>Ga0181369_1000086_pt1 | contig 24462 bp, 19 predicted proteins | sample LowvirmetaG_8_FD_130088 | JGI IMG/M metagenome (GOLD analysis project Ga0181369, IMG submission 130088) | Marine viral communities from the Subarctic Pacific Ocean - Lowphox_04 viral metaG | ecosystem: Environmental > Aquatic > Marine > Oceanic | place: Subarctic Pacific Ocean | collected... | reverse complement strand
AGAATCCTATTTATGTATGATGCAAAAGTTAAATCCACATACACTATTTAGTATCTTCGAGAAAGGAGACGAGGAGATATATAAAGAGCATGGAGCAGAGGATATATTAGATAATCCTTTTGTTCTAATGGGTATGGTTACTCGTGGATTAGAGAACTATGAAATGATGAGGATATTATATCTTAAGAATTATCCTAAAGAGTTCATCAAAGCCGAACCAACTATCAAGCATAAATTCTATAACAAGCTATTTAACTATCTTCTCAGAATCAACCTGAACTCCTTAGAGACTATCTACAGCATTGGCGACTCCTATGATAAGAAATCAACCTCTACAGCTCTAAACACTCTACTTGATTACTTTGAGTCCGTAGAACAATATGAGAAATGCCAGTCAATAGTAACATATATACAAATGCTGGTACTAGAAGAGGCAAAGAATCTACTTAAATAGTTGCCTCCCTGACTTATTTTTCTTATATTTATGTTTAAATAATAAAGGTTATACTATGGTTAATTACTCTCAAGAAGATTTTGTTACTGGTTTTTTTACCGATTACCTAACTGGTGAAGAATGTGCTACCGTTAAACGTAACGGACAAGAGATATGTATCACTGCTGATGAGGCTTATGATATACTATCCTCTCAATCTAATGAACAATCTGTAGAACAATACTGGGACTGCTAATAATGGATTATATCTATAAAAATTCTCGGGGCAACTTGCGCGCGTTTCGCGCGGCGGCCTCCGGCTTATTGTTTTTTATTTGTATATTATACGCAACTCCTGTTCAATCCCAACAATTATTCGTAGTAGATTATGAATATCGTGCAGATTTTAAGGTTTTTAAAGTAAAATACCCTAGTCAAGCCGATTTATTAGTATATGTAGTATCTTATCCACATAGAGCTAAAGGAAATAAGGGGTTATGGTACTTTACGGATAAAAGTTATACAGCGGATAAAAAGATATTCTTTACTAAATACGCTTATCAGGCCGATATCAAAGTGTATTTTGTTAAATATCCCACTCAATCCAAGTGGAGAAATCAGAAAAAACTAAAATACTTATTATATTAGTTGCTTTTCTGCCATATTTTTATTATCTTCAATAATATATAATAGATAAATTATTATTTTATAAATTTTTTATTAAAGTATTATATTAATATATAGATATATATAGTTTATTAGTTATTAATAATTAAATAATGTATTATGAGCTTAACAGCAGAACAAATTTCTAGTAATTATCAAAAACATCTTAAGATTATTGAAACATATCTTGGTGGACGAGCTATTCAATGTAAGGAAATGCTTAAACATATGGAAGAAACCTATATGATGGCACCTGCTAGTGGAAAGACTTGGTTTCATAATGCTTTTCCCGGTGGATACGTTGATCATGTTAATAGAGTAGTTCAATATGCTATAGAACAGCATAGGCTATACATTAAAATGGGTGGTACTGTAGACTATACTGAAGAGCAATTAGTATTTTCTGCTCTATTCCACGACTTAGGTAAGTTAGGAGATGGAGATAAACCAAATTATATACCTCAGACTGATAAATGGCGTCAAGATAAGCTATCAGAAATGTATACTTACAACCCAGACCTAGATTTTATGCTTATTCCAGACAGATCTTTATATATTTTACAGAAGTTTGGTATAAAAGTAGATCAAAAAGAATTTTTAGCTATCAGATGTCATGATGGTGTGTTCGATAAAGCTAATGAAGCATACTTTTTTAGTAATGTAGAGTCTTCTAGACAGAAAACAGCTATAATATCAGTATTACACACTGCAGACTTCTTAGCATCCAAGGTAGAGTACGATATTTGGAAGAAAAACGGCGGAACCTCTACTCCAAACATAAAAAAGACAAATTCTTCCACAGGCAAGCGGGTAAATTCCTCAAAAGGCCTTACTAACATGTTAAAAAACCTATAATGGACATAAATCCTACACTATTTTACATAATTTCCGGAATATTAGTTGGAATTATAATTATTTTATCTTATATTATAAGAAACTTACTTATAAAAGTAGAGACATACGAAGATATTACAGTAGATCAAACACAGTACCTTCAGAATATTTCTAATTTAATAGGTGATTCTAAAAAGCACCTTAGCAAGCTCGATGAACGAGGGGTCTTTCAATCAGATGATGAGGTCGGTTACTTTTTTAAACAAATGCAAAACGTACAAAAAGAGCTAGACCGATATATGCTCCCAGATAATTATGGCGAGAAAAAAGAGCAAAGCTAACTACTTTACAAAAGAGACAGAAGAATATATTGTAAAATTTAATGAATCACTAGACCAGGACTACAGAAGCTCTATCTTTACTGATCATATTTACTACCCTTTCTACAAATTAGCCGAAAACATTATACATACTTTTAAGTTCTACTACACAGATGTAGAGAAAATAGAAGATTTAAAGCATGAAATAGTATCTATGCTTTACGAAGAGAAGATTATGAAGTTTGATCCTACAAATGGAGCCAAAGCTTATTCGTATTTCGGTACTATCGTTAAGAGATGGTTGATCAACTATAATAATAAGAATTATAAGAACCTTAAAAAAGTCGGAACTTTTGATGAAATGCAAGAAGGTTACAATCCTTCCCCTATATCTAATGAGGATAAAGCTATAACTCTAGGTACCTTTTTAGATATGTATGTAGATGAGACTTATACAATTTTAGATGAGTTATTTCCAAAAGATAACGAAAGAAAGATAGCAGACGCTATTTTAACGATATTTAAGACTAGACAGGATTTAGATATCTTCAAGAAGAAAGCTCTGTATATTTATATAAGAGAGATGACTGATTGTGAAACTCCACACCTAACTAAGGTTGTAAACAAGTTAAAAGTAGAGTACTATAAATCATTTGAAAAATATAATAATGTAGGACTAATTAAAACAAAGTTAGTTTAAATCTATTTATATAAAAACATTTATAGTATGGACAGTAGTAAAGAAATTTTTCAAGGTAAATCTCTATCTGATCTATTTGGTGAAATCTACGATAATTCTAGAGAGACTAAATCCCAAGTTAAAGCCTTAATAGGTGAACTTAAACCTCTTATAGAAAACATAGGAGATGCAACTTTGATTGTACCTATGATTAAAGAGTATATGGAAATCGGTGTAAAAAACGATGAACACTTAATTAAACTAGCCACAGTGATACAAAGACTAGAAGCTATTACAGCTAAAGGCGGAGACGGTGAATTGTTTGATTTTGACTCATTACAGGAATTATTAGAAGATTCTGAAGAGATAAAAGATGAAGTAAAAGATATATCAGAAGAAAGCGAAGATAAAGAATGAGCTTTATAGATTATAATTTTCGAACCCAACAGAACCTACCTGGTAAGTTATCCGACATTAAAAAAGACGATACTTCCCCTGCTAGAGTAATCGACGTTATACTAGATTCAGACCACCCAATGTATAAACAGTACGGCGGTCCTAATAGTATAGGAATGATATTCTATAGGCTAATAAAACAAACCGATTTAGATACATCAGAAACCGGAGAAGAAGATTATACCGGTCAAGCTTATCCGATAAGTGCACATTCTAAAATACTTCCTCTAAAGAATGAAATAGTCTTTTTAACTAAAGGACCTGATCGATTTGTAGATGAGGGTACTGGTGTAGGAAGGTACTACTATATTACACCTTATGCTATATGGAATCATCCACACCACAACGCTATACCTGTAAAGACCGAAGATAAACCAGAAAACGTAAATATAGGTAAGGGTTTAGATATAAACGATAAACTAGCTCCTCTTCAACCTTTTACTGGAGATATGCTACTGGAAGGTAGATTAGGACAAAGCATACGGTTTGCAGGAATGCCTCATGAAAAATCTCCTTTTACGGATAACTCTAATGAAAATAAACCTTTATTAATCATAAGTAATGGCCAAAAACAGGCTGACAATGGATACAATCATGTAATAGAGGACATAAATAAAGATCCTTCTTCTATATTTTTAACATCGGATAATACAATTCCGTTAGAGCTAGTAAATAAGAAAAGAGATTCTTACGATAAGAAACCAGACTTACCTAGTAAATATAAAGGATCTCAGATACTATTTAACGCAGATAGATTAACCCTAAATGCTCGAAAGAGTGATATACTATTATCAAGTAATAACTCTATAGGGTTAAACTCAACATCAGTCAATATAGACGGTAAAGAGTATATGTGTATAGATGCTGAAAAAGTTTATTTAGGTTCTAAAGCAAGAATAAGCCAAGGAGCAAGTAAACAACCGGTAGTACTAGGACATAGGTTAGAAGCGTACTTAGAAGATATATTAAATCAAATTATAGGTCTTTCTAAAGCAATGGGTAAAGCTAAGACTATTAAAGGTCATTCTATACCTACTATCAATTTAAGAGGTAATTCTACCGCTATAGTATTGAAGCAGCTTAAAAGACAGCTAAACCCTAGAGGGAATAGTAATTTAAAATCTAAAAAAGTTTATACAGAATAATGCCTTGTAGTATACCCCCATCGCAGATAGCGCTTTTTATAGCCAATTACCTTGCAAAGCTTGAAGCTAGAGTTATAGCTAAGGTATACGAGGAAGTGAACAAGATTATTGAACAGATAATGAATCAAACTTGTCCACCTGTAGAAGAATTAAAAAGATTACTCGCAATAAGAGATCAACTATTAAATATGATTAATTTAGTTGAACAGAAAATTGCACCAGTAAAACGATTTGCTGAGATACTAGACCCACCTATACAGGGAGCAAAAGCTACCGTACTAGTATTAGAGCAAATAGCAATACCTACTACTATAGGTAACCCACCAGTAGGTGGTGATTTTGATGTAGGGGGTGTATTAGCAGATGTTTCTATCGGTGGACAGAACAGATTTGCACAGTTATTAAATATAGCATGTCAAATAGTAGACATGTTACAAAAAGACCAAAAAGCAATATTAGATTTAACAAGCTTAAGCCTAGACGGTCTTGATCCAGTAAAGCAGAAACTAGAGAGTATAGATTTACAATTATTTGAATGTGTAGAAGAACTTCCTCAAGATCAAAAGACAGAAGTACTTTCTCTTATAGAAAATTTACCAACTAATGCAGGAATAGAGCTTAGCTCAACAGACGGTAAAGGTAGGTATTTTTATAAGAATTATACCATTACAATACAAGAAGATAAGAACTCACCAGGTTTTGCTAAAAGAAGGTTCGCTCAAGTAGAAAATGATAGAGGAGTTGTAGTAATGAGAGGACCAGTATCATTTAGTTCTTCAACAAAAGTACTGATAGATGAAATAAAATTTAGAATTAACAATCAACTTCCATAACTTAACTATTTATTAATATGAAACTAAATCAATTACGTACAATCATACGAGAAGAGGTTAGATCAGCTGTTAAGGAAGAGTTACAGGACATCCTTAACGAAGCTGTGAAAGTTGCTAGTACTCCAACAAATGAGTACAAACAACCAAATGTCGTTGTACCTCAACCAACACCTACTACTCCTGTAGCAGGTAGTAAGAGCTTGCAAGAGATGCTACAACAGACTAAAAGTAATATGTCTACTGAAGATTATCGAACCGTTCTAAACGGAACATCTGATATGGTATCAGGTATGCCTAATATGGCATCTAGTATGGCCAATCAAATGAATATGAATGCAGGCAATCAACCTGGATTAGATATCACTAATTTAGACTTTGTAAAAAAAGCAGGAGCAGTATATAAAGCTGCCGCCGCAAAAAGTAATGTAAACGCAGGATTAGTATAATATGGCATTTGAAGTTAAGAAAATAGATCCATTAGATTTACAGCCTAGAAAAGCAGTAGGGGTAGCTCTACCATTTTCCGGTAAGGCAGTGTTTAACTCTACTTTCGAAACAAAAGAAGCAATTAAAGCTAATTTAGTTAATTACATATTAACAGGAAAAGGTGAAAAATATTTTAATCCGACTTTTGGTTCTGGTATAAGAAATTTAATATTCGAAAATATTAATAGAGATAACTTAACAGATTTAGAGTTTTTAATGAGAGATGCACTAGCTAAGTACTTTCCTAAGTTAGAGATTTTAAATTTAAAACTTTTGGGTTTACCCGATTCTAATACTATTAGTTTTACTATGAACTTTAAAATAGTAAATACTCAAGTTGAAGATGAAATAACTATAAATTTTGAACAATAATGGCTCAAGATATTAAAATAAAATACACCGACAAAACCTTCTCTAGTTTAAGAGGACAGTTAGTAGAGTTAGCAAAAAACTATTTTCCTGACACTTATAATGATTTTTCACCTACATCACCCGGTATGATGTTTATGGAAATGTCTGCTTATGTAGGAGATATACTATCATTTTATCAAGATTCTCAATTACAAGAAACCTTCTTACAGTACGCTCAAGACCCTGGTAATCTTTACTCCATGGCCTATATGATGGGGTATAAACCTAGAGTAACTACTGCATCAACAGTTAACGTAACAGCGACACAGAGAGTAGCAGCATCAGGTTCTAACTACCTTCCAAACTTTGATCAAGCTATTATTGTAGGAGAAAGCAGTGTACTAGGTGCTGGTTCAGAAAAATTTGTACTAGACAGTAAAGTTGATTTTAGCTTTTCTAGTTCTTTTGATCCAACTGAAGTAGCAATCTACAGTATAGACAGTGACGGTAATCCTACAGAGTATGAATTAAAAAAGAAAGTTAAAGCAACTTCAGGAGAGATAATATCTACACAGTTCTCTGTTGGGAGTGCATCTAAATTTTTAACTCTTACTATAGATGATTCTAAAATAATAGGTATACTAGATGTAAAAGATGCTGATGGAAACGTATACCACGAAGTACCCTACTTAGGACAAGACACTGTATTTACAGAAGCAATTAATACCGGAGATAATTCTAGTGTTGTTCCTTACTTACTTTCAGTTTCAACAGCAACTAATAGATTTGTATCTAGATTTAACTCAACAGGAAAACTAGAAATACAATTTGGAGCAGGAATGTCTTCATCTAACGACGATGCTTTCCTACCTAATCCTACTAATGCAGGATCTGGTACTAATCAAGGAATAAGGAGAGCTGATTACGCGTATGATCCATCAAACTTTACATTTAGCTCTGCATATGGAAACGCACCTTCTAATACTACTTTAACAGTAAGATACATAAGAGGCGGAGGTATTAGCTCTAATATTTCAGCAAACACTCTTGCAAGTCAAACATCAGTTCAAACAACTGTAACAGATAATACATATATCGACACTTTAGGATTTATTAATGAAGAAGCTGCCGTAGGCGGTAAAGACGGTGATACAGTAGAAGAGATAAGACAAAATTCCTTGAGAGCTTTTAATGAACAAGGTAGAATAGTAACTAAACAAGATTACGCTTTTAGAGCATTAACTCTACCTACTACTTTAGGGTCTATAGCTAAAACATTTGTAACTACAGATGCAGATTTACCAACAGCTAATAGTAACGTATATAATCCTTTAGGAGTATGTCTTTACGTACTAGCGTACGATAACGATAAACACCTTATTGAAGCAACCCCAGAGTTAAAAAATAATGTTAAAACCTATATTGGACAGTTTAAATCATTAACAGATGGCTGTACCATTAAAGATGCATTTGTGATTAATATAGGAGTTAAGTTTGATATAATAACCCTACCTAATTTTAGCTCAAGAGAGGTTATACTTAACTGTACCCAAGAATTAAAAGAATTCTTTAACATAGATAAATGGTCAATTAACCAGCCTATTAACTTATCTTCAATATATACTCTACTAGATAGAGTTAAAGGAGTACAAACAGTACAACAAGTTAAACTAAATACTAAAGTAGGAGGTGTTTATTCTACTTTTGATTACGATATCGAAGGAGCAACAAAAAATAATATAGTATATCCATCGTTAGACCCAATGATATTTGAAATAAAATTTCCTAACAGTGATATACAAGGAAGAGTAACAACATTATAAAATGGCAGTATTTAAATTATTTCCGACAAACGATTCTTTTATCTATACAGAAAAACCTCTTGCTAATAACGGAAGAGATGAGCTGTTAGAGATAGCAGGGTATAATACCTCAGCAGGAGGTCAAACAGCACGTACCCTTATTAAATGGGATACTGTAGATATAAAAAATGCTATTAACACTGTAACTAAAAGCGCAGGAGATAGCAACTATGAAGTTCATTTAGTAATGAATTTAGCTATGGCTAACGAACTCCCTATAGATATAAGCGTACAAGCATTTCCACTATCTTCTTCTTGGGACGAAGGAACCGGTAAATTTGGAGATTCTCCTGATAATACTACGGGATGTAGTTGGAGATTTAAAAATGCCGGTAAAACAAACCAATGGCAGACCGCTAGCTATGATTCTAACGTAACCAGTTCTTATCAGGTAGGAAATAAAGGCGGTGGAGTTTGGTATACTAACTACTCAGCTACTGAAAATTTCTCTGGACAAAATAATTTTGATATAGAAACTGATATTACTTCTATCTTTTCTAAATACTATGACGATACATTAGATAATAATGGTATAATATTAAAACTAGCAGATGATTTAGAGTTTAATCAATCAGCATCAGTACGTTTAAAGTACTACGGAAGTAATACAAATACTATATACCCTCCTCATGTAGAAATTAGATCAACAGCTACAGGTTCCTATACAGGATCTTTACCGGAGTTGAATGATTCTGATTGTGTAATTACATTGAGAAATAATAAAGGTGAATATACCGATAAAGACGTACAGAGATTTCGACTACATTGTCGTTCTAAGTACCCAACAAGGACTTTCACTACTTCTTCTGCATACACTTCTAATAATGTACTACCTACAGGCTCTCAATGGGCATTAAAAGATGAGAATACAGAAGAGATGATATTTGATTACAGCTCAGGTACTATTATTAATCACGACGCTACTAGTAACTACTTTGATGTGTTTATGGACGGCTTACAGCCAGAAAGATACTATAGAGTATTAGTAAAAACAGAAATAGATGGTTCAACAATGGTAGTAGATACTAACGAAATATTTAAGGTGGTAAGAAATGTCTAAAAAGGTAGAAATAAAAAAGACAGTATTCGACCGTAATGAGTACGTAAGTGTTATTGATAACAAGTTTAAGTTTTTTAAAGAACCTGAACCTGTTGTTGACCCAGATACTATAGAAGAGTTATTTAGGTTATATGATAAACTTTATGTAAGTATTCCAATAGAGGGAGAAGACAGGTCTCATCAGTATTTAGTAGAAAGGAGTTCTGAATTATATAAAATTGATGCACAACTAGAAAGTATTCAACCATTATTAGACGAAGTAGCTTCTTTAAGAAACCAGATTCTAGAAAGCAATAGAAGAATTTTAGAATTAGAAACTCAATTAGCTGGTGGTGGAGAGCTCAACTTTGAAGATGCAGAGCAAATGCAACTACTAAGAACTCAACTAGAAACAGCAAACGCTACAATAGCTACTTTAGAACAAGCTAACAGTTTAGCAAATAGAGCTACTGAATTAGCTTCTAAACAAGCAGAAGAAGCAGCTAAGAAAGCAGCTGAAGCAGCAGAAAAGTCTGCAGAAGCAAAAGCAGAAGCAGAAGCCGAAGCAGCAAAAGCAGATACCGGTGTAGCATCTCAAGAGATAGTAGACTTAATGAGTAAAAGAAAAAAAGGTCAATTATACTATGCTAAAATATTTTTAGAAAAACCTAAGAATTACTGGATTATAGTAGCAGGTAGGAATGGTTATTACTCATCACGTAGTAATTCGTCATACTGGAGACAAAGGGGCAGTAACTACTTTTGGTTTTTCTCTGATGATAAAGACGCAAGAGAATTCTACTCAGTAAGAAGAAGAAGAGGATACGGGAGAGCTAACAACTTTACATATCTAATTCCTTCCAGCAGAAATCAAGCCGGTGATATGACTTTAGACTTTTTAGTAGATGAGCTCAAACAAGCCGGATACAATGCTCATGAAATAAAAGCTGGATTTGAAGCAGTGTCTAACTTTAAAAATAATGTAAGAACAAGAATTATTACTTTTAAAGATCCTGATAAAGAGGACGAATTAGGATATACATTTATAGATTAATATGGCAAAAATAACGTACACCACTATAGAAAGAGAGTATAACTCGGTTCCTGAAAACGAAAACTATACGTCTGCAGATTTAAATTTGATAGAAAACTATCAGATTAACAAAAACTATGATCCCTCTATAAATTATATAGAAACTCATTTTTATTCTTTAGAAAACGCTAAAGTATTTTCCCTATATGATTATAATATCTCTTCTGCTGTAGAAACAGATGCAGAAGGAAACATAACAGACTTTACGCTAGAGCCAGAAAAAATATCTATTGCCAATGGTTTTGCAGGAGTTGATCATAAAATAGTTTTTCACTTTCTTAATGACTTATATAGTATAAGTAGCGCAAAACAGCCGCTATATATAACTAATATTTCAGAAGATAGACAAGAAATATTATTACATTCTGATAAAATTGATACTAGTAGGTTTATTACCTTAACTGAAAACATAAAAGCTAAATTAAATAATTCTAATTATTTTGAAGAAGTTTGGCTTAACTTAGGTAGCAATGATCTTTTTATAGTAACAAATGTTGATGTTTATGAGTTAGACGATAAGTTTACTGTAGCATTAAAACTATACGAACCTCTACCAGAAGATTACGGAATTAAATCAGAAGCTCAAGTTGTAGAAAAAGTAAGTGACTCTTGCATTGTAGAAATAAATGTAGATATAGAAGAAGATCCTGAAGTATTTCCAAGACTAGCAGGAGCAAACTTTAACATAGAGCTAAACACCAGCGATGCAGTTCCTACAGAATATTTTGACTTTAACGAGCTTTTTAGTTTTTCTAATTTAAATTCTAATAGAGAAATATTTTCTTATCTAAATGAAAAAAGCGTAGACATAAACATTGACTATTCAGAGTATAGCAACTTCATAAACTTTTCATCAGCTCAAGAAAGATTAAAGAATTTTAAATATAAAGTAGAACTTATTCAAACTTATCAATCTAGTAGAGATGCTTTAGATTCATCCTCTATTTTAGTAGCTACTACTAGTAGAACTAAGTACGATAAGCTTATAGAAGGAGTAGTAAATAACTTTGATCACTACGATAGATTCTTATATTATGAAAGTGGTTCAAATAGTTGGCCTAAATCTACTTCTGCTAAACCACACATTAACCTCCATACTACATCTTCAGAAGCAGCAAACTGGTATTCAAGTCAATTAAATAGCGCATCTAATTATGACACCTCGAATTACGACGTACTATCTAACACACTACCGTCTTACCTAGCAGAAGATACTAACAACAATCCTGCAATACTATTTGTAAACATGATAGGACAGCATTTTGATAATTTATGGATATATACAAAAGCTGTAACAGACAAGTACGATAACGACAATAGACTAGATGTAGGTATATCTAAAGATATAGTAAGAGAGACGTTAATAAACTTTGGAGCCAAACTGTATAACTCTGTAGAAGGTTCTAATGATTTATTCAAATACCTTATAGCAGATACTTATGATAGCGGAAGTACCGAAGAGTTAGTTAATACCTTTTTGCAAGTTCCTGCTGTACCATCTGACTCACAGCCCGTATCTAGAAAGAATTACGAAGGTGAGGTGTATAAAAGAATTTACCACAACTTACCATTTTTAATGAAAACTAAAGGAACAGAGAGAGGATTAAGAGCCTTGATAAACTGTTTCGGAGTTCCTTCTAGTTACTTAGCTATAAAACAGTACGGAGGTGATACTGTAGGATCCGATAAATTTACTGAATTTGGTACCGGAAAATCTTCTACTGAAAAGATTAGAGTAGAAAATAGAATAAGCGGATCAGTCGGTAAAGTCTTAACTAGAGATAAATCTATTCAAAAATCAGAAGTAGATAGAGTTAGAGATACTCATAGACTAGAAGTAGGGTTCTCTCCTACTAACAGTATTGATACTTACTTATTAACTCAACTAGCTAGTTCTTTCAATATTGACGATTATATAGGTGATCCAAGAGACAGCGGTGAATCTTCATATAAAGATCTTAATAAACTTTTAGAGAGTCTACTAATTAATATTAAACGTTTTGAATTAAATGACTTTATAAGACTACTTAAGTTTTATGATAACGTTTTATTTAAGATGATAAAAGACTTTGTTCCTGCTTCTAGTACTTTAGATACAGGTATTATTATAAAACCAAATTTATTAGAAAGGTCAAAAGCTAAAACTCCTCAAATGTCGGGGACTAGACCTGAATACTCTGCAAGTATACCTATAACAGACATATCAGGATCTGATGGAGGTTCGTATAATATACAAAGAAAAGGAGTATTTATTCAAAAAGAATTAGAATCTTACTGGCCTTCTAAAGTAGGAGGTATTAGTAACTTTACTTTTAAACCTGACTTTTCAAATCGAACCACTTCAAACCCAGGCGAAATAGTCGTAAGAGGGACAGAATACTATCATCCAGATAGTACGGTTTACACATTTCCAGATACCGTAAGGTTTGGCACGGTATATACTCCGTATGAAGGAAACACAAATACTGACTTAAACTTCTACTTAATGTTTAGCTCAGAATCAATAAAAGAAAGATTTGATACTGCAGGTAATAACTGGACTCATACAGAACAGCTGATAAATGCGCATCCACATATTATACCTATTGATTATAGTCCTCATGGTCAAAACAGCTGGGTTGCTAGAGATAACAACGGAAACTTCTCTGCATCTTTCACTCCATTAGCTAACGATGTAATTATAGCAGCAGCTACTCTTGAAGCAGAAACAGACTTATTAACTTACTTCGTTAATTATACAAAGCCTTTAAATACTATAAAAAGAGGAGAAAAAACAACCATATACAAAAAAGATATTGCTACGATGTCTGGCTCTGCTCCTAAATGGGTAGATGATGAGTCTCCAAAACTCTCTGGAGAACTAAGCGGAAGCTATATAGAAATTACAGATGGAGAACTTAATAAACAAAACATCTTTAAGGTAGCAAATCCACCAGGACTTAATTACGATATAGTTACGGTAGATGAAGGATCTGCAAATCAATATAACGGGTTTAGTTTAGATGTAGATACCTTTGCTGACGGTACAGGATCTTGTGCAAGCTCTTTCTCAGGTGTACAGAAATACCATAGCGGTACGGGTACTATACCTGCAGTAAATGATTTTATATTTGACGATATAAACGGTAATACAACTTTTGGAGTTGCAACTGCAGATAAGTGGTTTAAAATACAAGACGGTAATAGTCTTTTAATTAAAGGTACTTCTGGAGGAGGAGATCAAGGTAAGGTACTTGAAGTTGCAGACTGTTCTAAATTTGATGAAGATCCACCAGTAGGATATACAGCTACATGGAACCTTGCAACCGGTACGATAAACAATAGCAATAAAGCATCTGTTCCGTTTTTAATTTATGATGGAGAATTAAACTCAACATATTTTGTTACTGCTTCGGTATCCGGTAACTCCACAGAAGTATATGCTACAGGTACTGTAACAAACGCAGTAACTCAATCAGCAACTATAGATACAACTTCACTTCCAGACGGTCAAGACGTACTTCTTAAATTAAAATTAAAGGATTCTAGTAACAACACCGGGTCCTTTGCTACAAGAAAAGACCCTTCAGACGCTGCTTCAGAAACAAATACTAATACATTAACAGCAAGTCTTAAAGATACAGTAATACCAACTTTAACTTCGGTAGATTTTAAAGAGAATGTAGCATTTAATGCTAGTGCATTAACCCTTAGTTCTAACACAATATACATAAGAGTAGATGGAATACCGAATAATGAAAGAGGAAGTGTAAATATAAGCATATCGTCTACAGGTGGAGGAACACCTTACACAGATAATCAAGGATTTAATAATCTTCCTTCAGGTACAAACATATCTACATCAGACTTCATTATAACTAACCACAACTTACCAGACGGTACTTTAACAGTTACTGCAAACTTAACCGATGTAGCTGGAAATACTAGTTCAAATAAAACAGATTCAATAGTAAAGAACGTAATAGAAGGTTATATAGCAGGACCTAATATATATAATTCTGTAAGTCAAGTTGCTCAAAATATCTCCCTACCTGTACTTTGTACTCCAGCAACTATTAATTATACAGTATCTGAGAATGCAAACTGGGCTTCAATCTCTTCCGGAGGTTCCGGAACAGGTTCAGGAACAGTGGTAGCATCTATTAGTGCTAATTCAACAGGAGCTACACGTTCAGTTACCTTTACCTTAAAAACAGGAGGAACAACATTAGATACTGTACAAGTAGTTCAATCTTACCAGTCAACATGTGTAGGTTTACAGACAAGTATACTAATGGGGGATGGTTCTAATAAAACAGCAGGTCGAATAGTAGTTGGCGATATTGTAAGAACAAGGCAAGAAAGAACTTTGGAGTGGATGAGCGCTATAGTAATGGGTAAAAAAGTTTTTCATAGTAAGAGAATAAAGTTATTTATAGGAGACAAAGAATTGATAGTTTCACCTGAACATAGGCTTTACGTAGATAATAAAGCCGAATTTATTCCTGCTAAAGATTTAAAAGAAGGAGATATACTCTCTGGTAAAAAGTTTATTAAGATTGAAGAATATAACGATGGAGATGTAGTACAATTAGGTGTAGAAAAAGCTTGGACTTACATATCGGAAGGAATATTATCTCATAACCTTAAAGGTTTACCCTACGGTACTGGAACCGGTAGTGGTGGTGGAAATAAGATTATATGTAACGAACTATACCGACAAGGGTACCTACCGGAAGAAATATGGAATGCAGATGAACAATGGGGGGAAAGAACATTCTTAGTAGATCCTAGACTAGTTATAGGCTACCAGATGTGGGCTAGAAAAGTTGTTAAATTTATGAGAAAAAATCCTAAATTAACACCACTAGTGTACTTCTTATGTAAGCCTTGGACAGAATGGATGGGGTACGATATTGGAGTACTTCCTAAAAATAATTTGATAGGACAGGTAACTCAATGGTTCGGTAAGCACCTATCATACTTTGTTTACGATACGTATGGAGGACAGAAGCTATTAGATAAGTACAATAAAAGTATAAGTTAATATTTATAATAAAAAATAACAAATGCCAAGTCAAGGTCAATTTTCTAACACTCCACCAGCATCAGGTTCGATTAATGTTCTATATAAAACAATTAATAATCAAGAACATGTAAAAGCTATTACTATTCGCAACAGCGATTTAGATGGAGATGATATTGGTCTTTCTTTAAATGAATTGCAGAGAATATCTCTACCTATAACAGGTTCCGGTAACGTTAGTTTAGTTGTAAATTCTGTAAACGAAAAAAACGATTTTTATTTTATAGATGTTGAAGATACAGTTATTAATTCAATAACAGGAGGTGTAGATAAGAATATAGCAATATCTCCTTTTTTAGCTGAACCTTTTTTCTATAATAATTATAATGCTATTATTTCTAATGCAGATACTCCTGAAAAATCATTTCTTAGATACGATATAGATAGATCTAGTGGTCAAGTACGTCCTAATAATTTTAATGCAATAGCAGGATTTGGAGAAATAGTTTTTACAACTAACTATATAGGAGTAGACGGTATTGAACCAACCTACAAAGAATCGTTATTCAGTACATCTAGTAACAATATTATAGCTCCACTAACCTCCTCAACACAGGAATTTTTTAATAACAGAGATTTAGAACTAAGAGTACTAACTCCTGATTTAGAATCTGCAATAGGTGTACCGCAAACAGACGTTATAGATATAGATCCATTAGGATTAGGTACTTATACTGATTCAAGTTTAGGCCTAAAAGCTGAAACAACTCTAAGAATAGAAGTAGATGACAATAAAGATTTTGATAACTCTAATAGTCACCGTTCTAAATTTAACTTAGTTAGCCAGATTCATACTCAAGGAGAACTTAATTTTACATACTCTCCTTTTAAACAAAATATTACATCAGGTAGCTTCACATCAGGCAATGTATTTGTTAGGCTTGTTCAACAAACCAAAATAACTGCAAGAATACATAACCCTGCGATTAGAGATACTGCAATAGCAATTACCCCACTCCTTAATAGCCAGGAAGGTAGTCAAGTAGACTACTTAAAAGTAACTCAATTCTTTGCAGATCAATTTCCATATGCTGCAAAAGCTGAGGTTCAAGATTCTTTCTATACAGATACAGGATTAACTAATGCTAGGTATAATGGTACTAAGACAAACTCTGCTGATTACGGAGGTCTAGACCCTGCTATTAGTGCTACTTCATTTGCAGCTAAAAGGTACAGACCAGACGAAGACACTGATTTTATATGTAGTCAATCATTAAGCAATCGAGGAGAGTTAGAAGATTTTTTATTCTTTGGTTCAGATTCACTACCTACTAACAATACATCAGCTGTAGGTACAGTAACATCCACTACATTTTATACATCTTCAATAGGTCCCGGTGCAAACGTTCTTACTGATGATGTAGATACATCTACTATACTCATAGGACAACCGCAAGATTTGCTTGCACTAGCAGTTGGAGACTTTGTACAGTTTACCTCAGGAAGTACACCTGATATTGAAATAATGCAAATATCTAATATACTAAACGTTAATATAGGTGGGTTAAACCTACAATCAGTTAATGCAAAAGAAATACAAGTAGTTAGAGGAGCATTAGGAACTACTCCTATAGCAACTGGTTTTGCTGAAGGAACAGTTACTAGATTCAGCGGTACTAGAGTCTTTCAGTTAGATAAGAGTAGAATTTTAGCAGCTAGTAATAGTTTACTTTGGGTAAAAGATAATAGAACAGTAATTAGAACAGACGAAACAGGGTATGTAGTATCTACATTAACCTGCACATCAGGTTCTTTTAATTAAAAGTAGAAAACAATATATTTATAATAAACATAAAAGTTAGAAAATGGGATACTTAAATAACTCAGTCGTAACAGTCGACGCAATCTTAACCAAGAAAGGGAGAGAGCTACTAGCAAGAGGCGATGGCTCCTTTCGTATCACCCAGTTTGCTTTAGCGGATGATGAGATAGACTATACACTGTATAATACTACTCACCCATCTGGTTCTGCATTTTACGGTGAAGCAATCGAGAACATGCCCCTATTAGAGGCATTTCCTGATGAAACTCAAATAATGAAATATAAATTAGCTACCCTTCCAAGAGGTACTGCAAAACTTCCAATACTAGAGGCTGGTTATGCATCAATTACTCTTAAACAAGGAGCTTCTTTAACTATTACTCCTCAAACTTTAAACTTCTTAGGAGCATCTCAAGCTTATGAATCTAGCGGATACACAGTATCTATTGCAGATATAAGACTACTTTCTAACTTTACAGGTGTAGGTATTAATACTGCTGATGCAGAAGCTTTAAACGAATCAGGAACTTTAGGTACTAACGTATCTAAAACAGTGATAGGAACATCTATCAACCTAACAGGAACAACTATTAATACGTTATATGGATCTTCAAGCAACGTACTCACAAGTACAATTACTATTATTGGTAGAGATAGTGGAGCTAGAATAACTATTCCAATTAACATAACCAAAACAAACTAATAAGATATGTCATTTAAAGCATTCGATAACGAAGACGTAATAGTAAGTTCAGATTCCATATCATCTACCGTATGGTCAACTGATACATATGAACTACAAACATTTTTTACTTCATCTACTCAAGAATCATCAACCAGTGGTGACTACTATTTGAACGTATACCAAACAGGCTCAGATCTTTCAAACGCTTCAGTGCAATTTTCAATAGCATACGGAAATCAAGCAGGTTTAGGAGCAACTCCTTTTAATAGCAACGTTGCAGGTAAATCTCCATCTTCAGCTATATACGGACAGTACAGATCTTTAGTATTAGGAGATGAAGAACAAGATCTTCTTTTTGGAGGTATTCCTTCTACAAAAGGATTCTTTGCCATATCTGTTGATAGAGCAAGATATAAAGAAAAACTAATGCCAGGAACATTTAACCTAACCTTAAAAGATTCTGGTGCTAATGAATTAAAGTTAACAGACGATAGCGGTCAAGTTTCATCTATACGATTTACAGATGCAGGAAGAGCATATGAAATAATATCAGGTTCAAATGGAGTATCTTTCGATGGAGGTACCGGATATTCTTCAGATAATAGTTATATAGCTTCTTTCGGAATATTTTTACCGGATATTGGAGTTATACTTTTAAATGGTCAAGCATTAGATAACCACTTAGCTAATATGGACTTTGTAACTGGTTCTGCAGACTTAAATGGAGCTAATAATGCTACATTATTTGGAGTTATGAATCTAGCAGGAGCAAAGTCATTTAAGCTTAACTCCGAAGAGACTATTTCTTCTAATTATATTTTTGTTAGAGTAAGAAATGGAGAATTTAATTACTCCAATAATCCTTCTAACATAACAGGATCAGGAGAACTAAGACATAACGCTATGGTTAACAATCCACAAGCTTATATCACATCGGTAGGGCTTTATAATGATAATAATGATTTATTAGGAGTAGCTAAGTTATCTAAACCTTTACTTAAAGATTTTACTAAAGAAGCCCTAATAAGAATCAAACTTGATTATTAATGAATGGCTGCCTACAAAAAATTAAAAAAAGAAGATTCCTACTTAACCTCTCATGTAGCTCATAAAAGCTTTAGTATAAGCGGGAGTCAGCACAACGATTTCGGTGTTGAAACCTATATCGGTATTTCTGGTTCTGGTGAATGGTTACCCTCAACGGCAGATGTAAAGCTTGAAGGAACTAAATTTCAACATTATTCTAGGTTAGTATATAATAGTATTAAACACCTATACTATTCAGGGTATGATGATACAGGGATGCCAACAACCGGCTCTGATCAAATGTCAGGCTCAGCATATGAAAACTATCTGCAAAGCTCATATACTGCTAATCAAAGGAGAGATCAAGGAAAATTTACAGTAATATCAATTCCGCAAAATTTATTTGGCGTTTATATTAAACCAGGAAGTGTTAGGTTAGAACCTCCTACTTCTGTATCAAGTTCTAACTATGTAGATGCTTCAGGTCAAGAGTACGTATCAGAAAGTTTTGCTGAAGAAATAGATACTCTTTACGGTGGGGCAACAACACTACAGGACGATGAATATATAGAAGATGAAGAAACCTATATAAATGAAACAGAAGGAGAATTTGTTGTACCCGGTTTTGATGATTATAAAACAACACTGATTGATGACAAAAACGGTAATTTAATACTATCAGCATCTCAACCAAACAGAGTAGTAGGTAATGTTATATACTCACATGGACTAATAGTAATAACCAACCCAGCAGTAGGAGCATACTATGCTAACTATTTTTCTGGAAGCTTAGATTGGCAATCATCTCAACCTATTTATACATATAACTATCATTGTCCAATTAAGGAAAATGAATTTAACTTTAGCTCGAATCCTACTAGTTTAAAAGATAGTAGTGGATCTTTAGCAGATAATATAACTGGAAGTTATTTCAACCCTTACTTTACATCGGTAGGTTTATATAACGATACTAACGAACTTATAGCAGTAGCAAAACTAGCTCAAGCAACACCGGTATCTGATAATAATGAAACAACAGTAGTAGTAAAACTAGATATTTAACCATGGCAATAACATTAAGAAACGTAAAAGGATCTGCTCTATCTTATCAAGAATTAGATTTAAATTTTCATAATTTTTTCTATTCTGCTTCTGTTTCTAGTGACGGTAAACAACTAACACTTCATTACACAGGAAGTAGTCTACAGTCAGCAGGAGGCATAAATATAGCAATGAATACATATACAGGCTCTAGCGAAGTAGTTGGAGCAGTTAACTCAGTACAGTATAACGCTGACGGTATTAACTTTGGAGCAACTAACACTTTTTACGACAGTGCTGTAGGAGGTCTAGCAATAGGAACAGGTTCTTTAGAAAACGGAGAAAGACTTAGAATAGACGGAGGTAATCTAGCTATAGAGGCAGGTGGTGTATACATTCAACAAGGAGCAGCATCAGCAAGCTTAACATACGGAGGTACGGATAAAGACTTAACAGTACGTAACTGGCACTCAGATTCTAATGCAGATATTGTTTTTATTACAAATCTATCTGAAGAAGCTTTAAGAATTAAAGGTGACGGAACAATAACTCACAAAGGTTCTGATGCATCTTTAGGGGACTATGTTATAAAGGGTAGTATTATATTTGGTAAAGATCATACAGATAACTACAGATCAAAATTATTTACCTGGGATTCAGGAAATCCTAGAATTGAAAATACGGCCGGTAACAACTTATTAGCAGGTAACGAAAGAGGGGTAATATTAGAAGGTCCTCAAAAAGGAGAAGTAGTTGTAGGTGTTCAATCTCAAACAGGTTTAGAAGGATTCCACATAATATCAGCACCGGTTACATCCAGTAACGAGCCTACATACAACAAACTAGTAGCAAGTTTTATGGCAGGCGGTAAAGTTGGAGTTGGAACTTCAGCTCCAAAAGAAGTACTACATGTAGTTGGTAATATAACAGGTTCTGGTAATATTGAAGTAGACGGTACAGGTAAAATCGGAGGAATACTATCAGGTAGTTCTGATGCCTATATAAGTGGTTCAACTACTCTATCAGGTTCAGTTACTCTTAATACCGTTGACAACGCTGCTTCTGCTTCTAATTACAACTTCTTAGTTAGAGAAACTAACGGAGGGGTAGCTAAACAAGTAAATGCAGCTCCAATCCCACAAGGAGGTATAATAATGTGGTCCGGTGCTGTTGAATCACTACCAGCAGGATGGAACTTATGCGACGGAGAAACATATAACTCAGTTGATACACCAGATTTAAGAAATAGATTTATAGTCTCTTCTAATAACACTTCAGGTACCCCTACAACATCAATATCAGGAAGTGCAGTAGCAACAGGAGGTAATACAAATCACAGTCATTTCGGTACTGTAGGCTCAACACAACTTACTGCTGCTCAACTACCTTCACATACTCATACATATAAAGATTCTTATTATATAGAAATTAATAACCCCGGTATAGGAGCAGGTGGAGCAATTCATGGAGTAGACTACTTAGGCGGTACTAGATATAAAGGAAGCGGAGACTCAGACGGAGATAATAAATATGTATACTGGAGAAACGGAACAACAAACAGCCAAGGTTCAGGACAAGGACATAATCACACAATAACACCATCATATCACATTCCTCGCTTTTATGCTTTAGCCTATATTATGTATACCGGCTAATAAGCAATTTAGAGCGTATTTATAATAAAGGACAGACAGAATGGCTATAACTCTAAGAGACGAAAAGAATGCTCCTCTAACTCACGAGGAATTAGATGCAAATTTTAGGTCGTTTTTCTTTACAGCTTCGTTTAGTGAAAATAACCTAACACTACAAAGAAAAGACGGTACTAGTATTAATGTACCTGTTGGTGGTCAAGCTTTTGCAGATTTCCAAGCTAATGGTGGATCTATAGGAGATGTCTTTATAAAAGATAATCAGATTACCGGTAGTAGAATGATAGTTGATTTATTTCAAGGTCAATTCTACGACAAGACTAAAGGACCAAACTCTGATGGAGGTAATTTAAGCTCAGATGAATGGTATATAGATTTCGATCCTGCCTCTAACGCTCCATACTACGTACATTTTGGTTCTAATTTTGCAATTTCATCTAGCGGATTCTTACACGCTTCAGGTGCAATCATAGAAGGGGACATAACAGCTTCTTCCGGTCTTATAGGAGGATTTAATATAACTCCTGGTTCTATACATGGACCTGAAGTATTAGGTGTTCCTTCTTTTTTTATATCTGGTTCTGCTTCTTCTACAGATCACTTTATATCAGCTTCAAATTTTAGCTTAAAAGGAAGTGGAGATATAACTGGTTCAGCAGTCTTATTTAGTGGGGGTCAAATAGCGGGTTGGCAAATTACCAATTCTCAAATAAAAAAATCAACAAATATAGTTTTAGATGCTACAGAAGAAAGTATATCTATAAACAGCTCTACATTCGGTAATTCAGGTATTCAGTTACAATATAATAGTGGTACTCCGAGATTCCATGTAGGAGATGGATCAGAAAGCTTTGTCAAGTTTGACGGTACAGACGTTAGTATAGCTACTAAGCTACTAGAAATATCTGCTTCTAACATAGAAATATCTTCAACAGAAGCTTCTATGTCTCTTGGAGGTGGAACCGTTAAGATGTTAGGAGCATCATCTGCAATCGAAATAGGTACTACAAACAAAATTAAGATATCAGGAAGCGTTCAAGATGCAATGTTAATTGCTGGGTCTAAGACTGGTTTTGGAACTGATGATGCAGGTATAATTTTAGGTATGGATAGTACTGTGCCTTCATTGGATCTAACTAAAGACGCTAGTAACTACGTAAGGTTTGATACAACCAGTGGTGTTGATATTAAGACAGATACTTTTAAGTTAGATACGACTAATTTCGATATCGATACGGCTACTACAAGACTAACTATATTTGATACTGGTTCGAAAGAAATTATAAGATTAGGTGAGATATCAGATGCAGCAGATGATCTCTACGGAATAAAAATATTTAATGGTTCTGGCACAGGAAGTGCTAATACTATTGCAATGTTTGGTCAGCAAGGTAACAAGATTGGAGGATGGGAAGTTACTGATTCTCAAATCAGAACAGTACCCGCTGCTGGGTTTGGAGAAAATTACGGTGAAAATGAAACAGGATTAATAATTCATTCATCAGGTAATATAGAAACTTCTAACTTTGCAACAGGTTTAAAAGGTTGGAGAATATCTAATCTAGGAAACGGCTCAGCGGAATTTGAAAATATGAGAATACGTGGTACTTTAAGAACCACTGTATTTGAAAAAGAATCAGTCAACGTAGTTGGTGGTCAGTTAATGGTTACTAATGCATCTACTATAGAATCATTAAAAGATACAAATGGTAATATAATAGCAGGTTCTTCTTCTTATGCTGCTAATGCAGTTACTTTATCCTTAGCAAATGTATCAGGATTTGAAGAAGGAGAAATATTAAAAGTAAAGACAGTTGATGACACAGGGTTTAGTGTAGAGTATATGTACCTATCCGGTTCTAAAAGATATTCAGCTGATTCTTCTTTAGTATATAATACAGCATCTATTGATCCAGACGGATTAGCAGGAGAAATTTATGTTGAAAGAGGCTTCGGTGGTACTCCACCAATTTCTTCTTCTTTGACTACTTTAGCATCACCTATATCAGATACTACATCTACTACTATTACCGTATCAGGTAATATGAGTGCGTTTAATCTACAAGCTATTATTAAAATAGACGAAGAAAGATTTAAAGTAGTAGGTAAAGATGATACCAATAAAACCTTAACGGTAATTAGAGGTTATCATGATACAGCACCAGATTCACATACTACATCGGATACTGTATTTTTGGTAAATACTGATAATGAATTCCTTTCTGGGTTAGTTTCTTCTCCACGAGCTTTAAACGAAGGTCAAGTAATTCTATCAACAGGAGTATATAATCCTTCTAAAGATATATCTTCTGGGTATATTCTTATGAATGCTAACCCAAGAGATATTTCTACTCCTTATATGGACATAGTAGAAAGAACAGGCTCTGGAGTATATGACTTACAGTTAAAATCTAGATTAGGAGACTTATCAGGTTTATCATCAGGATACCTTTACGGTAATGACGAACCAGGATTTGGCTTATATACGGAAAACGGTTTCTTTAGAGGAGCAATAACAGCAGAAACAGGATCTATTGCCGGTATACTTCATGTTGCTACAGTAGCAGGAGGCTTAGAAACAGGTCAAAAAATATCTATAGGTAGAAAAGTATCAGGAACCACAGGAGCATTTAATGACGGAATACATGTAAATAATAATAATTACTGGTATACTGATGGTGCTTGGAAAGTTGGAGGTAACACAAACTTTATTTCCTTAGACAACTTTACAGATGGTAACCTAGTAATAAAAACTGAAACATTCTCGTTAGAGACTTCTACGTTTATGATTTCTAGTTCACTTAATAATGGGACTTTAACAGCAGGTCCAACAGCAAGCGCCATTACTAGAAGAGACGGAGATGGAGTGTACATTGACGGCGACGGTGAGTTTAGAGTAGGAAACGGTATAGAGGGTAGTAACTATATATACTGGGACGGTTCAAACCTTAATATAAAGGGTACTGTTGATATAACAGGAGGAACCGGAGCAACATCAGCTGACTTAGATGCTTTAACTGGATCATTATCTAGT
>Ga0181369_1000085_pt1 | contig 24577 bp, 20 predicted proteins | sample LowvirmetaG_8_FD_130088 | JGI IMG/M metagenome (GOLD analysis project Ga0181369, IMG submission 130088) | Marine viral communities from the Subarctic Pacific Ocean - Lowphox_04 viral metaG | ecosystem: Environmental > Aquatic > Marine > Oceanic | place: Subarctic Pacific Ocean | collected... | reverse complement strand
GCGATACGCTGGATAAGGCGATTTTGAAGGGAAGTCATGATTAAAGAAATTCGGGATAAAGGGACAATAAGAGCAGTAGTTTGCTCCGTTGACACTATATTAGATTATTAGATCCCGTTTTCTATGAGAGCGAATCTGAGTTTTGGTGAATGTTTTCTGAGATTGTATCACAAGGCACAAAAAAAGACCGCCCTTAGGCGGTCTGGAAGTATGCGGCATAGTATTTTACTAGTCCGTCTGTTCGTTTGTTACCTTTCTCAACCCATTCGTTAGCACATTCATATATGCTACGGGTTGAGTTTAATGGTGTCCCTCGGTCATCGACCTCGTTACCATATTTTTGAAGCAGGACAGAGAGGCATTGCTCTCGAAGTTGCAAGGTTTCAGTCTTCATAGTAATCACTGTTGTAACAAGTAACAATTTCTTCAGTGATCTCACCGGATGGGTGGAGAAACTGAATACGACAAGTGTCTGGAGCGAATTGTACGCAACCGACTATAATAGTATAGGCGGGAACTGCGAGAGCGGCGAGGAATGTCATGGTTTGTTGTAATTCAAAAGGAGCAACTCCTTTCTCTTCTGTTGGTCCTTCATATAGTCACCAACAGACCTCATAGTATAAGTCAGATCAAAAGTGGCAGCACCCCAGTCGGGGAATCTGTCAGTCACCTTCTGATCTGCATTGTACGAGATTAGGATAGGGCATTGTGCCCCGTTACAATGCTCTGCAAACAAGTCATGGTCAAAATACTTGTGCATAGCACCACGTTTCCCATACAGACTATCACGGATGTCATATGGTGGGTCAAGATACACGAAGGTATCAGGACTGTCACATAGGAGTGTCTCATATGACTGGTTAGTAATTTTCCAGTGCTGAATGAGTTTGTGATAGTATCTCAAGTTCTCAATACCTTGGACAGAAAAGTTACTGTCCGACGCCATCTTAGAGAAGGAAGATGACTCCGTCAGTCCTGAGAACGAGCATTTATTTATAACATAAAACGCCACTGCTCTATCAAAGTGTGTGGAAGTTTCATCATTGACCACTTCCTTGCTCGAAATGAATAATTCTTTTGCACTCTCGTGGTTATTGTGCTTCTGCTTCAACTCATAGAGAGCATCCGCCATATCCTCGCCCCGCTTTTGCAACTGGACCCAGAAGTTATACAAAGGGAAGTATAAATCATTCACCCAGATAGGGAGATTAGGATATCTCTTGGTCATATCAATGGCGACACTACCACCACCAAGAAATCCCTCACGAAACTCCTTCATCTCACCGATGACAGGATAGTAAGGGAACATCTTAGCAGTAGCACGGGACTTGCCACCAGGATAGCGCAAGGGAGTTTTACACTTTTTCATCGCTTAACAGTAGAAACAGCAGGGAGACCCTCCTTGAAGATGATGTCAATGACGGTCTGGATCTTCTTGGCATTGGAAGCAGATGCCTTAGTGAAGACGGGGATGATGCAGAGACCGAACGACTTAGTGTAGGTCTCAGTAGCACCAGGGGTGATGGTGCCGTTGCGCATACCAGCAGCATCGTCCTTGTGAAGACGAATCACACGACCGATGGTCTGACTGATGGTGATGTAGTCCATGGAACGCATGAAGATAACAGCATTCAAACCGGAGCAGTTGATGCCCTCGCTGAGGATGCTGTGGTGGAGAACGATGAACTTCTTGTCGTTGTCCTTGCCCCAGGTGTTGAGAGTCTCGAAGAACTCCTCACGACCACACTTGACACCATCGATGACGGCACCAGTCTTAGCACTGATATACATGTAGGAATAACCACGATCAGCAAGTTGCTGAGCAATATCAGTCTGATTGAACAGGTTGATGATCTGCTTGACTGCCTTGGCACACACCAGGACCTTGTCAACGCCGTGCTCATCGATAGAGTCGATGATGTTCTCACAATCAGAGTCAGCAGTCACACCACCAGCAGGAACCAGTTCACGCTGAACCAGGGCAACACGAGGGGGAACGATGAAACCTGCCTTGACAAGAGTCGGAGCAGGGACATTGACCAGGACATTGCCATACACACTGGTGTCATTCATACCTGCCTTGCGGATGGTGGCAGAGTGCTTAGGAGTGGCAGTGAAGAAGAAGCAACGCTGAGCAGTCTGAGAGAAGTACTGAGTCGCGGGGAAGAAGTTGGACTGAGTGGAGTTGTGTGCCTCATCAAAATAGATGCTGTCCACACTGATACCTGCCTCAGCAAGGCGATGCAGGGAGTGGTAGGTGGTGAAGTAGATTGCGTGGAGACCAGCAGTGGTGGTCATACCATCGAACACACGGATCTCATCGACCTTAGTGGTCGAGAAGTGGTGAGTCTCACCAGAGTGAATATGAGCAGGGATAGGGGCGTTAGTGACCTCTTCCTTGATGACTTCCATATACTCTTCGCACAACTGGTTGGCGAGGAGGATACGAGGGGCAACCACAACGATGTTGATAGGGGTGGTGGAAGCATCGAGACGCTTGATGGCGTCCATGATACCGATAAGGGTCTTGCCACCGCCAGTAGGCACGATGATCTGACCAAGCGATGCCCGCTGAATAGCGTCGAGTGCGTCTTGCTGATGGGGGCGAAGGGTGATGGTCATTCGTGTCTCGTTTGTATGAATACAATATAACCCCTCAGAGTCGCCTCTGGGGGGTTTAGTGGACACTTCATCAATTGTCCCATCAGATAGTGATTTTTGGCAGTTCTGCTCCCAGTTCTTCCATAAGTTCATAACATGCCGATAGAGTCTGAACCTCAAATTCATGATATGTTTTCTCCTCAATAATAACAGTTTCAGTCCTCCAGTGCTTCATTGGAGCAAATAGAATAGCGTGCTTCCCATCCAATGCTTCAGCAATGGGACTATTGATTCTCGTGGTGATACCAATGATAAGATCTGCGTGGTCCGCATAATTCTTGACCCATTCATGATGCCAAGGACCATCACCACCAAGAGCAGTCAGATGGACTGCCTCAGGAGCAAAGCAAAACTTATTAAGGTGGCGACTCATATCACTTGCTACGTGGCGAGCAATCGCCAGATTACCTCCATTTCCGATAATCGCTATTCGATTCGCGTCCTTCACTCTTGCAAGGACTGCTAAAGAAAACTTCACTGTTGACTCCCTTGTCGTCTATGTAAATATCCCCTGAGTACTTGCCCAGGTGTAGTTCTGAATAGAGGCATCCCCATTCCTTTAGTTGCTTTTCCGTATAATCATACCAGTTTTCTCTGTTTTCGTCAATGTATGTGCCAGTGTATAAACCGTCCGGGTTGGTGGTTGATCCCATCCCCCTAGCAGTGTAATATACTATGGTATGCCCGTCACGATATAACTGATTGATTCGTTCAATCCTATCATAATAGACTTCACCCGTGCCCCAGTGGGGCACTTCCACCTGCTCACAGATTGTGCCGTCAATATCAACAATATATTTCATAGTGAATCAATAACCTTTTGAATGTCTGTGATGCGGTCAACGGCGTGAGGACGCTGTGCCAGTTGGAAAACATTCACATTCACCTTACCAATGAATCCAAAAGTATCCAATCCTTGCCAAGCATTCACCATTTTCATATCGTAGTGTGGGAAGTCACAAATTGTTTCAATATCGTAGGTGTAGAGACCAGCAATCCCATAAAGAGACTTGGTTATGACTTCTGGGACTCGTGTGAGATAACATACCAATCCATTGTTGACGACTGCCTTGACGCAATCCTCGTCTAGGATGTCGTCTTTTGAGACTTCGTATGCTGCCTGGACACACTTCAACTCGTGATACAGAGTGTAGTCGATCATCCCGTTGATTGACTGGGGACTGATGCAAGGTTCATCACCCTGGAGGTTCACCACATAATCTGTGTGAGTCAGGTGATTCTCTGCCACCCACGCAACACGATGGGTGCAGGTTGGTTGTTCTGGTGTGATGATGGCATTATATCCTGCCTGCTTGACTACTGTTGCAATCTTCTCATCTTCTGTTGCTACGATAATGTCGTCGATTTTCTCAACCTTTGCAGCAATGTCGCAGACTCTTAGAATTAACTCACGACCCTCTATTATATACAGCGGTTTTCCTGGAAACCTGCTGCTAGAGAGTCGTGCTGGAATGACGCAAGTGACATTTTCCATATTATATACAGCGTAAATTAGAGGAGATCAAAATAATATACAGCGAGATCAGATGGTTTCCGATTGAATTGTGCGACGTGTTGCCTTAAGAAAGGATACAATGGTGTCTTTTCTTCTCTTATTATATCACCTGCTCGCATTCTATCAATACTAACGCGAGGTGCGCGTGAGGAATCGTGGATAGTTGCAGCGAGTCTATCTGGTGGGAGTATTCTATCTAGTGAGAGAAACATACGAATCCAGAAGTCTATGTCAGAACTCTTGGTCTCGAATACTTTGTGGATGTACTCTAGAAACTCGTGATAGATCGGGGGTTTCCTTGTCTTATCAAGAGTGTAGTATTCTTCCTCATCAGTATCCAGATATAGTATGTCTGTATCATAAAACTCAATGTCTTTGCCTAAGTAACTAGCAAACACAGCAGGTGTTGACAACATCTGAAAGTATAGTTTATCACAATGCTGTATCAATGCTAATAGTCTAGCATTCCATTCGTTGTCTTCTCGATACTCACTGAAACTGAATAGACTATCCTCTGGGAACATATCAGAGTAATACTCTGTATCGTAGGGAGCACAGATGAATAGTGGATTGTCCCAGTCTAGACCATAGATTGTCTCTTGTAGTCGGACTCTCTTCTGATAATCATTGTCAAGTTGAGTCTCTACTACAAACTCAGCATCATCTACCTTGTCAGTCTTTGGTAGGAAGATTGCTTGGAGATATGGTTCTACTGTTGGTTTCTTTGTGTATATCTCTTTGGTGTATACAAAAGGGCACGCTCCAGTAACGATCCTGTCACCATCACGGTGCTTCTTAATCTTTTTGATGAGGTCTTCACCCCACCAGTATAAGCACTCTGCCTTGTAATGGAATCTGTTTATCTGCCAGGGAACATCTACGAATAGATTTTCTGTGCAAATACCATTGCTACCAATTACAAACTCATAGTTTTGCTCTGCCCACTCATTTAGCAGGTATCTATACGAGAAGTCAGCTAAACCATCCAACTCCCAGTCTTTCTTAATTAGACAGACATTGCCATGTTCGTCAAAGTCTATCACATTCGCTTCGTGCCTATCCATATAAAAACGCAAATCCACGGCAATGAATGCCCTCGTGTGAGGACCAGCAGATGTCACCCATCGCATACTCTCCGTCTCTTTCCACGGAATAGTAGTTACTAAATCCCATATTGAACTCTTCAGTGAAGGTCCAAACGGCATACTCATCTTCGATTATAAAGGAGTTAGTACCGTGATATAGGGTGCAATCACTATACTCTTCAGTCGAAATATTATAACACTGTCCTTCGTTAGTAAAGACCTCGTGTCCTGGATGTGCCTGTACGGGTGCGGCAAGTAATAATGCCGCAGCAATAAAGCGAAACATTAGAATAATTATGCTTCACTTATTATAGCACAGATTATGACATAGAAATAGTACCGGAGATAGTTCCTCCACCAGTCTCTTGAATGGTAATCTCTAGGTCACCACTGCCGTTGATAGTAAATGACATACGACCGAAACTAAAATCAAGTCTGTCTGATCCTGATACATCAATAGTACCATCAACTTCAAGGTCACCATTAACACGAACATCAGCAGTTTGAAGTTCGTTCTCTACAAGAATAGTTGTGGTTGTTAGAGCACTACCAACATTATTAACCTCAACATTATTAAATGTTGCTTTAGATGCTACTTCTAGAGTGCCATCAACAGTAAGATCTGTTACTGTTGTGAGTCCATTAGTAATTTCAACATTACTATTGATAGTTAAAGTACCACCACCACTGGATATTTGAGAAACTGTTAGAGTCTCAGCCTGAAGAGTGGTTATAATACCAGAGTTTGCTGTGAGGTTAGCAACATCGACATTGTTTGCTATAACATTATTGAGTTCTATATCTCCATTGACAATGAAGTCGCCATTAATGTTGTTATTGACAGTGAGTTCGTCAACTACAATACTACTACCACCAATTACCGTACTTCCATTATCAAATGTAATTTGAGCACCAATACTAAGAATATTGATGTCAGCAGTAGCAGCAGTTATTCCGCTAAATGATCCAGTACCAGTTGCTTGAAGATCATCTACTGCGGTCAACTGCCCAGAGTTGGTGAAAGATGGACCTTCGAGAGAAGTTAATGCAGTTATTGTGCCACCATTGACAACGAGACCACTGATTGTGCCATCTGCAGTGATGTCACCAGTAGAAGTAACATTACCAGCAGCATCAACAGCAAACTCCTGACTACCACCGAATGTGAGACTAATGCCACTGGAAACAGTGAGTACACCATCGGCACCGATTCTGACACCAATATCACCATCGAGTGGGTCACCACCAACAACTACATCATCACTAAACTCTGCTCCCTGGAATACTAGGTCTGTTGTTACACCAACACCACCAGAGATGAAGAGTGTGCCATAGACGGCGAAGTCACCAGCGACACTACCAACACCAACTGCAATATCTTCTGCTCTTACTTCCTCAAATGTACTGATTCCAACAACACTTAGGTTGACATTACCTGTTACGGTGTTGCCGAATAGAGATAGTCTACCCTCTTTGTTTAGAGAGGCAAGAATTCTGTCTGTCTGACCATAAATCCAACGGAATTCGCCAGTAGTTGTCCCACCACTACCAGAGTGGAGATAGGTATTAACATTACCAGCATCATAGTTGACTAGATCTAGGTCAATTGCACCTGATGGTGCATCGATTGGGTCACCACCATAGCGGAGACCACCGAATGAACGATTACCTGCTATAGGTCTCTCTTTACCTACGAAGATACGGGAGGTTGATGCAGTTGAGATACCACTGATGGTGACACCACCAGTTCTGAATAAGTCAATGTCTGATGTTACGGTGACAGGAGCATCACTACCAATCTGTAGTTTTCCTTCAGTAGAGATGAAGCGGGTGATAGCATCAACCTCATCTGCTCTAGCAACATCAATATCAATCTGTGCCTCGGGGACGAGGTCTTCTGCCATTGTTGCTGTGCCGATGAATCGGTCAGCATAAACTTCTTTGGTGTTGATAATATCACCATATCTCATCGAACCAATAGATCCGATAGCAATATTATCAGCATTAATCATACTGATTTGACTACCAATACCGATGAACTCATAGGCACTGACAAATCCAACAACAGTTAGATTACTACCGACACCAATATTTCCGTCTACATTTACAGTCTCACCAATACCAATGGTACCAGTGACACTAATCCCGCCACCAACACGAAGATCATCACTAACATACACACATCCACTTTGGATGCCCACACCTTCCTGATTGAATCTGAAAGGAACCGTTCCCACACCAGCAGGAATAACAAATGGGACACCACCAACTTGGAACTTATAGCGTGGGTCTATCGTGTCTACACCCACATTACCTTGAGCATAGATGCTCGTGTATCCTAGACCAATATCAACATCTAACCACTGAGATGTAGGTAGTCCTTGAAGGAATCTACCATCACCATAATAAGTAACGAGACCAACTGAGTCGCTGGTTGCCGTGATAATACCAGTGCCGATGGCAATGATAGTACCATGATTGTCGAAGGTGCTAACTCCGATATACAACTCATCTCTTACAGTTAGGATACCAATGCTTCCTTCCTGGAAGTTGACTCCTTCAGTTGAGTCAACTTCTAGTCCCTTTGCCCTGATAATACCATTTACATCTAAAACCTCAGCGGGTTCCGTACTGCCGATACCAACTTTCTCGCCTCTTACGACGAGAACATCGGTATCAACCTGGAAACCACCTCTAAAATTAAATGCCTTACTATAATTTGCCATTATATATGAATGGTATTAGGATCCTAGAGATATTTATACCATCACTTGAATTGGATGATAAAGCAGAGAGCGAAGTATGGAGGACGGTTCTCGTGAGCATTACTACCACCTTTAGAACTGGTGCTGTGTGAGTGGTTGTAATTATCAGTTGAAGCGTTGGCATTTGCTCCGTGGTTGTGACTAGCATTAGAAGAGTTGATACTCAAGTCGTGCCCGTGATTGTTAGAACCAGCGATGCCAATGCTGTGGGAGTGACCGCCACCACTGTTGATGCTGAGGTTATGGTTATGTGAACCATCAGAATCAGTAGTGAAGGAGTGAGAATGGTTACCATCGGACTCCGTGTTGGCATCTCTATTCGTGTTACAACGCTGGTTGTTGCCACCATCAGAGTCTCTAGAGTTGTCTGCTCTTTCATACTCGTGAGAGTGTCTACCCTCCGACTCAGTTCTTCCACTGTGAGAGTGGCGTCCCTCAGCACCGGCATTACCGCCGTGATTGTGGTTGCCGGTATTGTTCGAGTTGGCGGAATGACCGTGTGCTCCAGCACCCCTTGCTTCACCACCGTGATTGTGGTTGGCACTTGCATTCTGAACATTCACACTGATGTTGTGACTGTGGTTATGGTTGGCAGAACTGGTGGTGCCGTGGTTATGGTTGGGCATCTGTGCCTCAGTTAGAGTCACATTGTTAGCACCACCTTTTTGACCAACACTGTAAGCACTACCTGCTGCTACAATAAACCTGTCTCTTAGATCAGGAATCTTGAAGTTTCCACCACTACCACCCCACTGGTTTCCAATTGCCTTGTATAGTTTGTTGTAAGAAGATATGTTGAGTGTAGCACCATTACAGAGTAGATATCCTTTGGGGATATTGCTCGTGTTGCCTGCCCACATAATGATGGAACCGGGTTTGCCTAGACCATCACCGATGAACTCCTTAGCGATACACTTCTCTCTAACGACAAGTGAACCTTTGATGTCAACACCACCATCAGAGTTGGCGATATCGTCTTCACCACCTTCACCAGTACCGGGTTTTGTGGTCTCAAAGATTGTCTTCTTATCACCAGCAGCACCAACAGAAATTTCAGCAGTGCCTTGGTTATACCAGATCTTCATATCTTTGTTGCCGTCAGTCGCTTCAATGAAGTTAGTAACGACTTTACCATCATCGGGGTCGGTGAGGATTACATCACCACTGAAGATGCCATCACCAGCAATGATGAGGTCTTGCTCACCCGTGATGTCACCACCAACATTTAGATCGAGTCCGACAGAAACATTTGCCTCAAAATCAACATCACCTTTCACATTGAGTTTTCCGCCTAGGTTGAGGTCTCCCTCAATACCTACGCCACCACGGACTTGTAGTGCTCCGTTGAATGGTGAGGTGGATGGTTTGGTTGAGTTGACTTCAACCTCAAAGAGGGAAGCAACATCAGAAACAGATAGTCTGTCTTGGATGACAACAGAGTTGGTAAACTTAACAGGACCATCAAACTGAGATAGGATCTCTTTGGTCTCACCACCACCAACGAATAGACGGCGGTTGATGATAACTTCATCGAACACAACGCTGTTAGAAGATGCCAACTGACCAGCGATGGTTGGGATGGGAATATCAAATGTGGTCTGAGTACCAGAGGTAGCAGAGTATTTGATGTTACCAATGTAGAAGTCACCGTTGTCACTCATACCAGTGTAGACAACCTGACCACAAGATAGTTCTTGTGCCTGTACTAGGTAGATCTCATTGTCTGGTAGTTGCTTGACCTGCAACTGAGGTAGTGCAACGGAGTAGTTACCAGGACCATAACCAATGTATTCAAAGGTGTGACCTGATGCACGAAGGATTGCAGGGCGTCTGAGTTCGATTGCCTCGGGTCTGATTGTCCTAACCTTTGAGTTAGTTGGGTGATTAGCGATGTTAGAACCGAAAGCACCACGAATAACCTCAAGTGTATCCTGCTGAGAACCAGTAGCAGTGCTGCTGGCAATTCTCATAATCTCAGATCCAACCTGGATATACTGACCGAGTCTGAGTTTGTTTGCTACACCGAGAGCATCTTCCGCTGGACGGAAGCGGATACTGGTTGACTGGTTAGTGGATGCCTTAATAAAAGCAGTTCCAAGATCAAAGAAAGTAGTACCACGAGTCTGGATGTTCTCACCCTGAGGACCAGTAGAGGCATCATTATCTTGAAGACCAGTCTTACCAACTAGAGCAATGGTCTGACCATTTGCGGTAAGATCATTCTTAGTGATGGAAGTCATCACATTAGGAGCGGCGATACCAGAGACAAAGTATTGTCCGACAAGAGATCTAGCACTATTGAATACTAGGAAAGTCTGACCTCTGTTTAGACCGAAACCAGTACTGGGGTTAGCAGTGAATGTTGAGGTTTTGGTCTCTGTATTATAAGAGTAACTAACAATACCAACTGCACTATCAGTTGGGAAGGAATACATACCCGCAACAATATCACCATTCCCACTAGTTCTAGCAACACCAATCTGGTCATTGCTTGGGACTCGTGTGATATAAACATACTGATCTTCGTAGTTGCTACCAGCACCAGTGAGTTGAACAATGGTGTTGGTGTTGTCAATAACATCCTTTGCAGATACATCAATCTCAGCACCAGTACCACCACCAATATCATTGGGGTCAATGGAGATAGTCTCATTGCTGTTGTAACCACTTCCGTGGTCCATAATGGTAAGTTTGCTAATAGCACCACTAATGATAGTAACCTCAGCAGTCGCACCCTTCCATAGTGTGCCGAAGTTGCTTAGGAGTTTGACATTGTAGAATACACCATCAGTGTATCCACTACCACCACGGAGTGTAGTGTAACCAAAGAGACCATTGTAGTCGTGCTCACGCTCAAAGGTGATAATAGTTTCAAAACTACCATCCAACTCAGCAGCACCATCGCTGTAGGACTTGACAACATCGGTTCCACGAGACTGGATTACCTTATCAAGAGTTTCACGAGTGATGGAGTTCTGCTGCTCGTCGATCGTCGTTCTACCAAGAGGATTTCTATTGGCGAATGTAGATGTTGCAGGTGGGTTGGGTCTTAGGTTGTCTAGATCAAGTTGAGGATAGAGGTCCTCAATTGGTTGGTTGTATGCTCTCTCAGTGAAGGTCTCAGTAACCTTATTGCCACCATTAACGAGGTATAGATGGTAGATGCCATCACGGATACCTTCATCAAAGTCAACAATAGTATCAATACGATAGACGAAAGCATTGACTTGGTTGTTCTTACGCTGGAAGCGAGGGAGGAGAATGTTTCTGTCGTTAGTATCGTTCTCGAAAGCACCAGGAGTTCTGGTGAAGTTGTTTAGGTCAGTAATACTGTATCTAAAGTTCCTAGCATCGTCGATGTTAGTAACTTCAAATTGACCATTGTAACCTCTACCACCAAATCCATCTGGGTTGTCTGTTGAGATGATATTAATAATGTTGACTTCATCACCAATCTGGAGGTTATGAGGTAATTCACATCTGACTTCAATCTCTCTATTGTTGCCAGAGACTTTCGCCTCTACAATATAACGAGGATTTCTATCGTATTCATAGTCATCAATGCTGAGCGTAGTCTTCTCAAAGTCATCACTGGTAAGTGCTCCAGTGGTAGAAGATGCCTGAACAACATAACCAGGAGTAGGTGGTTTTGCGTTTTGTGCTTCTTTGGGGATGACATATCTTACACGATATAGTTTATCGTCAAGTGCTCTGTTGTCAGACTCACGCTCGAAGTAAGAGATGAAGTCATCACCATCATTAGATGTTGGATTGCTCTTAATATACTGATAGATGGGACTATTGCCCTGAGTAAAGAGGAACCACTGCTGGTTAATCTCGTCAAACTGTAGTGGATGACCAGCATCGTTAGGATTCTTGTCGTTTACACGAGACTCAATTCTCATGTCAGATCCACCATAGATCTGAACAAATACATTGTTGAATGCGTTTGCTTCAGAGGTTGATAGTCGAATGTTCTGATTGTCTAGAACGTTAGCATAGTAGAGAGTTGCTCTAGAAACGTTCTCGGGTAGGTCACCATTAGCAGAGAAGATACGAATCTTCTCGCCTTGTAGTAGACCGTGAGCAGGTAGTGTGAGTGTGCTGTTGATAGGACCAGACTTGACCTGATATACCTTTCTTCCAGTGAAACTACCAGCAGCAACGTTGTTACCGGGTCCAATACGGACCTCAGGCATTAGAGGTATTGCGGTTGGGATGAAAGTATCTGAGGTAGAGATTGGCTGATAGACTTGCTCATCATATCTTGCACCGATCTTGAAACCTTGAGTCACGCCAGGTGGAGTGTCCTCTCTGTTCTTGAATCCCTTGAGATATAGTTGTGCTGGGATAGCAATACGGGCAGTTGCCTCAAAGTCAATGTTTGTCCAATCGACTTTCTCAACTTGATCTGTCTCTGGGTTGAATGGTGATCTTGGAGTAATGATATGGGTGATGAAACCTTTATCATCCTTCGAGAAGGCATTGTTCTTAAATCCGTCAGAGAGAAGAGCAAACTGACCGAAGTTGGAGTTAGAGTTGGTAATCGATGCGTCAGCACCAGTACCAGCAAAGAAGTGCTGGTTGAAACCAATAGCGAACACAGAAACGATCTGAATGACAGCGTCATTCGTCATCTTAATGTGAGTTGTGCCCCATCCCGGTCTATATTGTGCCTCTGGATCAAGGTGATAAACAGTTGCCGTGTTGGTTGATGACGCCTGAGCAGACAACTCAGCACCCCTTACAATCTTATAGTTGATGCCATCAAATCTTCGTGCTTGACTATTATATTTTACAAATGATCTGTCGTCTTTCTGTAGTGAGATAGCGGTGAACTGTGCCACAACCATCGAGCGGAAACCGGTTGCTTTGCTACCATCAGCGTGCATACCATTGATGCCCCATACAGAACGCATTGATACGTTGAAGATGTATGGAGATGCACCAGTAACGGTGTCAGTCTCAACGGTTACAGTTGCTGATGATACAGATGGTTCTGCTGGTAGGTTAGGTCTAACGAATGATAGAGAATACTTGAATCGAGTAGGACTCTGAATCGTTGTAACTTTCGTTGAGATGTTGTAGTCATCTACAGCGACACCACGGATCTTGATAGGTGTTCCCACACTGAGGTTGTGTGGTGTGGCAGTATCAACGGTGACTGGTGCTTCTGGAGTTACACCATCACCAGAGATGATACGAGTGATTCTGACTGGGTCAGTAGCGAATGCACCAACGATCTCAAATTCAGGACGCTGTGGTGCAAAACCATCTGGATCAGTGGGATACTTCTCGTCAATAGGACGACCAGATGCTTCGTTGTAAGCATTAGACAGCTTACTATAATACATTGCTAGGTCAGTTAGTTCAAAACCATTAGCAATAGCGGGGTTTACACCATCAGCATATTCAAATGCTGTGAGTTTGTGGTGTGAGAATGTAGGAACTGACTGGTTATTCTCGGAGAAGTCACGGGGGTCAGTGAATACTAGACCATCCTCACGACCATCAAAGACGGTGAACTGCCAGAAGTAGCAAGTACCGGTGATACGGAAGATTGCAGAGTCAGGTGTTTCTGGATCAGTGGGGTTGGGTACATATAGAGGGCGAATCTTAGTCTTTCGTAGGTCCATACCTACGATAGAAGTACCACGGGGGACAACAACACCACCATAGATGGAGTTGAAACGATGTAGAACATTGTTTGGTGACTCAATATCAAAGTTACTATCAGCAGTGATATTGAATGCTAGGAAGGGGTCAACCAACTCACCGGATGGTGTGACTGCTACGGGGTTATTATTTACTGTGCGGATACCGTAACCAGGACGGTTATCAATGGGGTGTTCGCCAGGATAGACTAGAATAGTCGTCCTTTCGATGAGGTCATTGTTCTCACCACGAACATACGAAAAACGGGCAGACTCAATCAACGCCCTTTGGATAGTCCTAAAAGGTTCGGTGAGTGAGGTACCCTGATTGGTAATACTATCAGTCGCGTTTAGGTCATTGGGGTTGACATAAAGTGTGCGTCCATCAGTATTCTTGATAAAATTTTCTAACTTATTAAGAGGCATGACAAGTCCGGTGTCAATAAGATTCGCTATTATATTTAGCGCCTTATTTTTAGAGACCTAATCGCAATTGCTCATAAACCTCACTACTATAAGTTGGAGAGTTATATTTTAGAAACTCCCAGAAAGTCATCTTGAACTCTCTAAGTGTCATACCACAATGGTTGGCACAGTGAACCATATTTAATCGACCAGAGAAGGCAGCAAGGTGTGCTTCTCTGACTGTTGTGGGTGTAGGTTTTATCATCCTTCGTAGATCGCGTAGTACCAAGTTACAGCGGCAATTTTAGTTCCCGACACAACCATCTCACACTCGTGAGGATAGCACCAATTAGAGGGGAAGATTAGTGCTTGACCTGCCTTTGGTTTGAATCCACGGTGTGGGAAGATAGTGCGACCACCTTCAAAGGCATCGTTAAGATATAATACGATACTGAAGGTACGATGATGCTCAGGTGTCTCTCTCCAAGGGGCAATGTCTATATGCTTTCTATAGTATTGACCTTCTTCATATTTGAGAAGTTGAATACCCTCACGATATGAACTAGTTGCATAAGCACCAGGAGTGGGATATGCATTGATGAATGCCTCAGATACATGACCAATCTCCCTTGCATAGGTTAGAAGAGCACGATTCATTGCTTGGTGCATCACCTCAGTTACAGGGTGCTCATCACTCATACAGAATCTTGTGCCGGTGCGAACTTCACTTTTACCAGTATCTCCACCATTCTGGAATACTGTTGTCTGCTCCCATTCCACCTCACCCTCAATGTAGTTGAGGACAAAATCTAACTCGTCTTCATTCAGACAATCAATAGTTTGTACTAGATCATTCATTTTGTAGGGACCTTAAAGAACATTACATTTTCCTTGAACCATCCCATGTAGGGACCATAAGTGCAGATATTACTTATCATAACTTCTTCGATGTCTTCCATACGCTCAAAACCTGCTTTAGTTAAGAGCATATCCCAGTATTCTTTACGGGGACAACTGAAGATTAAGAAACCACCCTCATTAGTCATTTTGAATAGTGACTCACAAGTCTTCTCAATCTCTTCTTCGGGAATATCATTGGTTGTTTCAAGGCATAGTACTAAATCAGCACTCCCCTCAACTTTATCAATATCCCCATATCCAGATGCCTCTGTCTCTTTCTTACGGAGTGCTTCAGCATACAGACCTCTACCAATGTCTATTACATTAGCAGGGGCAAGGTTTCTATATATCCAATGAGATACTTTATCAATAAATGGTTTCTCTTCCTCATAGTCTAGCACATCTTCATCGATTTTATACCATCCTTCACCTGTGTAGACATTGAGAACATCTTGGAAGAACTTCTCATACTTAGGGGCAATGGCGTCAAGAGAGAACTGCTCACCATACATACGACATACCTGAGGAGAGATGTTGTGAATATTTTTTGCTGCTTTGACAAAGTCAGCAAATGTACGGCAACGATAACCAGTCACACCGTGAACATTATTCTCAGTGAATGCACCCCAGTCAGTTGTAATGGTTGGTGTGCCTGAGATAAGATTCTCTACTTGGACACCACCGAATGGTTCTAGGTATGTTGAGGCAACAAAGGATGCCTTTGCTTTACTCATCAACTCACGACGCTTCTCAACATCAGCGTAACCAACAAACTCAACGTGGTCTGGGAATGTTCTCTCTTCAGGATTCTGACCTGCTACGATTAGTTTAGCGCCAATATGCTGCGTAACCTGAACGGCAATATCAATACCCTTACCAGAATAGACACGACCCATGAATAGGAAGTAATCTTCTTTATCCTGAGGAGCATATGTAAAGTCATTGAGGTCAAAGTAGTTTGGAATGACTACATCATACCAACTCTGCTTACAGGTGCCGACTGCTTCGAGTCCTTGGTAAGCGTGCATAATTGCATAGGACTCAAATACTTTCCAATTAGCGAAGTGCCCTCCAGCGTATCCGATGCCCGGTTCCACGACAATAAGATCAGAGTGAGCGTCACATATAGGACGGACACCACTACCCCAAAATGGTAATAGAAAATCATGCTGACGCTTTCGCTTTTCGATTTCCTCAATGGCATTCTTGAAGAATGTTTGGTAAGCATGATCTTGTGTATTGAATGTAAAAAAGTTTTTGCGCCAGTCGTGACTACCATAGGCAATCTCTAGGTCTTCATTAGTTGTGACTGTTACATGCTCAGTACATTCTAGGTCACTATCTTCGTGACCGTAATGAATGACTTCGTGACCACGAGCGGTCATCATCTTTGCAAATTTTACTACCTTCTGTGTGTAAGCACAAGCAACATATTCCTTGCTCGATACTGTGTGTGGTAGTCCTAGAATGTGAAATCTCATCAGTGATAATGCGTGCCGAATCGTAGGTCTGGGTCTTCGTGCTCAAATATACCATAATATGCTCTACCATAGCATCCTTGCTGTCCTAGGGAGATAGTTGCTCCCTTGCCACCGATCCATTTATTCAATGACTCTTCAGTCAATTCGTGGGGATGTCCGTCGTGTGCTGGAATATCAATCCACTCAAAAATTCTTAAGACAGGTGCGACACGCCTCGCATTAGCAATGATCTTCTCGGGATCAACAGCGTGTTGCATACAATTATAAATCCACACCTCATCATATGTCTCCATAATATTAGGAATGTTCTCACCAATATCTTGGAGGACATCAATACCCATTGAGAAGTATCGGTCCCTAGTCCACTGTGGATATTTGATGGGGTCTACAACCAGACCACTCAAGAGTCCTTTACACTTGAGGAGCATTGATGATGGTCCACCACCAATATCCATTACCTTAATATTATCTAACTGAAAACTATAGTGGGACTGGCGAAGACCCATCAGAGAACCATAGACATAATGCTTCTGGTCTTCATCAAATGTATTACAGCAGTTGCCCCAGTAGGCAACCTCAAACTCATACTCGTCGTGAGTGCTCATAATAAAGATTCTATTGTTTCTATTATATCACGGAGAAGGACTAGGGGCAGAACCAGAATCTATCTCTACATTGGTTAGCAATCCACCAGCAAAAGTCAATTCGATTGTGCCAGCATCAAGACCCCACTCTCCATTTACTCTTAGAGTACCACTAACACCACTAGTAGTCAATACCCATTTTGCATCTTCATAAACATACAGACTCTTCTCGTCAGTATTCCACCACAGATCACCTTCAACTAGTGGTTCTTTATAAGGACGCTTCTTAGGTTCTTTATCACCAAGCAAACAGATATACTCTGGATTAGGATTCCAGTTTGCTAGTAGATCTTCGAGGTTGGTTGAGTCGAGGGAACCATTCTGAGCACCCCAAGTGGCAATCTGATTATTGTCTTCACTTACAGGTCCGATTCGTCGAATAGCACCACCACTGGCAACGAGAAAACTCGAAGCAGTCAGAGGTTTCTCGTTTTTATACTTTCTTTTTTCCGCCATAATAATAAGTCAGATGTTTCTATTATACCACAATAGTTGTGATTCCGGTAATGATACCATCAGTAACTGTGATAAGGAAGTTGTCAGCACTACGGAACGATCCACCAACACCGACTGCTCGGAAATCAAAACCAGTAGCACCAGTAGCACCCTGATTACCTGTAGCACCAGTTGCACCATCGAGACCAGCAGGACCAGTGGAACCAATACCAATGAGTCCGTCAGCACCAGTAGCACCCTGATTACCTGTAGCACCAGTAGCACCTTCAGGACCAATAGGACCAGTGGAACCAATACCAGTAGCACCTGTAGCACCACCAGGATCGCCAGTAGGACCAGCAGGACCAGTAGCACCGGGTTCGCCGTCAGCACCAGTAGCACCTGTAGCACCACCAGCAGGACCGGGGGCACCAGTAGCACCTGTAGCACCACCAGGAGAACCTGGAGGACCAGGGACAACAGAAGTAATACCAACTACCTGGACATCCCAAGTATCAGATACATCAACTGCTGGGTCATCTGGATTGAGATAGATTGGGAATGTCTCACCAATCATTCCCCAAGCATCGATGTCGGAGTAGTAGTGACCGTCAGTAACTACGAAGCGTAGGAAGTTGAGGTTTCTGACCGTAAACCTGAACTGCATGTCGGGGAAGACATCAGTAGCGAGAGGATTGAAGAAGTAATCAGTATGGTCTCTTCCAATGAAATCTTCTGGATTGAAGAGAACATACTTTGGATATCCGTTGAACTCATAGTTGTAGTCAATAGTGAGTTCACCTTGACCGCTTGGTTTTACAATATTAACTGTATCAAAGTTGAATGTGGCGTTTGTTACATTCTTTGTAACCTGAATAGTGCCGCCATCTAGGTCACCAAAACCAGAGATACGAGAACCATCGCTTGCCATCAATACAAATACATCAACACCGTTGGAGTTGATTAGTCCAGTATTACCACGGCAGGTAAATGAGAATGTAGCACCACCTGACTGGAGTTGGAATACATCTCCATTGCCGATAGTTTGGAGGAATGCAGTTTGGTCAGCGAATAGTCTATCAAACTTAGAAACCTTGATGAACTTTAGATCGCCATTGATACCATCAGCGAATAGTTTGCCGTTGTCTGCTGTGAGGATGGAGATGGTTGGTTCCCACGCTCCCATAATACCGCCAGCGGGACCAGTAGCACCAGAGGCACCATCGGGACCAGTAGCACCAGAGGCACCCTCAGGACCAGTAGCACCAGTTGCACCAGAGGCACCAAATCCAGTAGCACCAGAGGCACCCTCAGGACCAGTAGCACCCGTGGTTCCCGTAGCACCAGGAATACCTGTAGGACCATCTGGACCAGTAGCACCTTGCTCACCAACACCAGTGGCACCAGTTGCGCCAGTAGCACCTTCAGGACCACTAGCACCTGTAGCACCTGTAGCGCCACCAGGAGATCCTGGAGTACCAGTAGCACCGGTTGCACCCTCACCAGTCGCACCAGTAGCACCATCGGGACCAGTGAAACCTGTAGCACCAGGAATACCTGTAGGACCAACAGGACCAGTTGCACCTTGCTGTCCAATACCTCTAGGACCAGTAGCACCTGTAGCGCCCGTTGCACCAGTTGCACCGAAACCAGTCGCACCAATAATACTTTCACCGGTAGCACCGACTTCACCAGTTGCTCCAGTAGCACCACCAGGAGATCCTTGTAGACCTTGAATACCAGTTGCTCCGGTAGCACCATCAGCACCAGTTGCACCAGCACCGGTTGCACCTGTAGAACCTAGAGAACCTGTTGCTCCGGTAGCACCACCAGGAGATCCTTGCTCACCTTGTATACCAGTAGCACCAATGTTGCCGGGAGAACCTGTCTGACCAGTTGCTCCTGTAGCACCACCGGGAGATCCTGGAGGACCTGGAGGACCATCAGGACCAGTAGCACCCTCACCAGTCGCACCAGTCGCACCAGAAGCACCTAGAGGACCAGTAGCACCTGTAGCACCACCGGGTGAACCTGGAGTTCCAGTGTCGCCTGTAGCACCGGTCAATCCAATAAAACCTCTTGCTCCAGTAGCACCCTTGGGACCAGTAGCGCCTACGCTACCCTTCATCCCATGGTTGCCCTGTGGACCAGGAGCACCTGTAGCGCCCGTTGCACCAGAACCAGTAGCGCCAGTTGCGCCTACGCCTGTGCCGGGACCTACTGCTCGCCAGTAACTACCTGTCCAGATATATGTAATATTTGTCCCCGGATCGGTAAACATATCTCCGACCAGGGGATTCTTAGGAAATTGAATCGCCATCACTAAGATTGAGTGCTATTAGGTGCTGTTATATTTATCACTTATTATTGAGTTCACTTCTGACTGCGCCATCGACAGCAGACAATCCCTTATCGATCAATGAATTAGCAGTAGAAGAAAGTACCCCACCACCAAGATTGCCAAGTGCTCCACTTGCTGCACCGCTAAGTGCTCCACTTGCCGAACCAAGTGCTCCACTTGCTGCACCACTAAGTGCTCCACCAATACCACCACCACCAGACAAACTGCCGAGAGCACCTTGAGCAGCAAAGGATGCTACATTACCAAGAGCACCAGGAACTGCCTGGGTGATAGAACCAACAGCAGCACCAGTCACAGACCCAACTGCAGAGTCAATAGCACCACTAACAAAACCACCAAACATATTTGGATTGCTGATGAGACCACCTGCTAGACCAGCGATACCAGAGAATCCAGAGGTGAGGGCAGAGAAAGCAAAACCAGGAAGACCTGTGCCCTCAAACACACGCCACGCCCACTCCTGTGCTGGTTCGAGTAGATTGCCCTTGAGTCCATCCTTCTCTAGTGTGTTGCCTCCTATAAAAACACGACCAGAACCAGATTTAATGTTGACATTTCTACCTGCGGTGATGTCTACATCCTCATCTGCTTGAATCTCAACATTCTTACCACGGATTCTTACTCTACCATTTCGGTCAGCATTGATACAAATGTCTCCATTAGAACTACGGATGATAATATCAACATCATTCTCAGACTTCTTTTGACCACCTACGATCTCAATGGTCCTATCGTTGTAAAGACGGAAGATACCATTTTCCTGTAGACCAGCAAGACATACATCTTCATCCTCGTGAGTGTGTGAATATAGGTTCCACACATCAGTGCCACCAGGACTAGTCTGGGGATTGTTGACATCAATACGGAAGTTTGATCCTTTGCTGTCTAATACTCTTCGTGCCCAATTTTGTTCGGTTGACATAATCAGTCCTCAATACAATCGATGATTTCTTGAATTTCTTCCTGCTGGAAGCGTTCTTTGAGTTCGTCACTGATGTTGCCATCGATGACATCCTTGGAAGTTGGTAGTACATCGAGTAATACCTTATACTTTAGACCTGATCCAATAACGGCAAAGGGAATTCCACCTGGGGAAACACCATTACCGCTACCGATAGGAGCGATAGGATTACCAATCTCATCCTCTACAATAAATTTAGGTGGTCCGTCAGGATTGTCTGGATCTTCAACTGGTACCTTGACTCCACCGGGTGGGATTGGTGGATTGATTGTGGGTATTCTAATGGTTGGAATATCATCTACTGGGATGATAGTGATTGGTTTAATCTCAATGATCGTTCCAATATCATCGACAATGATTTCATACTCATTGCCATAGTCATCTTCAACAATACCAGGAGTGTAACCACCACCACCTTCAATAATCGTAACGTCTCCTGGAATAAAGATCTCATCTCCATCAGAAGGATAACCTTCACCCGGAGTAACAATGTAGATCTTTCTAACCTTCCCGTTTTTGATGACTGCCCTTGCGTGGCAACCAACACCCAAACCGCAGTTGTCTCTGATCTCTACGAATGGTGGGTAGATATAACCTGATCCACCATCTTCAACCTTAACGGCAACAACGCTGCCCTGTACATCTTTGGAAGTTCTTTTATCCTTACTCTTCTTATTCTTACCAACGATTGCTCTTGCTCTAGCACCTTCGCCGCGGCCACCAAAGATGACAACTTCTGGTGGGCGACACTGACCGGGTGCCTTTGGAGTGCATCTGTCGAGGTTGGAGACGAGACCAGTTCTCTGAGACATAAAGGGAAAGTCACCAAAGGTGGTAAGGAACTCGTCAACATCACCAGTGAGATCGTTGATTTTACCAGTAGCGGTGTTGATTACCTGAGCACCATCAGCAACGATACCAGCAGCATCGTCAACCTCTTTGATGAAGTCAGATACAGTACCATCCTTTGCTGCCTTGACTAGACTATCAGCAAGGTTTGCACCTTCTAGGACGGTGGTCAATACATCACCAACAGATGCCTTGGGACCGATACCGAAAGCATACTCAGGAATTAGTCCACCACACTTATTACCACCCTGACCAGGACCCAATCTACCGCCACTGAAGTCACGAAGAATATCCATCGTGCCTCTGATAACATTAACAGTATCAAAACCACCACTCAATACAGTGGCAACAGCGAGGAGTAGGGGAGCAAGACCAGTATCGATGTCACCGATGATTGCGTTGATCATCGCGCCATTAAATTGTGTCGAGGCACATATCGAGAAGTTGTCGTTATTATCTACGGTGTCTCTAACGAGTGCTTCAATTTTTGCAAGTAGACCATTGACGATCTGTGCGGCGAGCATTTGGATTGCTTGCTGTAGAATCTGAATAGGTGGTTGTAGAGCAATCAATACTGCCTGTGCCGCAAGTGTAGCGGCAATCACATTACCACCAGTCGCAGCAAGGACTTTTGCGTAGACTGCTTTATAGAGTGCTGATAGACCGGCGTTGAGAACAGGGATGAGTGACTCAAAGATGTTTTTAAACATCTCACCCACATATGGGTTGACTAGTGCGTGGATTCTATCAATAGCACCAGCAATGAGAGACTCTTTCTGCTCAGCAGTCTTAGCAAGTTTTTGGATCTGGTTGATAAGGTTGTTGACTTCAGCAGCAACAGCATCTACCTTGTATGAGTTGGGGTCACAACCATTGGTGAGAACTGTTGTCTCACCCATCACACTACTGAAACGGTCTGCGCGAGTAGATGGTTGAGATGCTTTGTTTGATTCGTTGGATTCGTTATCAGGGATCTTAGAACTCTTAGGTCTGAAGTCTTCACTGAAACCAGTGAATGGCATAAAACCATCCGCTTCAGGTGACTCATCTGACTGAGGAACATTGCCTGTCCTGGGTAAGATGCCAGTGATGATAGGCATCTGCTCATCCTCATCAAAGTAAGCAACGCTTACTGTATCTCCTTGGTTAATCTGTGGCGTCTGAGCATAGTTTGCGGCACCAGAACCTGCAGTCACAGGTAGAAGAACCTGTGCCCAAGGTAAGTCTTCATCCGGCAGAACAGTCTTGTCGTCTGGATGCTTGTCCATAATACGGACTTTATATCTCCAACCCCAACCTTCTCCTAACTGCTCTTTTTGAGGTTCTAAAGGAGCAATTTTACCAAAATATAGTCTCATAATATTCCTTTCAAGATAGAAGATACGGCATTACCAGCGCCGAGAGAGTCACCACCAATGTTTGAGGTTCCGTATGTGTCTCTAACCAGTTTCATAGTTGTAAAAGATCCGTCAGTATCGTAATGATGGTTGAGTTCCTTAATCATATATATCCCACTAATTTGACCCTGCTCGTAGTCGTTTGTTTTACTAGTAGTAATCTTAGGGACACTAATCTCAATCAGTTTTCCTGCGTTGAGGTTAGTATTGAGAGGAACACATATCTTGACTCTCTGAGTCAGGATAGTATTGTATCTCATTTTTCTCTGAGATAAGAATTGACCAATATCTGAGTTTAGGTCTGTATTAACATCCTTGTCAAGTGTGCCGACATCATATGTATCTACAATAACTTGGGCGGGTTTATTTGTAAAACTCAAACCAAGATCCTGTAGAGCAACCTGAGCAGGTTCAATGAACTCGCCAAGGTTTTTCATTGACTTGATATAATCTTGACCGGTAAAGAAGTTACTTACCTTAGAACTGACCTTCTGTGTGATTGGATCAAAGAATCTTCTCGTCGTAGCATATGCTCCACCCTGGATTGACTTGAGCATATCATTGTTTCTCTCAATATTATATGAGAGAATTTTCTGATCAAGAGACTGAAAGTCTGCTTTTGGTTTAAATGATAGATGATTATGATTTACATCACTAGCAAAATAACTAGCAGAAACTTTTTCCTTTACTAAAGCATCAATAGATCTGAAGTTGAATCCTTCTGTTGTCTGCCAGAAGAAGAAACCTGCCGAAGCAGCATTACCAGTCTGCTGACTACCACCAATCTGAGGAACTGCTTTTGATGCAAGACGGGTGATTGCAGCAAATGGATGCTCATTATTGCCACAGAATCCCATTTTGTTGATTGTAGTATCAACAGTCACTTTTCCTGGGTCAATGAATGAGTCTTCGATAATATCCTTTACGTGCTGATCAAGTCTATTGTCCTTCTTATATCTCTTCTGAAGAATGATTTGTGTATCTTCATACCCCTCTCTTGAGACACAATGCATTTGGAAGAATTCTTTATTCCCCTCTCTAATCAGTCCAGATACACCCCTAACATACATTGGTTTGTTGAGGTAATCGAGTGGTTTGTTCTCTGATGTATTTGCCTCAATATAAATTCTGATTGGTTCTCCACCACGAATCTTGAGTGCCTCATACAATGAAGACTCAACACCCTGTTCGTCTTTCAGAGATCCACCAGATGTCATCACTGCAATTCTAGCACTCACAGCAGGACAGAAGACATCTTCAAAGAAGTCAATAGAAACAACACCCAAACGAATATCTACAGAGTTTCCTGTAAAAGACTCGATAGTTATGGTGTTGTAAATTGAAGAGTCAATCGCAGCCATTATGTAAAGACTATCTTACAAAAATATTTATGCTGTCTGTTTAATATATGTTTCCTGAGAAACCACCACTACACGCTCTTTAGTATTTGCCTGACCACCTT
>Ga0181369_1000084_pt1 | contig 24935 bp, 3 predicted proteins | sample LowvirmetaG_8_FD_130088 | JGI IMG/M metagenome (GOLD analysis project Ga0181369, IMG submission 130088) | Marine viral communities from the Subarctic Pacific Ocean - Lowphox_04 viral metaG | ecosystem: Environmental > Aquatic > Marine > Oceanic | place: Subarctic Pacific Ocean | collected 2015-11-29 | reverse complement strand
GTAGAATATCAGTTAAGTGCTCAAGGTTACCCATACGAGTTTGTTCAGAATGCAATTAAAGCTGTTCAAAATTATATGAATAGTATTGGAGAACCATATGAGCAAGAGCAAGAAATGCCTACAGATTTAGCGGGAATGGCTCCACAAGCTCCTATGGAGCAAGAGTCTGAGCAAAGCAAAATGAATGCTGCTAAGATGGATCAATATGGTCAACAGTCTATGGATACGGCTATGGAAGATGATGAGGAGTTTGATGAACTTCTTAATAGAGAAAATCCATACATGCAAGAAGGTGGGGAAATGGAAGCTGAGGAACCTTCATTACCATACTTTCCAAATCAAGAAATTGTTATGGCTACAGGACCCAGTCCTTATAACATGGGTAAAGGTGGTAAGGTTTCAAGAAAAAAGTTCATGAAGAATGTTCTTAAAAGATTTGAAGAGGGTGGTCCTAAAGAAACCCCTTTAAGTTCTGCGCCTAAAAAAGATACTTTAGAAAAAGATGTAGAAAAAGCTACTAAAGGTTTTGTAAGTGCTGTACAAGGTAAAGCAAAAGAATCTGTAGCTAAGGAAATGTATAAGCTTGTAGAAGAATCGGGAGATCCTAAACTACAACAAATGCTTATGTCAGGTGATCAACAACAGCCTATGCAACCTATGGCTAGAGAAGGGATGATGGTAAATGGTGATGATGAACCTATAGCTGGTCAATATCCAATGACTCAAGCAGAAGCAGAAGCAGAAGCAGAATCTAATGCTTTTTATCCAACACCTACTGGAGAATATCCTAATCCTTTAGATAGATTATCTGGTACACCTGGTCTGTTTGCAAAACGCATAGCCAGGGTTAATCAGCAAAATGCTATGAACAAAATTGGTGACCCTAGGCCTAGGTATAATGATTATATGAATATCCAAGAATATGATAGGAAGATGCTAGATCAAACTTTAGAAGATAAAGTTAGAGCAGCTCAAAATGCAAAGAGAAAAGCGCTTCAAGAGGCATATTTAGATGGTATGACAGAAAAACCAAGAGAAAGAAGCATGCAAGATTTCATTAACCCTAAGCAGGAACTTGGTGGTATGCAATATGCTGATAATGGTGCTATAGTAGATCCTGGTGGTCAAACTTATCAAGAGTATATAGATTGGTATAACAATAACGAAAATGCCTCAGATCCTGAAAAAACAAGTACAGAAGCTCCTATGTCAGAACAAGAGTTTAATGATGCTTATGGTGAATCAACTACAACGGATCCTGATAAAAAATATGAACTAGGAAAAAAAGTATATGATACACGATATGAGTATGCTGCAACTCCTGGAAGAAGAGGATTATTTGATGCTTTATTTCCAGCAAATAGAGCACTTGGTTATAGACCAAAGTATTATGTAGATCCAAGACTAGGTAAACCTGTAGCTAGAGATGTATATGGTAGAACTTTATTTGGTGGTAAAAAATATATTGATTACTATGAAATGCCCGATGAAGATTTTGATCCACAGATTCTAAGAAGAAAAGACATCAACAAAAGAGCTAGAAAAGGTAATAAAGCTATGAGAAAAGTTCTCAAAGGTAAAGGACCAATTGCAGATGCATTAGATCTAGTTTTAAACCGTGATGATGCTGGTAATGATATGGGTGTTGATGCAACTGATCCTTCTACACTTGATAGGGTAGGTTCTAGAATGGCAGTAAGAAGAGGTGAGAGAAGAGCTCGAAATAAAATGGGTCTTGCAGGAAAAGGAACATTAGGAAGTAGAGGGTTGAGACCTGCAAGTCAATCTGATATTAGCACAAATACAGATGCAGAACTAGAGCGTATTATGAATGAGCCTGCAGGTAGTGATGGTCAAGCACCCATCTTAGAAACTATGATGGATAACCCTACAGATTTTAATGCTCCAGATGTTCAATCTATAGAAGGAAATGTTACTGAAGATGATGTTCTTGCAATGATGGAGCAGTATCCAGATGAATTTATTGATGAATACTCTTTAACAGGAGAAGAACAAATGCGTGCTGCAAGTCAAAATAGAGCAAAGGCTTTGGAATTAATGCAAAGAATGCCGAATGTTGACAATCAATTTATACAATATATGGCTGATCCAAGAAGTCAAGCTGGCAGATTTTCATATGGAACAGGTGGTGCATTAGATAAATTTGTTTTAGGTGGATTTGATCCTACAGAATCATATAAAGATCCTTACGCTTATAATATAGAGATGGATAATCCTTCAGAAAAAATGATAGATTCTGATATAGAAAGTTTTAAAGCAGCGCAAAATGCTATTGAAGGTGATGAAGAAGGTGGTGATGAAAAAAGAAAACTTATAGGTGTAAAAAATAAAGATAAGCTTGGTATTTCTTCTGGACAAAATTTTTTAAATCCTTTCAATGCGCTGTCTAATAGAGTAGTAGGTGCCCTTGGAAACATTGGAGAAGAAAGACGTGAAGCTGATGTTATTGAAGAGGCAACAGATCCTTTGAATGCATATACAGCTATAAGAGCTCAGGATAGAGGAGACTTTAATATCTATGGTGACTTTAGATTAGATGAACAAGGGTTTGAAGGAAGTACAAATAATGAAGGTCCAACATCTGGTGGAGCGGCAAAAAAAGGTGGTTCTGTATATAGTAAAAATCAAGTAGTAGAAATGAGTCTTCCTGAGATGCAAGCATTTATGGATGCTGGTGGTACATTAGAATTTTTATAATATGAAGTATAAAGTAAGAATAAAGAATGCTCCAATGCAAAAAGGCCGTGAAGGCATGCAAGTGGACTATGGTTTAGATACACCGTTAACTGCCATGGGTGGTGCTAATACAATGAGTCCAATGTCGCAGTATGCTACTACTCGTTCTATAACTGGAGTACCAAGAGAAGAGGCTAATCTTGAGGCAGAAGGTGGTGAAACTGTTTACGGAGACATCAATGGAGATGGAATGCCTGAACAAAATATTATTAAAGGACCAAGACACTCAGAAGGTGGTGTACCACTAAACTTACCTGAAGGTACTTTTATATTTAGTGATACTAAATCAATGAGGGTTAAAGATTGCGAAATCTTAGAAATGTTTAATAAACCTTGTGGCAAGAAATCATATACACCTGCTGAGTTAGCAAAGGTCTTTGATTTAAATGCATATAGAGAAATCTTACAAGATCCTAATTCAGATAAGTTGGATGTAAGAACAGCTGAAAGAATGCTAAAGAACTATACAATTAAGCTTGGCGCCTTAGCATTAGCTCAAGAAGCTATGAAAGGTTTTCCTCAAGGTATACCTGCAGTAGCTGAACCTTACATACAAGCAGCTGGTATAAATCCTGAAGAGGTAATGCCTCCAAAAGAGATGGTTTCTATGGTTGAAAATCTTAAAAAAGACGCACAACAGAATCAATCTCCTGAAGGCATGCCCGTAGATCCTCAAGGTGTTCAACAAGCTGTTGGTATGAATGATGGCAGACCTGTTGCGGTACCTACAGATGCACAACAACCTATGGCACAACAGCAAATGATGCCACCTCAGATGCAACAACCTCAAGAGATGTTGGGTCAACCAATGCCAGGTATGATGCCACCACAAGAACAAATGATGTCTAGAGGTGGGTACATGGAGTTAGGAGGATATGACATGCCTTTTGTTATGGCTACTGGTGGGGCAATGCAATACTATAATGGTGGAGCTAAACAAAAAGTTAGGATAACTGAATTACCAAAGGCTAATAATGGTAAGATAGTTATTGATAAAAATGACCCTAAGTTTAAAGATGCTAATGGAGCTTTTGACCCATATGCATATGAAGAGGCGCTTTATAATGCAAATGCATCAGGAAAAGATGTTTTTAATGAAAAAGGTCAAAAACTTACAGGTTCGGTAAAAACTGACGTTGCCTGGGATAATGCTTATGATCCAGACGGAGAGTTAGCTAAGATGTATGGAACAGAAGATCCAGCTAACCCTGGTACTTTTACTATGTCAGATGAGCAAAAACTTATTGCTGCTAATCAATATCTAACAGATAAGTATTTAAATGAACCTAAGACACAGTCACTAATAGCTAAAAATATTAGAGAAGCTATTAAAGATTCTGTGAATTACATAGGTAAAAGGGGGAACGTTTATGAAAGTGAAGCAAGTGTATTACAGGAAATTAATAATTATGGTCATACAGACAAGGATGGAAATCCATTAACTTTTGGTTCTATAGCTGATGTTCCTGATGAAATATTAATTCAGGGATTAACAGATCAAAATCATCAAGCAGCCAGAATTAAAGCAGCTGGAATAAATACAAAGGCTTTTAAAGATTCAGGTACAGGTTATAAATCAGAGAATGATATTATAGCTGCAGGTATAACCAACCCTGATACAGGAGAATTGGTTACAGATTCAGCTGGTGTAACCGCATTAAAAGCAGCTTATACTGAATTAGGTATAACAGGTGGAAATTTAAGAAGTGCGTATGCTTCACCAAAATCTAAAGTTTTAGAGCAAGCCTCTTATCTAGGTTTTATGAAAACCGCAAATGATAAAAAGTCTTATGCTCCAGGTTCTGAACAAGCTTTTGCTGCTAGATACATTACACCAACAGAATTAGGTGAGGGTGATGAGCCAAGTTTATATGGGTCTGCAACAACCACTCCAATTGATGGATTTGAAGGAAATACTGACTTAGGTCAAACTGCCCAAGCAGTATTTAGTGACTTTGCATTTGACGATCCAGAAGACCCAGAGGATCCAGATCCAGATCCAGATTGCGCATGTGAAGATGAAAATGGTAACATGGTTCCTACAGGAGAAAGAGATGCGGATGGCAACTGTCCACCATGTAGAGAAGTAGAAGTTATTACCAGAGAACGTCCAGAGGCAGCATGGTGGTTACAAGATACTATAAATACATTTGGTGCAATGGGAGATGCTTCTATGATACAAAAGGATCAGCCGTTTGATAGACCTGTAGATTTAGATGCACCTTTAGCAAGATACGATGATCCTACAAAGGATCTAGATCAGAACTTAGGTATTCTTAGACAAACGGTAGATACCATGTCTCAATTTGCTGATGGTCCGCAGGGCCTTACATCTAGAATGAGTCAAGCTGCAGGTCAAGCTGCTAAAAATGCTACTAATATTACTCAAAAATATAACTCATCTAATTTACAGAGAAATCAGAACTTTGAAAAGACAGCATCAGAAGTAGTTAATAAAGAAAGACTTGCAAACAGACAGATTAATAAAGGTTTGTATGATGCAACTATGCTAGCAGATGCTAACTTCAATAAAGAAAAGCTGGGAGCTAGAATAAATAGAAGAGGATTATATAATACAGCAATTACTAATAGAAGAAAAACTCAGGCATTAAATGCAATGTATCCTGACTATGCTGTGGATCCTTCAGATGGAGGATCATTGGTAAATGTACCTAACCCAAAGGATCCTAATCCTAGTAGGTCTGATATAGCAAGAAGACAAAAATTAATTGATGATTATGTAGCACAAGGATATAGTCCCAAAGAAGCTGCGGCTGCTGTAAATGCAGTTTATGGTGCTCCATCATCTGGTGGTAGTAATAATAATGGACAAGCTGCTTTAATGGCTCAGTTTAATAATGTAGGAAGAAGTCCTCAGAGTTATACAAAGCAAGGTAAAATTGGAGGGCCTGTTGGTTATTATGTATATGGAGGAGATGTGTATCCTTTTTAAATTTTAAATGTTTAATAAACTTATAAGATTTTAATATTTTTATAAAGTAAAAGAAATTATGGCAACTTATTTACCAGGAGTACAACCTTTCATACCAGACTATCAGCCTTTTCAACCTGACTTAAACTTCTATGCTAATGCTTTACAAACAAAGCAAACGCAGTATGATACCAACTGGAAGCATCTTAATGATGTTTATGGTAAATACTTTTACGCAGATGTTCTTAGACCAGGCGATCAAGAAAAGAAAGATAAGCTTATTAAGGATATTGATTTTGAATTAAAAAGGGTGTCTGGCCTTGATTTATCATTACAACAAAACTTACAACAAGCAACTCAAGTATTTAGACCTTTCTATGAAGATAAGACTCTTATGCATGATATGGCATACACAGCTAACTTTAAACAAGACAGGGGTGCAGCAATGGCTTTAAAGAATAATGTTGATGAAAAGAAAGCTGGTAAATACTGGAATGAAGGTATTGAGTTTATGGATATAATGAAGGATAAGTATGTTAATTCATCTGATGAAGAATCATTAACAATGTGGTCTCCTGAGTATACACCTTATATTAATGCAATAGAGACTTATACTGACTTAGCTAAAAAATTAGATATTAAAGCTGACGTAGTTACACCAGGTGCTCAGTGGATGGTCCGTCAAAGAAATGGAGATCTTATATATGAACCTCTTGTAAATATATTTAAGTCTGAGTATGCTAATAACCCTGGTCTTCAGGAAGTATATAAAGTACAATCTGTAGTTAACAGACACAGAAGTATTAAAAAATATATGGGTGAGGATGGCCTAGATGCTGTAGGCGCTGAAAGAAAATATCTACAAGAGCAAAACAGCGTTATACAAACTTATTTAAAAACATTATCTCAAGAAGCTAACGCGGATGTTAAACAAAAAGAAGATGCACTTGCGGAAGCAAATAAAAGTATAACTAATGGTTCTGATAATATATACACAGAGTCTTATAAAAATTCTTTAGAAGAAAGCGAAGCTTATGCAAAATCTGTATGGGCTCATGTTTTAAAAGTAAAAAAACAAGCAGATGATAAACCTTCTAGTACAGTTGTAACATCGCAAGGTGTCGATCCAGATCCTGATTTACAAACACTTGCTGCTAAAGTTGATGCTGGAACAGCAATGATGCTAGCAAATCAAGATATTGCAGATGCTGCTTATGGATATTCTAGAAAAGATATGCTAGTAGACTATGAAGCAAATCCATTTGCAGTAGTTAATGCTAGACATAAAGCAAAAATGTTAGAAATTGCAGAAAAAGATAGACTTGATAGACAATCAGCACTTGATGCAGCAAGACTTGCTAGTAATTATTATCTTCAAGATTTAGAAACAGGTGCGATATATAAAAATCCTTTATATACAACTCAAAAGAAAATTAGTGATGAGGTTATTACCACAGATCCTATAACAAACATTATAGCTGATAATGAAAAAGCAACTCGTGATGCTTTTAATTCTGAAGCAAAAGCTGGTCTTATAGTTACAGGTGAGTATTTTGCAAAGATGGCGTCAAAAGGCCAACTACCTTTGGCTGCAATGTTTGAGTCAATTATTGGTGATATGTCCATGGAAGAGGCTGAGGTTATAGCTAGTAATATTGGTAATTCAATACAGAAAGAATTAGATAACGGAAACATAAGTGTACCACTAAACCCAGAATCAATCTCAGCATATTATAAAGTAAATCCTTTTGGTTTAAAGAATGTATCAAGTATGTCAGAGGATGAAGTTCGTGAATTTTTTCAAGCATCGGATATAGAAAAGTTATACTATAAACCAGGATTTGCTGCTAATATGTATAACGTAGCTAGAAAATTAGCAATAGATACTAGGGGTGCACCATTATCTCAAAAATATTTACAGGACGTAGATCAAACAGGTTTAAGTGATTATATTGCATTATCAGAAGCTAAAGCGCGGGTAGATCAAAAAAATAGAGATGTTTTAATAAAAACTTTACTTAGTACAGATACTTGGAGTGCGTTAGATATTTTAAAAAATCCAGAGCTTAAAAAAAGTATAGTAGAAAGTTTTGTACAAAAACTAGATTCTAATTCACTTACTGCAGCAAATTCTAAAATAGGACAATTTGATTTTGTAAACATAAATTCAGACTTAATAAAAAATGCAATAGAAAAAGGTCTTGTTCCAGAATCTGTAATAACTATGGCTGGACAAAGTATTAAGGTTAAGGCTGATAGAGTAAGACTACCTGGTGTGGGATATGATCTAGAGGGAAAAAGTAAAATTGGTAATTTTTCAGCTGAAGATCTTGCAAATGTTGATAAAATTTATCAAAAGGAATATCTTAAAAGGTTAAAGGATAAAGGTATTACTTATGATCCATCAAATGGATTGTTAACAAAATTTAGAGTTGGTAGAAAAGGATCAAAAAAATCAATGGGTTCTGATGCTGCATTTGTTAATTCAGGAAAAAGTGAAGACGCTTGGGCATATCAATTATTTAGAACTGAAACTGGTAATATTAAAGATGAAATATCTAGAGAATATGCTAACAAAGTAAACAAACTTGTTGAGTTTCAAAATAATCCTGAAGTAGCATTAGGTACTGTATATAATAATCTTTCTAAAACTTATGCTGAAGCTGCTCAGAATACTAGAGAATTAGTCTCATTTAGTCCTCAAGTATATAACAAAGGTAATGCATATGGAGTAGATGGTATATACGGAATAGCTGTACCACTAGCTGTAGCTGGTGCGGAAGGTACAAACTTATTTGTAGATGCTGCCCTAAAGCTTGGTAAGTTAGACTTTACATCAACAAAAGCGCAGGATGATGGGTATTATATACAATTTGGTCTAGGAGGATTGCAACAAGGTGAAAAAGGTTTTGCAGGGATAGGTACATTTCAAGGAGAAAAAGGTATGCTTATTCTTGATGCGTTGCAAGGATTAGTTGGAGTAAGTGCAAAAGGCAATACTGAAAAACCTAAAGGTATGGATATAAACATTGGTGCTCTTGCTATGGGTGCTTTTGGAGATCCTAATCTTGGTTCTATTACTATAACTGGTATAGACTATGATTGGTTAATGGGTTTTACAAAAAGAGGTACTGGGGAAACAAGTAGTGGTGGAACACCTCAAATTGGTGTAATTTCCGAAAGTGATGCTAGAGATGTAGCTATGGACGGTATGCACTTTGTTGCTCCAGTAGAAGTATTACGTTCAATGGAAGTATTTAAAAATGTTGAACTGGACCCGTTAGAAAGAGTTTTAGTTGCTGAAGGGCAGTTGCCAACATACTATGATCCATATAATGCAGGAGAGTTTACAATTAAAGAAAATGTAGCTGAAGGACAACCTCATGTAATCCAAGGATCCATTCAATATATTGACGAGCAAGGAAACTGGAACAGACAAAATATTGGTGCCGATCTTTCTACTAGTAAGTATAACGTATCATCCATGAATAAGGAACTTAAAGACTTTATGCTTCAGCAGAGACTTATAAATGAAAAGACTGCAAAAGAACTTAAACGTAAGGGTATTAGTGTAAGTACTCCACCAGAGTTAAATCCAAATAGGTAATAAATGGCAGAAGAAAATTTAAATACTGAAAATGAAGGTGTAGAAGAAACTTCTATGGGTACAACTTCTCAAAATCCAATGCTTGATGATCCTTATTCCTTAGCACAGTTTGAAGGAGATGGTACAACTAATCTACAAAATTTTTTACCAATTACTGGTAATGCTCCTACAGTTGATATTAGTTCTCAAACAACATTACCTTTTTATGAAGTAAGAGATAATGTTACAGGATTTCCTCCGTTTTCTCCTGGGCAAATTCCTAAAAATTCTCATGAAGCAGCTGATGCAAGGTTAACAATGCTTAAAAGTAGAGTGCAGCAAACTCAAGATTTAAAAGAATATTCTAAACCTTATATGTATGATGCTACTTCTACTGGAGCACATAGAGCCAGGTATTTAGCTTACGGACAAGAAACTTTTAATAGGATAGGGTTTAATCCTTTAATAAATAATGAAGAGCATTTTAATAAACACACTAGTATTTATGATGATTTTACAAGAATGGCTACCCATTCTTTTTTGCCAATGTTTGGTTTAGGTTTTGTAGCAGGTCCTAAGAGTTATGTTCAAGCAGGTGGAGGTGACTTTGGTCAAGATGTAGCATTAGCAGATGAGTATGAAGAATACAATGCTATAGGTATGTCTACTAAAGGTGGTGTAGGTGGTTTTGTAAATAATGTATTTAACAGTGTAGCATATAGTGCGGGTGTACTTACAGAAGCAGTTTTAGAAAATGCATTAATAGGTGCTGTTGAAGGTGCTATAGTTGGTGGTCCAGCGGGAGCAGCGGCAGGAGCTACTGGAGGTGGTGTATTTGGAATACTAAGATCTCTCCCAAAGTTAGGTAAGTCTTTATATCAAATGGCTAAGTATGGTGGTAAAATGAATTCTTCACTTAAAAACTTGAGAAAATATTCAGCTGCTAGACAACTGTGGAGAGAATCTGGTCGCAATACAGTAAATTTTTTAAATCCTTTAAATCAGACAACACAAGCATTAAAGAATAATGTCTTTGCTAATGTAGATAATTTAGGTAATCTGGCAAGAAGTGCACGTACTGCTGGTGCATTTTTTAGAGATGTAAATATGCTTAATGCAGCATTATCTGAAGGTAGGCTTGAAGGTGGGTTTGTAGAAAATCAAACTTATACAAAGCTTTATGATGAAATGTGGAATAGGGAAGGACGTGCTCCTACTGCAGAAGAACAGTTAAATATGCGTAAACAAGCAAAGCTTGCTGGTTTTCAATCTAGCTGGAAGAATACTGTTCTTATTCAACTTACAAATAAATTAGCTTTCCCAAACTTATTTAAAGGTTCTTTATTAAAAGGTTCATATAATGTAGGAAGAATTAATAACATGTTTAATGTAATGTATAAGGCTCCTAAAGCTGGAGCAAAAGGTGCCTTTGAACTTGTTGATTATAATTTAAAAAATGCATTAAAAGGTTTAGTCCAACCTAGAACTCTTGGTAAAGCTTCCTTAAATTATTTTAAGTTGAATGTAGTTGAAGGTGCACAAGAAGTACTGCAAGATGTAATTGCTCAAAGTACTGAAGAGTACTATGTAAATACTTTCTTTGATAAGTCTAAACAAAATACTGATTATTCAATGGCAACTCTTTCTTCTGCATTTGGTAATCAATTTGGTGAACAAGGTTTTGAAACCTTTATGTCTGGATTCTTTATGGGTGGTTTATTAAGACCTATAAGTTCTGCACCAATGTTTATAGAAAAAAAGTTTAGTCAATATACAGGCAAAGGTGGTGCTAAACAATACTATGAAGATCGTAAAGCACATGGTGAAAGGGTTGTAAATGCAATGAATAGATTAAATAATCCATTGGAACTATTGAATAATAGAGCAATGAATTATGCTAGCCAAGCTATAATTGCTAAAGATAATAATCGTGAAGGTATTAATACAAAAGAAGCTAAAGATAATGTTACTACATCTTTAGTATCAGATGTCCAAACTGTTTTGGATGCTGGTATGTATGATGTTTGGTTAAAAAACTTTAAAGAGTATGATCAAATGGATGCTCAAGGTTTTGAGGAAGCTGCAGGATTAGAGAAAGGTCAAGGAGAAGAAGGAAAAAGGCAACTTAAAAACTTTTTAAAGAGAGCTGAAAGAATAAAAAGAACATATGACTACGGTAAACAAAATGTAGCAACTAAAAAAGTTAATTTACAAAATTTAAAAGAAGGTACTCCTGAATATGATAAGGCTGCTATATATAACTCTGCAATTGATAGAGCAATGTGGAATCTTGTATTTTTTCAAGAGTCTTTTGAAGATAATTTAACAAGGGTTAATAAACTTTATAGTAAGGTAAATGATCTTAATATATTTAGTGCATTACCTGGAGCACAGTTTCAAAACATTGCAGATCTAAAAAAATTAGATGAAGAGATTCAAATGTTAAATCAAGAAATATCTGTATTGCAAGAATCTCAATCAGCTAATGCAACAGTATCTCAAGAATCTCAAATTCAATCTAAGATAGAATTAAGGGATGCTCTAGTAAACTTTCAAGCTGCGCAAAGAGAGTGGACGGTTGAAACAAGAGAGCTTTTACAAAATGCATTTAAGAAACAAAAAGAATCAGGTTCAGAAGCAAGTATAGATGAAGCTATTGAAGAAGTTTTAAAAGCTTATGAAGACAACTATGATCCAAATATAAACTATAAGCAATCTTTTCAGGATTTATTAAAGACTTTAGCTGGTGATAATATGGCCTTTCAAGACATGCTTAATAAGCAAGGTCTTGATAGTTTTGATGAATTATACACAGATTTGCTTGATGTACATGCTTTACAAAGAGAGTCTCAGAATTTAGTTCCGTTTATTAATTTATTACTAGATCCAAATGGTTTTGCCCAACATGTAGATAGAAATTTTTCTTGGATGAGAAATCTTTGGTTAACGAGAGAAGAGTACTATAAGAAGGCTGTTAATGACTCTATAGAAATGAAAGAGTATAATGATTTACTTTGGTCATTATCGCAAGAAAATATCTATATTGATTTAAATGAGTTTGCTAAATGGGTAGAAGATAAAGATAACTATGTACCTGAAGAATTTATTGATGTAAGCGAGGGTCAAGAAAGAATAATTCCTAAAGGTAGCATGCTCTTTGATAAGTACTACGAGCAATTTAGACAAGTTGCCCAAATGCAAAAAGTAAAAGCTGCTGGAGAAGAGTCTGATTTAACAGGTCAAAGAGATAAAGCTGTCGCAGACCTTCTTGAACAAAAAGAAAATGATCTTCAGGCAGCCAGGGAAAGCTTTGAATCTGATGTTAAAGTAGAAACTGGAAGTACAGTAGCAGAAATAGAAGAAGCTAGCAATGTTCCTGAACTTGATGCTACAAAGATTAGAATGCAAAGAGCTAGAGTACAGGCTTTAGAAAAAGAAAAAGAAAAGATAGCAGAAATTTTAGATAATGTAAGTGCGCAAAATATTTTGAATTTAAATGCAGTTATCACACAAATAGTTAAAACTAAATTATTAGGTTTTGGAAATGCTGAGTATGTTAGTGAGTATGAGGCTATTTTACGACCTAACTTTGAAGATAAACTAGATCAAGATGCTGAATTAAATTCTAAAGTTGAAGCATCAACTTATAAAGCTGCAGAAGGATTTTCAGATTTTGATTTAGCTGCCTCTACAGTAATGGATGCATATGCTTTTACAGACTTAATTGACCAAGAAGTTGCTGAGATAAATGAGTATATAGAAAGACAAGAAGCTTTACAAGACATACCTAGAACAACAATAGAAGATACTCAGTCATACAAAGACTATCAAAAAGTTTTAGATGAGATTAATTCTAGGTATGAAGGTTTAATTGAAGAGGTAAATACAAACTTTAGAGATAGAGGTTTATCATTAGATGATGTAGAACAAGCAATTAAAACATCAGATAAGTATGAGACATTGCCTGATGATTTTAAAGCTCAGTTACAACCTTTGTTTGATAAAAGATTAAATGATCCTACTCTTAAGAATGAGAATGTTGAAGAGTACGAAAGAAGAAGACAAGCTTGGTTTGAAACTCAAGGTAAGCTAGTTAATGAGTATAATGATAAAAAGAATACAGAGCGTATTGCGGCAGAGAAAGAAGCTGTAACAATTAAAGCACCTACTCTTAAGTTCAAGTCTATTCCAAACATATTAGATAAGACTATACCTAAGATTCAAGGATATATTGATACATATAAGGCTAACCTAGAAAGCGGTATTAAAGCAAAAGGCCGCCTAAAAGCTGTAGAACTTACTAAAAAAGACAAACAAAACTTAAACGCAGATATTAAAGCTCTAGAGCTTTTAATAGATAAAAAACGTAGAACCTTTGAGTCTTATTCTGAATATACAGATACTATTAATTTATTTAAGTCCAGAATTTTAGACAGAGCTTCAGAAGTTGAAGAAGTTACAGATGATGAGGGAAATTTAAAGCGTTTAATAAAAGGTAAAGAATCTGAAAGAGTAACTAATATAGCTGATAAGTTAGACCAGACCATAAATAATAAGGATGCTTTTAGATTTAAATCTGAAGATATGGATACTGTTATTCTTCCATTAGTAGACGTAGCTCTTGAAGATGGTGTTAAAGATTCTGTTAAACAGTTTGTAACATCATTTAAAAATCTAAAGTACCCTGAGTTTACAAACGCTGCTAAATATACAATTCTTGAAGAAAGGCTAAGAAAAGACGGTTTAACAAAAGAAAATGTAGAAAATATATTAAATGATATTGCCTACATGGAAGCATCAGAAGGCGGTAATTCTGTAGATGTCACAGCTAAGGACTTCTTTACTATAAATCCAGAAGGTGGGTTTATGATCCCAACTAAGCCTGATAACATGAGTCAAACTGCTTTTGATCAATTGTACGGTAGAGATGGAATCCTTACTAGATTTAGAGATAGAATTATAGACGGTGAGTTTCAGATAGTTGGCGCTTCTAACTTAGTCTTTGATGCTGATTTAGGTATAGCAGGTGAAACTGATTTAATTGCTATCAATACTAAAGGTGAGTTTCTGATTATTGATCTTAAAGCTTTAGGTGTATCTGGTTGGAAAAATTTTAATATTACTAGGAATAAAATTCTTTTAAAAAATGAGCTAAGAAAACAAGGTCTTAGTGATGAAGAGATAGCTGAAAATCCTGAAATGTTAAAACTAAAGGATAAGTTTTCTCAAAAGAATAAGTTTATATATCAGCAATCGCTTTACAGAAACTTATTCTATAGAATGACAGGTAAGCTTCCTAAAATAGCTTTGTTACCAATTCAACTTAAATACAATCGGCAAACTGGAGAGGTTACTGAAGCAAGTAGACCTGCAAATATATTAGCAGATAAGGACGATTTAATAATGCTAGATTATGATAAAGCTGTAGAAGAGTTTGTTCCTTTAAAGGCTCCAACTTTTAATGTAGAACCTGATGGGACAGAAACTTTTGAAGAGCCTGTACCGTCAGATGAGTTTTTATTAATTGATGAGTATGCTAAATCTAATAAGCTTGAGGATAATCTTAATAAGATTGTAGTGTATAATGGTCAGATAGGTACTCTTGTAAAAACTCCTGAAGGTAGTTATGGTGTTCAGTTCTCTGGTCCAACTGGCACAACTATATTAGATATTTATGATAAAGGTGAACCTGTTACTGATGGTAATACTACATTTAATACAGTAGCTATTGATAAAGTAATGAACATTGAAAATCTTGGTCAGGTTTCCACTATAGAGGGTGTACAAGTTACTGCATCTTTTAGCAATGAATCAGAAACAAAAGCTATAATTAACGGTGTACGTTATGAAGTAAATAGAGATGAGGTGGGTAAGATTGTATCTCTAAGTTACAATACTAATGATCGTGAAATTAATTTACTAGAAACTGAGTTGTTAGCGCTTGGTGAAGTTATGGAAGCTTTTGCTGAAGTTAGAAAAAAAGCAAAAACTACAGATGAAAAAAATGCAGCAACTAATAGAATTGCAGATGCACAGTTAGAGTTCAATCAGGTACTTAGTAAACAAAATGAATTAAAAAGGACTAATAGTAGAAGAACTGCAAGAGGTGGTAATGCTAATGCTATGATATTTGCATTAAATAGATTGCCTAGTGAGTTTGCAAGTGAAAAAGAAACTAGAACTCAGGAAGAAGCGTTAGAAGATATAAAAAGACTTGCTACAGCTTCTGATGCAGTATTTGATGGTGTCACAGCTATAATGATGAATCAGTATCCTGCAAAACTAGATCAACTTATTGATAAGGGTCCTTCTGGTTTAAATGCAAAAGACTATCTTGCAATTAAATTATGGTCTGAAGAAGTACTATCTCAGTTAGAGCAGCTAGAGTCTCAGGTAATTAATCGAGGTGATTTAGCTACATATGTAACAGGAGTTAAAAATCAGATCATAGAACTTCAGAATAATATTGAATTAATTAAATTAACAAAAGATGGCAAAACAGTCAGCACAAAACAACCCGAAGCAAGAAAAGTCTTTGGATCCAAAGCAGAAGTACCATTCAGGTTTGACATATCTAATGTTCAAGGGACTGACACAGGATCAACAGAGGGAGTACCTGGATCTAAAAAACCCAGTAATAAAGAAGCCTCAGAAATAATAGAAACAGTCTTAGAACGTCCTAAAGAGAAAAAGACTAAGAAGGAATCTACTAAAGCGCAAGATGTACTTATTGAGAAAATTCAAGGTTTAAATAAAAATAACTTTGATAAAGAATCAGCTAATGCTTTAATACAAGCTCGTAATAATAAAAACATTAATGAAGCTGAGATAATAAAAGCAGTACAACAAAAACAGGAAGAACTTGATGCTGTGATAGAAGATCTTCTTATTGATGATAATGTTATATCTAAAACACCTATCTTTGAGTCACAGGATCCTGTTGTAATGAGAGTTACTAAAGTTTTCAAAAATGGAAGCGTAAATCTTGAAGACATAAATAATAGTAAGAATAAATTAAAACTAACTATGGATGAATTAAGAGATCAGTTCAATGTAGTATCAGAGAACTCTCCTGCATTTAAAGAAAAAGTGATTGAAGTTAAGCCTGAAGATCAAGGTGGTTTAGACGAATCTAAAAGTAGTTTAGAAAAGCTATCTGAAGAAGATTTTCAAAAGGCGATTGCAGAAACAAGTGATAAGACGAGTAGAAGACAAGGATTAAGAAATAGACCTCAGTGTCCATAAACCTAAATAAAACATGGCTTGTAACCTAGAGAAACCCGAAGTATTAGAACTATACGTGGACTTATATGATGATATATTGTCTAGAATAAATGGTGAAAGAAAAACTAAATTTAACATTCAAGAATACTCTAAGGAGTTGTTTGATGATATTGTAAATGAAGATTCGCCAGTTGATGCACTTTATGTAGTACAAGCAGTACCTGCAATACTCCATAAGGTGATTGCTAACAATGAAAACATAAGAAACTATTTATTAGATAATAATATACCAAGAGATTATTATAAAGAAGACAGAGAGTTTGAAGATCTTATGAAAGTTGCAGACTATGTAAAAATTCTTAGTCCTGTAAGATATGATGTAATTAAAGCTAACATAGATCAAGTAAACGAAAAGAAAGGTTATTCTTATTTAAAGTTTTTAGAAAAAGCGCAGAGTAAGACAGCCTTATCTCCAAGTGTAATGACAACATCGTTTATGCCTTATCTACCCATAGATCCTAAGAAAGGTGGTCCTAATGTTGTTGATGAAGAAAAGGTATACATAAGTAAGGCCGTAGGCAAAATAATTGAGGTTGTTAAAAATATGAGTGCTGAGGAAAGTGCACCTGTATATGATGGCGTAGAATTATATCTAAGAGCAATGCCCATCGGTGAAATAGATCCTTCTTTGTTAGTTTCTTATGATACAAACTTTTTAGAGTCTAGCCCCGATAAATCTAAAAGTCTAGTTGTAGCTGTTGTTACTGATATAAACGGTAATCCTTTATTCTTTAACAAAGAAACTTCTAATCTAGAGTCTACAAAGACAGCGGCTTCAGGTATAGTATATCAAGAGCTGTATAAGATTAAAAAAACTTCAGAAGGTTTTGAAATTTTAAATAGAAGTGATAATAGAACTGCTGTATTAAGTCCTGAAACCTTAGCTCAAAAAGAGTACGCTACTGTAATGGCTGCTCAAGGTAAGAATGCATTTGAGTTGTTAAAATGGGAAAAAAATGAGGGTAAACTAATCAAAAAGAAACTACTTGCTAAATATAAAAATACTTTTAACAAACAGCTTATAGGTTTATTTAATCTACAGAATGCTGTTTTAGCTAATACAAATGAAAAGTATTTGATGAACATTACTAGCGGATCCTACGGAACTGTAGAAAATAAATTTTTTACTTTATCTAATAGTTCTTTTGAAATAAATGGACCCATGCTTTCACCTGATATTGTTGGGGATGAAAAAGGATACGTAAGACTTCCTATTAAAAATACTGAAACTGGGGAAACACAGTCTGCAAGGTTGCAAAGAGGTAATATTGATGATGCGCTAATTGAAAAAATTGCTGATGTACTAACTACTACTGCAAAATTAAAAGGTTCACAACTTACTAGAGCAGCAAGACAAAGATATGCTGATATAATGGTAACAGGTGTACCAGGTAATCAAATGAATGTATACCTAAGTGAGCAGAATTCTGTAGAACAACTAAGTATGAAGTTAGGTACTAAGTACTATACAGAGGATGACATGTTTACTCCAGAAACACGTCAAGCTATCATTGATCATCTTAAGAGTGTAGTTAAGCTTGATAATGGAACTACTCTATCTGCTAATATAAATATTCATAGCGCCAGCATTAATCAAGACTTTATAGATTACAATATAGAAGGTGATGTAATTACTACTGAGAGTAAGGATTATGATAGTTTTATTAACCCTTATATACTTGTAGAGATAAGTGAAAAGTCTGGTCAAGCTTGGGGATCTCGAAACCCACAGTTTGGATTTGTACTTCCTGAAAACATCCAAGACGTACAACCTGATGCTGTTGATATAAATGCAGTTAAGGAAAGTTTAGTTGTAGAAAAGTATAAATTAACCGAGGATGTTAAACCAGGACAATTAAATTTTGTATTTAAACGTGGTCCTAAAACTAATACTCTAACTCAAAATTTAAATTTATCGGATGCTGTTTTAAATATATCATTTGATAATAATAAAAAGGATGAAGCAACGTGGGCATTTAAGAATGCTAACCCTGAGCAGTTAATTCCTGTACAATTAGGTAGAAATAAAAAAGTTACTCAAGTTACTGCAAATGCAATAGCACAATCATTAAATGATATAAATGCATCGGTAATTAATATCACGGGTAACAATATCTTTGGTATAAGACAGTCATCTAAAACTTGGTATCAAAATAATATGGATGATTTTATGTTAGATTTATTATCTAAGGTAATTCCACAATTAGATGTAGCTGATTCGGAGGTTGTAATACTTACTACTGGTGAATCAGGAGTATCTGAGGCTGCAATTAAGGCCGCAAAAGAACTTGGTATTACAACAGAGATTACTGTACCAAATGGTTATAATACTACAGCTGCACGAATTAAAAACAAAAAACTTATTCAGTATGCTAAAACTGGTAAAGAAGCTTTCTTAGAAAGATTTGAAGATACAGCTAGAAAAAGAAAGAAGGGTACTAAGAAGGTTGCTCCAAAAAAGAAATCTACTAAAACTAATAATAAAAAGTATACAAGAAAAGCGCCAGCTAGAAAGTCTAAAGCAAAATCTAAAAAGAAAACTACTAAAGGTTTATCTGAAGCAGAGCTCATGAAAAAGAGAAAAGAGCTAGACGAAAAGATAAAAGCTTCAACTGCTTCTAGAGCTAAAAGAAATCTATTTGATGAAGACGATGGTACACAACTAGAAAGGTCTAAGACTGTTGGTTCATTTTTTGATAAAATATTTACAACTAAAGCTCAAAAACAAAAAGCTAGAAAGTGGTGGAATGAACAATCTAATCTAGCAGGAACTATTCCTTTGGAGGTAATTACTGAGATAGTAAACTCTAATGCTTTTGCAACTTGGAGTAAGTACGGTATAACTCTATATGAAGGTGATGGTGGTACATCTGTAGATTTGTACCATGAAGCATGGCACGGTTTTTCTCAATTGTATTTAACTCGATCTGAGAAAGAGGATCTTTACAGCTCTATAAAAGATATCTCCAAGTATAGTAAATTAGAAAATGAAGATATAGAAGAGTTATTAGCTGAAGAATTTAGAACTTATGGTAAGAGACAAGGCACAACACTAGGTAAAGTAGCTGAACGTGTATTTAAACTTATACGAGAGTTCTTGCAAAAGTTTTTTGGATTTGGAGGCAGAATAGACTATTTAAAACTTAGAGATTTACCTCAAGTTAAATCGCTCTTTGAAAATTTATACAAAGGTGACATACTAGATTTAAAACCTAGTATGGATAATATAATGTTCCAAAAACTAAATAGAGAAAAAAGAACTGTTCAACTTGTAAAGCGAGAAGAAGATAATGCTGAAGATTTTTCTATTGAAGAAACAAATATTGTAGTTACTACAATGGATAATATTGCTGGGCAGATTATTAGAGAACAAATTAATGGCCAAGATAGTGCTGCTATTAAGAAGGTGTTACAAGACCCTACTACCCAAAATAAGTTATATGATTTTATATATGAAGATTTAGTTATAAAGAGAGACTCCATTGATGATGTACTAAACTCAATGAGTATTAAGACTGATGAGGATGCTTTTATATTTGAGCAATACTTGACTAAAGTAAACTTGTTAAATAAAATTTTGGATAACTATGGAGATCCTGAATTAGCACTGCGCGGAAAACAAAAGACAGGTGCTGTTGCATATCATGTACAAGCATCGCGTTTTAGTAATATTCAAGAGCTTTTTGAAGATGAGGAAGTAGATGAAGGACAATCTTTAGCAGAAGATACGGGTTCTGTTACTGATATGGAAAAATATTTTGATGATAAAACAAACAGCTTTAATCCTAGGACGCTTGCTGCCCAAGATACTTTAACCATGTTGTCTTTAATTCCTATGATTGAAAAAAATGACAAGGGTGAATATGATATTGTGTATGATGAGTATGGATTTGAACAGTTATCTGACATAAATCTAACTTTTAATAAAGTATCAAAGGTGCTAGCAGGCTCTACGGATTATAATGCTATGTATAATAGGTTAGAGGAAAACTCATTAAACTATCCTGAGTTTATTACGCTACTAGATATGTTGCGGAAACCAGGTGATGAATACTCTAGCTCTATTCAATTTTCTCAAGAAACAAACTTTGTACAAGATTTATCTAAACCAAGAGTTCCTTTTAGACAATTAAACATTCTAAAAAATATTGTACAAAGAAAGAATCCTGAAGAAGGCATTCCTGAAATTATAGATTATAGTTTGGGTGTTGAAAATGCATCATTCTCAACTAAGAATGTAATGCGAGATTGGAAGTCAAGTTTTTTAATGTCTACAACAGAAGTAAATCCATATATAATACTTGAGCAAGGTCTTAATAACCCTATGTTAAATTTACCTAAAATAGTTGATATTAATCCCTTAACTAAAAAATTTCCATTTGAAATTAACGGAAGATTTAATGAAGAAAAAAGCCTTGAGTTTTTAAAAGCTATAGGCTTACCTATGGATGAAACAAGTTATGAAATATCTCAACTTGCATCAAATGCTGCGTCTTTTTCAAAAGCATTTCAATTGCCGCTAATGTATGAAACTATTAAGCAGGTTAGACAGAAATTAAAGTCACCTAATGTAGATGTACAAACAGCTGCTCAAACATTTGCTATGGATCCTATTGGTAGTTTAATGAAAAATTTAGATAGGCAACTGCAATCTAAAGATTTAAAAAGTACAGATGTAGCTAACAGAGTAAGACTATTGGCCCAATTACAAGCTGAGTATTCAGATAAATTTTCAAACTTTAGTACTACATTACCAACTGATGATAGAGTTTGGGAACAACAGTTTAATAGCACTATCACAAAACATTTAGATGCCATTAATACTGCAGAAAATTGGCAACAACTTACTGGTGGTAAAAATGGTGAAGCTGATCCAACAGGACGATACAAACATATGTATTGGCTATCTGAGTCTAATAATACTTTTCCTATATACTCTAAGTTATTAAACTCCCTCTTTTATCTAGATGGTGGAGTTGAAAAGCAAGGTGCAAGATATGGTCAAAGAAGAACTATGCTAAAAGATGGTAAGCAAGTTCCTGTACAATTGAGAGCTTTTAATGTAGGTGGTACTAAACAAATTAATTCTCAAGACTTTAGTGATAATTTAGGTTCAAGAACATCTAGTGCAGATGTAACTAGTAAATTTTTGCAAGAGTTAAATACAATGTTATTATCGGGAGTAGAAGAGTTTATGCGACATGCTTCTAAGAATACTGCAATGGGTATAACTTCTGATAAAATATTAACAGAGACTAATAAGAAAAGTAATTTCTTATACATAGATGTAGAGTCTTTTAGAACTCTAGGTGCAGGATCAGCAGGTGTTGTTGAAGGTTTAAATATTATGGAAGGTTATCTCTTTGGTGAGGTTCAAAGAATGTTTAGATATACTAAGAATAAATCTAAGACAGACTTAGGTAATCCTGTAGCATTAGAAGATATACCTGGTTATTCTAGAAAGACATTAAAGAAAGATTCTGCAAATCCTACAGAGTTTATAGATGCAGGTTCTGCATTTACGGCCTTTTCTGATATATTATCTAATGAAACTCAAGCTGTATTATACAATACTATTGATGCTGTTATTGAAATGGATGGTAAAGGGTTATATCTTGAGTATATATTTGACAATAATTCAGATATACGTTCTATGGTTAGATCTGATATTACTGAATACTTTAAACAACTAGCTAAAAACAACTTAGATAGATATAATAAGGCAGGTTACTTATCTAAAGATCTCAAGAATGCTGTAGATATGGGCGGATTTACTGAAGAAAGAATTGCAGCAAGCTTAATCAATGCTTATACATGGAACTCATGGATCCATAAGTTTGAAACAACTATTGTAGGTTATGGTGATGTTGTTCAATACAATCATGCTAAAGAAGAGTTTCACAAACGTAATCCTTTCTTGGCCACAGGTGCCAAAACTTTAAGAGCGGACCAGGGTGCTATTGAATATGTAAATACATTCATGAAGTTTGGTTTAGCAGATAAGCTTGGATTTGATATGCCTAAGTATGATGGTACATTTGATACTGCTATACTTAAGGAAAAGATAATTTCTAAGTCAGAGTACTATGATGAGTACTTAAAAGCACTTACTGATTTTTATGAGCCTAAGTTTAAAAACAGAGCAGAGGCAGAAGAATTTTCTAAAGATAGATTAAAAGCTTATTTAGACATAGAGGAAGGTGATGGTCAAGGATACATTACATTAGAGTACTATAGACTAATGCAAGATTTAGTTGGTGAGTGGACAAAAGATCAAGAGGATTTGTATAATAAAGTTGTAAATGGTGAGGCAGTAAATGCAGAAGAAGTTACAGAAATGTTTCCTCCATTAAAATACCAATACTCAGGTAATATAGAGTCAAAAGTACTTCCTGTAGTTTCATTACATAAATTTTCACTAGCTCCAATAGTTCCAGGTTTTGTAGGTAATTCTAACTTGCAAAAACTTCATGACTCAATGATGAGAAATGGTATAGCTTATGCTACATATCAGACAGGTTCTAAGATTAGTCAAATGGGAAGTGGTGATGTTATTACAGATCAAGATGGAAAGTTTGATGAATCAATGATATATTCATTAGAAGGTTCTTATACTAAGAATAAAATCTATGCTACATACTTAAAAAGTCAAGTTAATGTAAACAAAAACTTTAAGGGTGTAAATATATTTTCAACTCAAATGCGTAAACTTATATTGGAAGGTTTGTATAAGAGGGGTATGATTGATAATCCAAGAGCAGCACGAGTTGCTAAAGCTTACATTGATCAATTAAAAGATTATACAGACCTTGTAACGTATGAGTTCTTAGAGGAAATAGGTTTCTATGAAGAGAATGGAAAGTTCTTTATGAAAAGTAAAGAAAGTCTAGGTAATTTATTAGAGCTTGTAAGAGGTTCATTGAGACAACAAGATGTCATTGGAGATCATTTAATAGACATAGTAGATGTAACAAATAATAATGAGTTGTCATTAGATTTATCACTACACCCTGCTGCTAAACGTATAGAGAAATTGATTCTATCACAGATTAGCAAGAGAATTATTAAACAAAAGTTTAATGGTGAGCCATTAGTACAACAGAGCGCTTCTTTGATGGAAGGTTTATTTGAAGAACCATCTTCATCAAAGTTTACAAATGCTAGCAAAGAGTACATTAAAAAACTAAAGGGTTCTAACTTCTTACCTACTTACCATCAGAGCAAACGAGTAATTAATAACAAAGAAGAAGATGTTACTGCAGCTACTAAAGTTGTAATTACACTGCAAGGAGATTTTGTTAATTTATTAAATATAGAATACGAAGGTGAAGCTATTGGTACAGTAGATAGACTTAATGAGCTCATTAAAGATGAAGAGTTTGTAGATAAGTACAGAAAACAATTGACAATGGTAGGAGTACGTATTCCTGTACAAGGTTTGAACTCTATGGAGTTTATGGAAGTATTCCACTTCTTACCTCCAGGTAATGCTAATGTTATTATTTCTGCATCTGAATTAGTTTCTAAATCAGGTGGTGACTTTGACGTTGATAAATTAACAACCTATATGCCTAATATTAATACTGAAGGCTTATACAAAGAAAGTAGCTTTTCATTATCTGAAATCAAAGCTCTTAAGGCCGAAGGTTTAGAAGAGAATGAAATATATGATATTATTCAAGATGAAAAAGGTGCCTTACAAAATAATATTTTAAATAGTCTAAGAGAAATATTAGAGTTGCCACAGAACTTTGTATCACTTATTACACCTAACTCAACTTCATTACTAACTCCTATTTCTGATGAATTAGCAGAATACGTGATGGAATATAATCCAAAGACTAATTTGATGAGCGATACTGAAGATTATGTTTTAGATAAAAATGGTAAAAGAAAAGCAGTAATAAGCCCTACTAGAATATTTGAAGCTGAATATAACTTATATAAGCATGAGTCAAATAACATTGGTAAGAGAACTTTAGGTTTAGGTGCTGTAGAAAATACATTTAATACTTTGATGACATCTATAGGAGGTTATATGCCAAAAACTTTCACACACGGTTATGGTAAAAGTGCGCATACAAGAGATTCAGCATTATTCCTACCTCACAATAGAATGATCATTAATGATAAGACGGGTAAGCAAGCTAAAAGAACAACTGATAATACATCGGAGGTTATATCAATATCAGATATAGAAGATGTAAATGGTATCAACAGAATTGGAGATGTCATATCACAGATGATGAATGGATGGGTTGATGTTGAGAAGGATGCTTGGATATTCTTTATACAAGGAAACTATGAGGTAGCTCCACAATTACTTTACTTGGTTAAAGCTGGTGTACCAGTAAAAGAAGCAATTTACTTTGTGTC
>Ga0181369_1000082_pt1 | contig 24967 bp, 17 predicted proteins | sample LowvirmetaG_8_FD_130088 | JGI IMG/M metagenome (GOLD analysis project Ga0181369, IMG submission 130088) | Marine viral communities from the Subarctic Pacific Ocean - Lowphox_04 viral metaG | ecosystem: Environmental > Aquatic > Marine > Oceanic | place: Subarctic Pacific Ocean | collected... | reverse complement strand
TCAAAAACCTAGTGGCTTGCATGATGGTTGTCTGACTAGAGACAATATCCAGAAGAAAGTTTCTTTCACCAAATAGAGAAACTTCTTCACTGTCTTGCCTACCACCCCTTACGTCCCTAGTAAAAGGACTACCTGCAACATCAGGGTTTAGCTGACCTGCTACATCCCTGGCAATAGTTCCAGGATAGGTAAAGGTAGCAAATATATTTCCTGCTTTTTTCTGGGCTTCTTCAGTCCAGTTACCATCTAAAATAGATTGCCCCATTACACGTAAAAGGTCTAGATCAAAATTGAGATCAGTCATTCCACCAAGAACATCTGCTACATTCTTTGTTCCTTTTGATCCCCACTGCATAGGATTCTCTGTGGTAGGCATACCTTCAGGTAAGTCATATCCTGCAGCAACCATTGCATCACCAACAACACCAGACCTGTATAGCCAGTCACCAATCAAAAGGTTAGCAGCCCATGGTCCTGCCACACGTCCTACGTTTGTTTCATCTCCTGTCCCAGTGATGTCAAACCTTGAGTAATCTATTTCACCACCCTTTTCTACAGCAGCCCAGACACCACCCATCGTAAGCATAGTACCAGTCATCTGACGTGCAGTTCTATCCCTGCCAGTCTTATACATGTCACCAACAAGACTTTTACTTTTACTATCAGTTTTGTAGAGGAGTTTTTCTAGCTGATCCATACCACCAGTAACAATACCAATTGGTGTGTAGTCATTGATGTATTCTAAGTGGTTTGCTAAGTACCTAGGAAATGGCATATCCAAACCTGAAGATACTATAAAAGGAGCTTGCTTATGAAATCTCTGAATAGCCTGTGCACCCTGACCAAAAAGAGAGTTGTCACCCTTAAAGTCTCTCTGAAAAGTAAATCGTTTTGCGTAGTCTGTAGCCTCAGACAAAATGCCAGAGGATCTTAGTGCCTCTAAGTCTGTATGTATCTCTAAATATTCCTTAAAGTTTCTACCAAGAGCAGGGTTATTTAGTTCTCGTAGTCTTCGATCAACAGCGCCATAGAATGAACCCTGTTTAAACACTGAGTCTGTTGCCATGTTCAGGGTGTTAAAGAATCTACCTGCCCTTGACATAAGACTGTTAGAATCAACAAGATCACCTATTCTCTGTGACTCATAAAATAATTGTGTAAACTCAGCAGGTGCATCCTCCATTAACATAGCAGAAAGAACTTCAGACTCTTTTTTGTTTACTGTAAATCCTTTGAGAATAGACAGAGTGTTTCCTGTCCATCTTCTTTTAACCTGACCATCTGCTCCTCGTGAACCAAGAGTAACATTCATTACATCTTTCCAGAAAGCATCTGACATATCAATGAAAGTATTGCCTACACCTGTAGCTACGTTGGCAACAGTTGTACCAAGCTGAGAAGTCATAAATGCAATACGCATACCATCAAGATTTTGTAGACCCTCATAGCCTTTTCTTACAAAACCTTTTCCTTTAGCCTCGTTAATTGTGTCAAGTATTTGATTGCCAGTAAATACTGAAGCACCATTACTAGAAAGAATATCAATGTCCTGTACAATTGCTCTCTTAATCTTTGATCCTTCAGCAAGAATAGAACCTGCCCTAGATAGCTCTGCCATCCACGTATAGGATAACTCCTGTGCAGTTAGGTTATACCTTTTTCTTATTTCAGATATTTGTTTATTTGAGATTGTTCCATTCGCAAGACCATCTGAAACAGCCTCTGTTATTCTTTGACCAGGTTTTACTTTTAAGATTTCTCTCATCTCAATACTTGCTGCTGCAATACCTCGTATGGCATTCATGTCGAGTCCAGGTGCAATCTCAGTATTGTCTGTAGCATTCAACATTCTATCAAAGATTTCTCTTCCAAGAGCTACTTGATCTTCTGGTAACTTATCTAATTTTACATTCTGATTTTTTGCCCTGAGAACAGCAGCAAGATCTGCCATAGAGGTCATCGTTTCATTTATCTCAATGGTATTTGTACCAGACTTCTGTGCTTGTTTAATTCTTTCTAGAGCTACCTTTGCAACTTCTTCAGATTTAATGTTTGCTTTCTCAGCCTGATCAACGATCATATCCATAGCTTTATTTTTTGTACTCTGAGTCCATGCTCCCCCAAAGCTACCAAGAACAGTCCCAATGGTTCCATCTATTGTTGCATCTAAAGCAAGGTCACCTACCCCATACTCATAACCTTCTATAACTTCTTCTTTTGTTTCACCCCTACCATAAGAACCAACGCCACCAAGAGTACCCTCTTGTACAAAAGAAACACCTCCTGCTTTTAGAGCAGCACCCTTCACACTTTGTTTCTTAACACCATCTTTAATTGTTTGCTTTGCAATTCCTGACTCCAACATTTTCTGAGCGTACTTTCTAATACTCATCTGTGTTGCTTTAGACGCAGCCCTTGCTAGGATCTTTGATCCAACACCAAACCCAAACGTTGCTACAGTGGCAGCAGTAGAAGGAGCAGCAGCAAGGGCAGAAAAATAATCCCAGGCTCCTTCAAGAGGACCAGTACCTCCACCATCTGACTTATCATAAGCATTCATGAGCTTTCCAAAAGCAATAAGACCCTCTTCAGTAGTGTTGTCTGCATCATAACCAACACCTCTCTTAACGTAGTTCAAGTCAAAGATTGCAGTGCTCTCATTCATGTCTTGCCAACGCATGTGTTGAACAAAGTCATTTGCTAACTGTTCAGTGTCTTCTATTTTTTTATCAGAGTATGTGTATCGTCCACCCTGAAAGAAAGACTTTAAGTCTGCTTCAAATTCTTCATTGCCAAGGAGATCCATGAAATCTTTTTCTTCAATTTCTTCTAGGTAAGTCGCCATTATTGAGTAGTCCTAAATGTATTCCAGTAAGCAGTTGGATCATCACTTTGAAAAGCTTGTTCTAAATTTTCTGTTACTGTTGTTGCATCTATTCCATAAGAGGGTGTAATTTTTTCAACTATAAGTTGGGCAGCATCTACTGTACCAAGCTTGTTAAAAGGATCTAGAGCTAGGTCTTTTACTTTAAAGCTTAAAGTATTAAATAAATTTTGAACTTTTCTACCACCAGGAGTCTCAGTATTTACATACCAGTCACCCTCACTATCTCGTTTAAATGCTTGATTATATATGGGAGAAAGTGCGTCACCTAGAATGTTATTTATATTTCTAAATTCTGGTTCTGTAATAACTGAACCTTTACCTACTGTAATATCGAACTTGTCATCAATACTTGTAGAGTTACTGCCCCCCATATAATTAATTAGGTTGGCAAGTTCTGTATCAAAACTAGCTTGGTCTGTAGCTTGATAGGCTCTAAGAAAGGCGTTCTCTTGATCTTCTACAGACTCAAGTGGTCCAGTCAAACCTGCAGCTACAGCTTTAGCTAACTCCTCATCATTATCAATCCTGGACTCTAGACCTGCAGTTAGATTACTAATATAGCTAGGATCTAAATCTGTCTTTAAATTAGATATACTTTCTAGTATAAACTCTAATTGACCAGTCAACTCTAGGGCTGTCGCAGCACGTTTACTAAATTTCTTTACAATAGCTTCATCAACTCTAGCAGTTCGTTCTGCAGCAACTTTTGTTCTATCTGCTATACGCTGCATTAACTCAGGAAGAATTTGATCCTTACGTTTCTCTAGTAAAGACATCATGAATTCATCAGCCCTAGTCGCTGCGTCCTCCTGACGATTAACCTCTGCTAGTACACCTGCTAAAAATCCCATACTTATACCCTCGCCATCAGACCTTTAGGTGCAGCCTCTGGCTCACCAAGATCCATTTCCATTTGTTGTTTAGGCTCTTCTCTTGGAGCAGCCTTGGGTTTACCTTTAGACTTGGCAAGCATACTCTTAACAAGTGCCATCTCTTTATCATCCTCTTCCTGCTCACCCTTCTCAAAGCCTGTCTTATACGACACACCAACTTCATCAGCTACAGTCTCAATAAACTCATGGACAGTAGGAGCAATGGTGAGACTTATATCAATGTTGTGTATGCCCTCAGACACAGCACCCCTCATGATCCCCTCAGTCAAACTCTTTACGTCAACACCCTTCTGTAAAAGAAGCATCACAGTGTCCAGGGATTCTACATCATTGAGCCTAGTTAAGTGATAACGTAGAGCCTCTTCAGGATCGTTAATCTCTGGTGGTCTTTCGTATGGCCTACTCTTTGGTTCAGCAGTAAGAGACTGACCAGGAACAGGTCTTTCAAAAATCTTTGGGTTTGGTTTGCCTGTGCTCTTAGGGCTAGGCTTTGGTCTGCTGCCTGTGCTCTTAGGGCTAGGCTTTAGCTGTGGCTGTGGTTTAGGTTTTGGTGTGGGTCTGGTATCACCCATGACTGGTTGCTTAAATACTTTTGCAGCTTGGGGATTCATCGTTGGTAGTGCCATGTTTATTACCTATTAACTTTCTCAAAATATTCCATAACAGATCTGCCTGTGATATCACCATCTCCACCTGATCTCCACCCAGGGTTCTTATCCCAGGCTGCAGAGTTCTTTTTATAGAGTACAGTGTCAGGGTTTTGTTTTATCTCATCTATTAGATCTGGTGCTGCCTGGAGGATTGCTAGAGGTACACTGCCATCATAATTCCAGTAGTCTAAGTAATCCTCGTAAAGTCCAAGCTGATCTACATCAGACATTTTCAATACATCTTCTTTTGTAATATCTTTGTTTAGCTTATCAAACACACCATCCTTTTCAAACTGGAGTGGCATAAACTGTGGAAGACCTACTGCATTAGTGCTTTTACTCTGGGCTGTTGTGTCCATTGCACTCTCGCCCTGAAAGATCCTATAAAAATCATTTGCACTTATACCATACTTCTCTGCCATGCTGTTTACTTTAGCAATAGCTTCATCACTAAGCATACCCTTTGCCTTTGCAGGATAAGAATACTCTGTCCCATCTTCTTCTACAATAGAACCCTCAGACGCAGAACGAGGACTTGCCTCTGACATTTCTGCAAGGGACATTCGATAACCATTCACAGCATCTAGAGGAGTACTAGGTTTGGGCTTTGGCTTTATCCTGTCAGGAATATCCATGAGCGCACTCTGCCCCAACTCTTTTGCAGAGGAAGTCTTGTACTTAGTTCGTTTACTCTTCACTCTTTCAGAGGGTTTAGGCTTTGGTCTTGTTTGTCTAGGATCTTGGTACATTATTTATTCCTACTATGAAAAGAGAGCTTTAGTATCTGAAGAAAAGAAAACCTTAGTTAGAAGAGAACCAAGAGCTTGTTGTTCCTGTGAATTAATTTCTTCCCTAATTGCTTCTAACTTTTTATCGCCAAGTAAAATACTTAGTGCACGATCAGCAGAATTTTCTGATTGAGTAAAGGAGTAATCCATTATGTCACGTTCTCTCTGCCAGATTTCATCTAGAGTTTTTATAGTAAGAGCGTTAACTGTCTGTGCGTACTCCATGTTTGACTCGTTAGCTGCAGCAGTATTAATAGTTGCTAGGTTCTGTCTCCACTGAGCATTAGCCTGTGCAACTACAAGGTAGTTCTGAGCATTAAACATCTCTCTTTGATTTTGAATATTTGCGTTAAACTCTAGCAGACTATTTACTTCGTCAGCATTAAACTGTTTCATTGCATTCATCTGTGCTGCATTGAACTGATTGACTGATGCACCAAGGTTCGCAAAGAATTGATTAGTCTGATTCTCTGATGTAGCATTAAATTGAAGAGCAGCGTTGGCAGCAGCCTGATCAGATAGTATAGTACTTATAATAGACTGTTGTTTAAAAAGTGCTGTCTGCTGTTCGTTTGACAAGTTTGCCATGTCAACCTGCAAGAAGTTCTGAGCATTCTGAACTGCAGCCTGTTGTCTATTGTTTAGGTTCTGTGTATCTAACTGAGATAGCGCAGCAGCCTCTGCCATTACTAAGGCTTGCTTATTAGTCAGATTCTGTAGTGCCATTGTATTTGCAGCCTTAGAGTTTTCCAAAGCAATCTGTTGTTCAGCAGTAAAGTTTAGGTTTGCTATATCAGACACTTTAGCAGCATTTATAACCTTGGCTTGGAAGTCTTGATCAAAGTCCATCTGCAAAAACTTAGCTCTTTGTTCTGCTTTAAACAAAGCCACCTGCTGTTTGTTTGCTGTATCAATCTGAGCAATAGGAAGAGCAGCTTCCATAGCAGCCTGAATCACAGCCTGACCTGCCATACTAGACGCACCCAGACCTCTTTCAGCAAGCATCTGTGAAGCTTTTCTCATAGACCCTGCAGCCCAAGCAGGTGTTTCACCACCTTCAAACTGAGACATAAGACCTGCTAGTTCATCCTGTACAGATGCAGCTTGCACTTCACCAGTACCAAATGCTTCACCTACTTTACTTTGATCTACAGAGCTAAGACCTTGATTACCTTTACCAACTGTTTCCCCAATTTTTAATTTTCTTTCATCTGGCGCAACAACATCTATTGATTTACTAGTAGCAGCATCAAGACCAGAAACAGAAGTACCTGTTGCAGCAGCAGCATCTATCGTTTTGGTAGGACCATCTAACTGTGCAGCAGTCATGCTATCAGTAGCAGACTTTACATCACTGTAAGCTTTATTAGGTGTTATTGTTGACGCCCCTATCTTTGTAGGAACATCAGCAGTTGTAGCAGTTTCAATCTGTGCTACTTGGTTCTCCCCTACCATTGGCGCTGTAGGAAGAGCCTGACCTGCAGTAGACTCAACGACAGTACCAGTAGCGTTAGGGTCAATATAAGAAACAGGAGCAGCAGCGACAGCACCTCCAGGAGCTACAGTAGCTTGAGCTATAAGATCCCTTTGTGCTTGAGCAACACCCTCTTTAGAAACATCTATTGTATCTGTAGGTTGATCCTGATTTATACCACCTGTTTCGTCAGGTTGATTTTCTTTTTCTGCAGCAGCAGCTTGATCTTGAATATTTTGTAGGGTGCTAGGATCAGAAAGATAAGACTGATAAGCATTATAGTATGCGTCTTGGTCATACCCTGGGAGATTTATATCAACCCCCTGACCCTGCAAGTATGTGGAATAGTTAGGAAGACCAAGGTTAGAAGTACCCATTTCAAGAGCAGAATTAGCATTCAGGGCTGTGTCATAGCCCTGAGAATAGGTTCCATCAGGGTACTTAATTTTATAGATTCCATCATCTTCTACAACAGCACCACCAGGCTTAAAGTTCATGGCAGGGTTTACTGTACCCCCTGGATTAAAACCTTGTATGACACCACCTTTATTAGCAGCTACAGCAGCAGAACCACCCTGGGTCTGGTCTTCAGCCCCAAAACCTTGAACTCTAAAGTAACCAGGGGGAATAGGTTGACTAGGAACACCATTGATGTGTTGTATATACTGAGTCATTCCAAATCTATTTCTGTAAAGAACACTCTCAAATGCAGGAGCAGTACCTGCATCCTGTTGTTCTGCTAGTGTTTGTGGTTGATATAATTTTGCTTGTTCAATAGCTCTATTATCAAACTGTGTTTCTTGTAATTTTAACCCTGCTTCGTAAGTAGGAATAGTTTTTTCAGTAAGACCTGTCTGACCATCACCATAAATAGGAGTAACAACACCAATGTTAGGGGTGCTAACAAAGTTAGGACCAGTGTAAGTTCCATCACCTGTCGAACCACCTGTTATGTCTCCACCAGTAGTAGTAGTACCCCCAACAAGATTTACTGTACCTGTTCCACCAGGTCCTCCACTAGAACCAGTATCAGTGCTTGTCTCTTCTTTCTTCTTTTTTATAAGATCCCACTCAAGCATGTTCAGATTCAAGTCACCAAAAGACTTTCCAGTTTCTGACATTTTTTTATCCCAGTAACTACCAGAAGCTTTATCCTTAATAAGATTCTCAATCCTTATGTCTTCCCTACGTGAAGATTCTCTACTTGCTGCAGCTAAACCATATGCTTTACTTTCATTAAGTGAAGCCCCTTGGTTAGTTAATTGCTCTGCTAAGTATGCTCTGTTTGCTTCATGATCATTCGTAAGTGAAACTTCATTTGGGTCTATACCTGCGTCAATAAGATCTTGATCAGTAGGTTTATTATCCCAACGATCTTTTAAAATATTAACAGATAAATCGTCTGAAGTCTTGCCATTGAAAAAGTTTGAACCCTGTTCACCTGGGTTATACCCAAAAGCTTTTAAAATATCTTCACCCACTACATTAGTATTGTCTATATCAGACCCACTATAAGTAGATCCTGCGATACCTAACTTTTCATAAACAGCATTAAGGTCTGAAGATTTAACACTAGTGTTTTGTGCTAAGTACTTAAGATCTGCCAATTCTTTAACAACGTTAGCATCAAGCCCAGAGATATCAATGTTAGATTCACTACCACTTTGAGGTACAATTTGAGTAGATCCATCGTTGTCCTCAAAAACTATAATACCATCATCTAGCACTTGATGGCGATCACTTTCTTGAATTGCTTGTTGATTAGCTGCATCAAGGTCAGTTATCTTTAAAGCATCAATATTATACAGACCCTTCTGACCAAGGTAGTCTGACTGAATATTACTTGTGTCTATGTTCGCCATTATATATTACCCTATAGTGATAAAGTCTTCCAAAGTTTTACAGTGTCTGCTCTGGTAAAATCCTGATAACTTTCTTTTAATTTCTCTGGCATATCTACCCATTCAATAGATGCCCCTGTTTCCTTACATACATTTAAAGCAACCTCGTAAAAACTTTTCTCAAACCCTGTACCTACGTTCCAAACACCTGACTTTTTTATAGAGAAAAATCTTTGATGATAATCTATAATCTTGTCTACGTGAATAAAATCTCTGTAGAAATATTCTGAGTTCTTGAATAGCTTGACCTTTCCAGTTTCTTTTGCTTGAATTAAAAACTTAGTGTGAGGACTTGCCTGATCTCCTTTGTGGTCTTCATTAGGACCATGTACGTTAAAGTATCTAAATACTTGAGTTATTATGGGAGCCTTTCTACTTTGAATGTAGTACTCAAATAAAGCCTTGCTCCTAGAGTAGTGGCTTTGTGGGTCAAGATCTGCGTCTTCTCTAAAACTACTAGGATCTTTGCCATACACTGAGGCGCTACTAGCAAACTGAAAGTTGACTCCCTTTTCAATACAGTCTTCATATAAATAAATAGAAGATTCTATATTCTGTCTTACTATTAGTCTTACATCTTTTTCTGTTGTGGAGCTTATTGCCCCTAAGTGAACTACCCAGTCTAACCCATCTATCAGTGGATACTGCTGACCCCATTCGTAAGTAGAAACTTTGTGCTTTTTCTTTAGTGCATTGACCATGTTCTGACCAATGAACCCATTGCTACCAGTGACTAAGATCTTCATTCTTGGCTGTCACCTTTGCCAACACGATAGTTGTCTTCTACAGAGTCAGGAGTAGAAACCTCTAGGATTGTACCCTCTTCTACGCAAATGATTTGATGAGGTACAAGAGTCTTGTTCGTCCAGGCATCGCCCTCTCCCAAGGACTCAATGTTAATAGTGGCATCTTCTGTGTCAATCCAATGCACTTTAAACTTGCCTGATAAAACGTACCAACTCTCTTCCTTATCCTTGTGGAAGTGCATAGAGAATTTAGAACCAGAATTAAAAGATAAAAACTTACTACAATACTTGTCATTAGTTACCCATATTAGCTCAGATCCCCAACCTTTTTTTACAAAACCTTCAAGTCTCATGAGCTACCTCTTTGATTGTGGGGGCATATACTCCCCTGTGTTGTACAGTTATGGCTGCTGCTTGCATTGCAAACTTTATAGCCTGGTCTATACTATAAGTATCCAAATACCTTAATACAAGACCTGCCAGGAAAGTATCCCCTGCACCACACACATCATGAGTTTCTACACTTGGAGGTAGGTAAGTCCTATTTTTATATTCGACTTTCTTTGAGCCATAGGTTACTATTAATTCGTCAGTAAGTTTCTCAGCCTGTTCATACTCGTATTGATTAATCTTTACAAAGCAACCATCAAACTGAGATAAATCTTTTTTCTTTGTGTCTACAAAGATAGGGCCATCAAACTTTTGTCTTAGTTCTTTTATATCACCTTCTTCAATAAAACCTTTATTGTAGTCTGAGACAACAACAACATCATAATTATTTAAGTTTTCCTCTGATGTGTCTACCTGCTCAGTCTTTCTCTTTTCATCTATTCTAATTAACTGTTGACCAGTCTTATCATCTACGTATCTGTGTTTACGTTCTCTAAACTCTGTGATGATATCTACTCTAGCCCCTAGATTGACCAAGTTATTGTAAACATTATAAGCCATACCCCTTTTAATTAAAGTTGACTCAAGGTCAAAGACAGGGACAGGAGCTTCAGGGCTTATTCGAGTGACAGTTCCTGTATGATACTCATCATAACAACTGTCTCCTATTAATAAAATCTTCGATGGTATTTGTTGTAGACTGTCCATTGGTTCTCTCATAGAATACTACTTCCTTACAGTACTCCTCCCCAATTACTTTTTTACCCTTCCAGTCTGATCCTTTTACCATAACGTCTGGTTTATAGTTTCGTATAATACTGAGTAACTCTTCGTCTGTATCAAAGACTGCTACACTATTGACAGGCTTTAACATAGACATTATATATTTACGTGTTGACAGATTGTTAAAGGGTCTTCCTTTCCCCTTGTTATACTCAATACGTCTATCTGTGTCAATAGCTACAAGCAATCTGCCCCCTAGTATACTAGCAAAATCAAGGAGATCTAAGTGTCCAGAGTGCAGCACATCGAATGCACCATTAACAAAAACTTTTTTCATAAGGCAGTAGTCCAATATGTCCAGATTTAAACATATTATTGATCAAGAACCAAGTCAACAACCTCAACAAGAACTACCTCCTGACTGGCCTACAGTCTTCCCTAAGTCTATTGTAGGCTTAGATAGAGATGGTGTTATCAACGTTAACAGAGATCATTACATTACAGATCCTGATGACTTTGAAGTGTACCCTGAGTCCCTAGCAGCTATTCATAAGTTACGTATCAAAGGATATAAAGTTGTTATACTGACTAACCAGGGTGGTGTTATAAAAGGACTACAGACCCATGAACAAGTAGAGGCAGTACATCAACGTATGTTTGAGATCTTTGGTAAGGCAGGTATCTATAGTGTTGATGGTTTGTACTACTCTGAGTCTTCTTTAAAAGAGGACTGTTATGCCAAACCTAATATTGGTATGTTTCATAGAACAGAAAAAGAATTGTTTGAAGGTAAGGTTAGGTTTAAAGACAAAGGGTTTTATGTGGGTGATAAAATGTCTGACCTTAAAGCTGCTGAAAGAATTGGTGCTACCCCAATCCTAGTACGTACTGGTCATGGGGTAGCTACTGAAAAAGAATTACAAAAATTTTCAAGAGAGAAGTTAAGGAAGAAGACTAAGGTGTTTGAGAATCTTCTTCAGTTTGTTGAGAAGTTGCCTTAAATAATAACTTATAGTCTGGTAAGTAAAGATAATCTATTTGTGATTTACCAAAAGTTTCTATAGCATCTTGTAATGATTCTACGAGAGGTTCTCCTGCTAGGTTAAAGCTTGTATTAAAAACAATAGGAACTCCAGTTATCTTTTTAAACTCCTTTATCAAAGAGTAGTACACTGGATTTTGTTTTTTAGTAACAGTCTGAATACGACAAGTACCATCAACATGTGTAATTGCAGGACACTCACCATGCTTTTCTAGTTTGAAGTCCATTGCATACATCATATATGGAGACTCTTTCAGACCATAGGTATCAAACCACTCCTCAAAGTCTTCTTGTAGTATTGATCCTGCAAAAGGCCTAAACCACTCACGTCCTTTTACTTTATTGACATAATCTTTTCCTTGTGGATCTGTAGGATCATACAGAATAGAACGATTACCTAGTGCTCTTGGTCCTGCCTCAGAACGTCCCTGGAAAATAGCTACAGTATTCTTCTCAGAGATAAGCTTTGCTACATCAGAAGGTTTAACATTTTCAGTAGACTCACAACCAAGATTTACTAATTCCTCTATATTTATAAGGTCAAGATCAGGGTTAATTTCTGGACCTAAGTAAAGACTAGATAATTTCGCAGGAACATTTTTGGTATTCTGATGGTAAACTAATTTTGCTAACCCAATAGCTGTACCTCCATCATGCGAAACAGGATCAACAAAAATATTAAGATCAGGAAAACGTTTCTGATAGTAATAGTTTGCTACACAATTAAGACCATATCCTCCTGCAATAACGATGTTCTTTTTACCAGTTATCTTTACAGCTTTTTCAATTAAGTCACCTACAAGAGTTTGAGTTTCATCCTGCACTGCCCAAGCTAGATTTTTAGCTGCGTCTGTTAGCTGAGATGAGTCTGTATGCCAAAGAGTTTTTTTATCATTTGAAATAGATAAACTAGGATACCTTGAGTGATCAATAAATGCCCCTGCAGGATAGTGAGGTATAAGAACATTTTTATTTCCAAGACCACCCTCAAAAAGATTTGGTATTTCTTTTGATTTTTCACCATAAGGTGCAAGACCCATAGTTTTACCTGCTTCAATAAAACCAAACCCAAGATATTCAGAGACAGCCTCATAAGCTTTTACAATAGTTACAGAGGAATCCATTGTTAGATCATCACTACCCATACTTAAAGTATTGTTGTCAGCAAATCGTTTATAAACACGTTGTAAGTAAGGAAGCTCTTCTTCTTTTTTCTTAGTGCTACAGTCGTATATTGATTCAGTTTCAAAGCCAACGTTAGGAGGGCTACCCTCTTGATAGTTAATTTCTACTCGACTTCCTGCACCATCTACAATTACTGCTGCTGCTTCCTTAAAACCTGAGTTATAAAATGCAGAAGCTACGTGACCTAAATGATGTTCGTGAGACAGGTCAATAACCATTATATCAGGTAAAAATTTTCTTACTAAAGCTGTGTAAGGATCTTCCCCAGTCCAAGGTAAACCAGAAACTTTACTTGTTCCTCCTATAACTAACGCATCTATCCCTTTATGTATGGCTAAGAGAATACCTCTAAAAGGATTGCCATCATACTTACTACGAGATAAACGTTCCTCTTCTATATAAAAATCTATTTCACCATTTACTAGATAAGCTGCAGATCCATTATGACCTGGATTAATTGCAAGAATATTCATGTTATTTCACCTTCTTTTCGATGTCTTTTACGATGGTTGCATATATACCATTTATTTCTTCATCTGTAAACTCAACAGTCGATTCATTTATACGATCTGCTAAGTGACTTTCAAGACCTGATATACGAATAGGTGAATACTTTTTATGAACATCCTTTTCTATAATATTAAAATAATTAGGGTATGTTGTATTTACTGGAAAAGTAGATCCAATAATAACAGTACCAGGAGTATTTACTGCTCTCGCCATGTGCTGACCTACAGAGTCACAGCCTATAAAATAGTCTGCTGCATCGATAAAAGCAGTCCACATACGTAAGTCAGACTCTGGCTTCATAGTGTATGTGTCTTCAGGCATCCAAAAGTTTTTCTCAGTAAACAAAATAAGATTGTACTTTGTTGCTAATTTCTTAACGAGCTTGAGGTACGTGTCTGGATTAATAGAACGAGAAGATTGATCGAGTATTGCATTCTCTTGTGGTTTTTCTATAGACCTACCAAAAGGTTGAATAACAATAGTCTTTTGTTTTTGTTGTTGTTGTTTAGTTTGCTGCATAAAGGTAGCAGCCTGTAGTTCCTCATTCCTATTTGTAACTAGGATAGGAAGACCTAGATCAGAGTGATCATCAGTTTCGTTAATTAAATAATCAAATGCTTCTGCAAGAGACTTTTCTTGTCTGTAATATCCAGGAACTCTGTATGGTTCAGGAGAAAGAACTTTATTAGAATCTAAAAAGAATTGTTCAAAGGCTCCCTTTTGATCTGGGTTAAATACTTTGTCGTGTAGCTCTGGTATGCCCCAGTAAAGAGAGTCCCATCCATGAACCATAACCCTAAAGTCTTGGTTCTTTTTTGAGTGTTTGATTAGAGCAGGTATTGCTGCAATAGCACGTCCTGCCCCACCATCAATCATAAAAACAGTTTTCATAGTCTTCTTCTTTTTATTATTATCTTTACAGGGCCATGACAGCCCTGGTGAATTTTATCATAGACCCCTATCAGATACAAGCAGCCTTTTCTTTAAAGTATCTACAAATCCTATTGTAAACAGTTGTGTCTCCAGAGGAATAAACCATTGGATAAACTGTGGCTGCTCCAGAGGAAGTATACAAATCTGTCTGATCTAAAGGACTAGCTGAATAACTAGAAGCAGGGTCAACCATGTTTGCCACAGCACTTCCTCCAGGAAGATATGAACCTTTAATATTTTTGTAGATACAACTTTCAGTTAGTAAGTCATCACCAAAACAACACTCATCACAGACCCTTCCCACACCTGAAGTGGAACCTCCAATACAAGCATTGGCACAAAAGCACAGGCAAGTTGTTAACGCAGGAAGAACTATAACAGTATGGCAAGGACACCACTTATGACAACAAGTTGGATCAGTAGTTCCTGTTGTTCCTCCTGCACCACCTGTAGCATTTTGAAACATTCTATAACGTGATGTACAATAACAATCTGTACAAAAGGTAGTACAGCAAGTGTTTACACAACAAGCCCAAGGCCCATGACCCAGGACAGCCTGTAAGTATTTTGTAGCATCACAGTCACAACCAAGCCCTGCACATTCAAAAGGTTTGTTCATAGGTATTCTGTGAACACTCATACGAGCATGATAGGCAGTGTCTGCACAGACACATTTACCTAGGCAACAACATCCTAAAATACTTTGACAACACGTAGCATTTTTAAAGGTTTTAAAAGAACTTCCATAATATGAAGTATTTCCAGTAGCTATATCACACCTACACCCTGACTTCCATTTTATAAAAGTGTACCCCATACAAGAGCAGTCTGGTGTTGCCCAAAGTCTACCAGACATATCTGCTCTGCTACAGAAGGGTGAACTCTGATTTTCCCCTGTCATGTTGTCTCTAGTAGCATGAAAGTTGTAAGACCCATCTTTTCTGGCTTCTATATCAGGGGATAATGTATGAAAAGACGTAATACATTTATTTTGTAGATCATAACAAACAAAACCATCAAAGTATCTATAACGAGTACTATTTTGACATTGACTAAGTTGTATATAAGCAACTAAGTGATCATTTGTTGGATTTACATAGGAATTAGAAGACTGAAAGCCATTCCCAAATTTATAGAAACAGCAACGATTGTCTGACCAGTTGCCTATTGTTGCTTCCATATTACAGCAAGCTACTTGAGAATTTGTTGGGTATGCACTCAGACCTAAAGTGGCAAGCATATTACAACAGTTAGTACACTGATAAGGGTACGTACTTCCTAATGTTGCGACAAAAGCTTTAAAACACGCATCTGCAGCATTTGCACAGTTATACGCATATGTTCTTTTGACTGCCAGATTGTTCTGCAATTCCACACATATTCCTTGTAGTAAATTATAAGCACACAGGTATCTTTTGTTTGCTTGATCCCAAGTAGCCCATGTCACACCCATCTCGTTATGTGTGGTATATGGAATGTAAAGGTAACAATGGTTACAAGACCAAATACCATCTGAACCTAAAACATATGTACCTAAAGCCTGTGGTAAAATAGCTGTGGTACATGTTAGTGAACTAGTACTTAAAGCATATGCTTGGAAATGACAGGCAGGACCTGCATTACCACCTGCTATCGCAAGAGTACATAGTTCATTACCACCACAGCAATGTGGGAACATCCAGATATTACAAGCACCCTTCATATACCCATGATTAGTCGTAGCACCAGTAACTAAATTTATTTCAACAATTTCATTTGCAATACACATTAAACAGTAGCAACACATAGTTGACCCAGAACAGGCACAATAATCAAAGTAAGGCTGACATTTTAAACAGGAACAACAGGTCATTCTGTTGTTCATAATGTAAGTTAAGTAGCACTTATCTTTTGAAAGTATTCTAAGACATCCTACTCCATGTGTGCCTTGAGGTGCAGAACAATAACAACTTTGAGTACCACAGTGGGGGTTAGCTTTAAACGACACCATCCAGGCACAGCATCCTGCATGGTTTGTTCTATAAGTGTCAATTTCATTACATCTAGCATTAGCTATACAACATGGGTAGTAAGTTGGGTCATTTGTGTCAAAACCTACTTTTTTAGAAATTAATACAAACTTATTTGTAGGACAATTAAAACAGTTAGTTTTTTCACAGTATCCACAAGTACTATTAAGATTTGAAAAGTTCATTCTAATGTTGTTACTGCCTAAAAATTTAGACCCAAGATTCCATTTGTGATTATGTATAGTAGCTCTATTAGCCCCTGCGTGGCAGCAGCACATTCCTGTTAAAAAATTATGACAAGCTACGTAAGCAAAATCACACAATTCTTTTGCTGAATTTCCATAAGTATCTTCTGTAACTGTGTAGATAGCATGTTGTAGAGCATTACCCCCAAGACAACACAAAGCACCTGGGATTATAGGAGATGCCCCCCAAGCAGAGGCATCAACATAATGTGGACCATAGGCTTCTTCTAAGGACATACATTTACAGTTAGTACAAAGATTGCAATTATTTGCTAAAGCTTGTCCTTTTCTACGAGAGACACCTCCTTTTGTGTTTATAAACTCTTCAACAGTATGACTGGTTTCTCCACCAGATCCACAAAATTTAGTACTCACATTCTCATTCGCACCAAAGAAAGATACTTCACCCCTGCCACTATATATGTGTATAGAAGGTTTAACTGTTTTACCTTTAGTAGACAGACAATTAACATAAGTTTGTCCACCTATGTACTGGCTTCTAGATCCATTCGAACTGTTTAAAGGAGAAATAAAACTTGCCCCATAAGCCTGGTTTGTCAAACCAATCCAACAACCATAGTGACCTATCTGTGAGTTCTCACTTCCAAGATCTGTACCATCTGCAGCAGTTATTCGTGCACAGTGACATGGAGCATGTCCATGCCAGTATGCAAAAACGTGGTAATTGTACCCTCCATTGGTAACATGGCAGGATCTATGGCAACATTCCTCAATGGCTTGTTCACTGTTATAGAAAACAGTGGGTCTAAAAGAAGGAGAACAACACCAAGTACATACACATCCAGTCCCACCACTCAGGTCTTCTCTTGAGCAGCAGCAAGCACCAATTGTCATAACTCCCCAAGCATCACAGGCACTACTTACTATGTTTGTTACTTCTATTCCTGATGTACCTCCTCCTACTGCAGACCACTCACTGCCATCCCAAGAAATAAGAGATCCCTCATCAGTATCAAAATACAAAGAGCCAGTAGCAGGAGATCCTGGTCTACTGGCTGTATCACCTGATGGAGCATCAAGTCGTGTACTTGCAGTTATACAACAAGAGGTAACACAACAGGCACAAACGTTTCTGCTGTTGTCAACAACTGTGGTTCCATTAATCTTATATGCCATTCTGCTTTCCTATTCTCAGTCTGAAGACTATCGTGAATACTAAACCCATTCTGTTCCATTGTAAGTTACAACTGTTCCCTCATCAGTATCAAAAAAAAGTTGACCTGTTGCAGGTGAGCCTGGTCTTTGTGCTGTGCTGCCAGTGGGAGCAGTAAGAACTGTAGCTGTAACTATTGTTCCTTGCACTGAAGGTGTTCCTGAAGGAATGTTCTTGCTGTCATCTATTACAGTTGTACCACTAACCTTTAGAGCCATTCTCTAGATCCTCTACTTTTTCTTGTAAACATTTTACAGTTTCAATAAGAGCACCAACCAAACCATTATAGTTGACTGACTTGAAACCCTCATCATCTTCTGTGACAAGTTCTGGAAATGTCTGCTCTACCTCTTGAGCAACAACACCAAGTGTGTACTTACCAGAGTCTTTCCAGTTATAGTTGACACCCCTGATCTGACCAATCTTACAGTAAGCATTCTCTACTGTAGTAATGTTGTCCTTGCATCTGCAATCAGAAGTAGAGTTGAAGTCAGTGAAGCAAGCTGTCGTACCTCTTGTAGTTGGGCCACAAACTACTTCTCCTTTGACACAAGTACTACCACAAATTATTGGTGATTTATAACAATTTACTGCACATCCACAGTTTGATTCAATGAATGGACCTTTTAAACAAGAACCTGCACAGACCATACCTGTTGAACAAACTAGAGGAGACTTCACACAAACAGCACCACATGCACATGTAAATGATCCAAGTCCTGTTCCACAAACAGTTGGTGATTTGAAACAGTTTGCAGCACAAATAGTAGAACCATTAAAGTTGTTAGAGGTAGAACCATTCGTTGCAGCTTTACCTGACAAACATGTTGCTAGTCCATCAACGTTAGCTACTGTGTGATTGTGACTATCATCTGCTACTGCAACTGTCAAGTTTACATTACCAGACCCATTAATAGAAGCAGAACCTGTAGCATCTCCACAGATACAAAGTGTTCTAGCTGTAGCCCAAGTACTTGCTGTAGCTGCGTTACCAGAGGTGTTCTGGTTTCCTGCAGTGTTAACACCTGGTAAGTTTATGTTTGCTGAACCATTAAAGGATACACCACCAATGGTTCGAGCATTCTGTAAACAAGTAGCTGTTGTAGCATTACCTGTTACAGCACCTTCTACGTTAGCTACAAGTGTGCCTGTCGTGATAGAAAGGTTTCCTGTAGATGCACCAGTAAATGATCCTGTACCTACAATAAACTTGTCTGCTGATTCATCAAAACCTATGAATGCGTTAGCACTGTCACCACGTTCAATAATGATACCTGCATCATTTGTAGGTGTACCTGTAACCCCATTTGCTAATTCTATGATTGCATCAGTAAGAACTTTGTTGGTTGAGTTGATAGTAGTGGTAGTACCATTAACAGTTAAGTTACCCCCAATGACAACTGCTCCTGTTGTTGTAATAGCATCTATGTATCCATGTGACCAGTAATTAGAACTATCACCTAGACTGTGAGTACTATCAGCACTTGGAACAATATTAGAGGCAACGTCTGCTGTAAGAGTTACAGTATCACTGGCTGCATTACCTAAAGTAGTGTTTCCATTAACAGTAAGATTTCCTACAAGAGTACTGTTACCAGTTGTACAAACTGTAGCAAAACAACTTGTACCAGAAGACGTTACATTACCTGTAACATTTCCTGTAAGATTACCTGTGACATTACCTGTGACTGCACCACAAAGATTAGTAGCACAAAGATTGGCTACACCAGTAATACATTTAGAATTACCTGCTAGGTTTCCACCTAGAGTTGGAGAAGTATCCTGTTGAATACAAGTAAGAGCATCACCAAGGGTAAAGGCAGCAGCACTCCAAGAAGATCCTGTATAAATTTTTAGTGCATTGTCTGTTGTATTCCAGTAGAGTGCTCCTGTCAGAAGGGCATCCCCATCGTTGTCAACAGATGGATTTGAGCTTTTGTCTCCCAAGTATCTGTCATCAAATTGATCAAGTGAACTTGCTGCAGAGGTTGCTGACGCAGCAGCAGCATCCTTTGAGGAACAGGCTGCAGTTTCAGAAGATGCAGCACAAGTCGCAGAGGTAGCAGCAGCAGTAGCACTCGTGGCTGCAGCAGTGCTTGAGCTAAGTATACTATCAACATATGTTTTTGTAGTGAGATCAACACCATTTGTGGGTGTATAGGTTGTAGTGATCTTGTTAGATCCTAGATCTATAGTACCAGTCACTGTACCACCTGCAAGAGGAAGCATAGTATCTACGTAACCCTTACGAGTCAGTGTATCTGCAGTAGCAGGTGTAGCTGTAGATGTAATCTTGTTAGATCCAAGGGTAATATCCCCTGTCATCGTACCACCTGCTAGATTTAATTTAGCATCAAGTAATGTGTTAGAGCACGTCTTAGTATACGCATCTGTAATACCATACCCATCTAAAGTAGTGGGATTTGTACCACCAGTAACACGTCCATAAGCATCTACAGTAACAGACTTAAATGTTCCTGCACTTACACCTGTAGTTGCTAGGTCAATGTTGTCTGCGTTAGTTACAATCCTACCAGAGTTTGCAGTAACAACGTTAATAGTATTACCAGACTTAGTAAGACCAGTACCTGCTGTAATCTGCCCTGCACCTGAAAACTGTACGAAAGTGATAGCTGTAGTATTGAGAGTGCCACCTGCATCCACAGTACCAACAAAACCATTATCAGCATTTGCTGTACCCTGTTCTACAAAAAAGAAAGCCCCAACATGTTTATCCCAAGTATCTGCGTCATCTGCTCTTGCCCATGAACCACCAGAAGCAACGTAAACACCATTCTCTTCAGTACTAGACTGATCTTTTACAAGAACTCTATCTCCTGCTGTGATAGATACACCATCAATAGTTTGAGCACCAGACAGTGTAATATTTGCAGTAGTAGCTCCTTTAACAGAACCTTTTACATCTAATCCTTCAACAGCATTATCAACATACAATTTGTTTACAGCATCAGAATCAGCAGTGGGTGCAGCCAAGTTAGTAATCTTATTACTGTTAGCTGTCATATCTCCATTTAGTTGAAGAGTACAAAAGGTAGACGTTCCTGTTGAAGTTACGTTACCTGTAATATTTCCTGTTACATTTCCTGTTAGATTTCCTGCAAAGCAAGTATTGGCAGTAATAGTTGAACCTGTTACAGTAGTAGGGGAAGAAGAACCAACAATTCCATCAAAGTGTCCTGAATGACAACCTGAAGCATCTCCTGTGACATTCCCAGTTACATTTCCAGTTACATTGCCAACTAAAGCACCTACAAAACATGTGTCTGCTGTAACTGTTGTACCAGTTATTGCTGCAGCAGTAGACCCACCTATAGTGGCCCCATCAATAGCTCCTCCATTAATATCTACAGTTGCATGAGTAGATGTACCTGTAGTAGTAAGAGCAGTAAACGTACCTGCAGCACTAGAAGAACCACCTATAACTGCACCATCAACTGTACCACCATCAATGTTTGCAGTTGTTGCAGTAAGACTTGAAAAAGTTCCAGGACAAGCTGTAGACGCACCAACAGTAGTTCCATCGATAGTACCACCATTTATGTCTACTGAAGCAAACGTACCCTGACCTGTAGTAGAAACAGTTGTAAATGAACCTGCAGCAGCAGTGCTTGCACCAATGACTGTGTTATCAATTGCACCTGCGTTTATGTCTACTGTGGCTAGTGTTGAAGTTCCTGTAGCTGTAAAAGCAGGAGCACAGACAGTATCAGAAAATGTTGTAACACCAGTTATACCAAGAGTACCACCAAGGGTAGTATTACCAGTAACAGCAAACGTACCTCCAACAGTTCCATTTCCTGCCAGGTGAATATCTTTGAATTTTAAACTTGAAGTTCCTAAGTCTACGTCATTCGTTGTGGTAGGTACAATCCCACCATCTTGAATACGTACTTGCTCTGCAGCAGCAGAAGACACCTCAGTAAAAAATCTAATATGATTATTAGAAGTATCTATACAAACTTTGTTGTACTGATCTGTATCAGAAATGATAGGAATGAAAGCACCCTCTGCTGTAGTGCCATCATGCTTGTGTCCTGAACTTGCATTGAATGCTGCGAGTACTTGTTGAAATTCTGCGTCTATTGGAGCAGCTTTAATAACTGCACTTGCAACAATATCAGCAGCACTCTGTCTTGTATAACCTGCCATTTATAATCTATCCCCCACTCCAAACGTTACAACAATACCTTGAATACTGTGTGCAGCCTTTGTGTCGTTAGTTACATATCTAAAAGAAACTGATTTGCCTGACCCTGAAACATTCACCCTTTGCACTGGTGAAGGATTACCATCAAATATAGCTGTCGTATTAAAGATGGCTTCGTTGTAGAATGCAGCAGCACCCTCAGTAGTCAAAGCAAAGTTAGTTGGATTAAGAATGGTGTTATCATCATAGTCATATATGACTGACATTATGATCTCGTTATCACCTTCTGATCTAAGGTAAGTAGCAACAGTATGTATAATCTTACGTTGCTCTGGATCTTGCATGTGCAAGAATGGTGTTTGGTAGACACTTACAATATTGTTTCCACCAAAATTATTCCCTTGTTCCTGTCTGTGGACTTTACCACTTTTATCCCCATGTATTACAAACTCAAACTGACCTATGTATGCACTGTCTGCACAAGTCACTTCAATGCCTAGTAGTTGACCAAACTCAAAATTAATTCCACCCTGTTGACCTAGACGTAGCCCACCAATAAGACCATTAGCATTATCTACATCATAGAATATTCTGAACTGAGATTTGTTTCGTACAACAACAGATGATAACGCATCTAGGTCTTCTTCAAGAATAACATCAGTAAACAAAGACTGAATGTTTTTAGAGAGAGACTCAAGCTGAACGTCACCAATTTTGTTCGTACCTGAGATAGGTCTGATACCATCCTGAGATAAGAAGAGTAGATCACCACCAATTTCAACTACGCTGTCTGAAGCTAGGCAACCAAGGTCATTTGTTACATGCTCTAGTACAAAGTTGGTTGAGTTCCTACCTACTAATCTTTTTATGTTATTGATACCAAAAATAAATAAGGCATCACGAAAAGGTTTGATAGCTACAATAGGAAACCCTACGTTTATAACCCCTGCACCATTGCCTGTCGCATAATCTGTTTCTGCGTTAGGAGCACTAAAGTACAGGTTAGTATTTTCTGCAGGATCACCTGCTAAAAACATATGGTTGTGAAATACTTCTGCAAACTTAGGATCTGTAGGGGCATCAGAGTGAGTAATCTGAGTGTAGGTTGTACCATCATAGGTAGCTGCAGGATTTATACCATCTGTAAGAATAACCTTTGGACTACCAAAGTTATACCTTGTAAATCTAACCTTAGTTACACCTACCATTGTAGGAGAACCAGAAGTTGTTACTGCATCCCAGGATGAGCTAGAGTCGTTCCATTTGTGTAGGTAATTAAATCCACTAGAAGGTTTACGAGCAGCTAGAATACCATCGTTAATACCATTTGCTACTGCTACCCCAAGAACACTTCCTGTTCCTGTAACTGTACCATACGCATTGGTAAAACCACTTACACGTCTGTAACCACCAGTAACAGCAGTTTCGTAGTTTATAAGAGTTGTTGCTGATCCAGGTTGAGTTTCCCCTTGTGAAAGAACATCACGATTGAGGTTCAGCCCACCTTGAGCAAAAACTTTAAATGAGCCTAGATTGTCTGCCATACTACATTACTCTACCTAAAACTTGGTTAGAGGAGTTAATTCTATCAACTACTGTTGACCTTACTCTGAGGGGTTCATCAACAAGAACTCGCCTCATTGTCTTTATACCATCATCAAAATTGTTTTGGTGCATTGAAGCACTCTGTTCATTAGACCTAAATCTCATCATGTACATCATAGCACCATCAATAAGAACATGCTTAAACCTATCAGGGATAACAGCTAAGTCATCAAAGTTTGAAAGGTCTGCAGGAAAAAAGTAGTATATGTATTCTACTTGATAAGTGTTGTCAGGGATGGGAGTAACACCAAACTTTTCTTCGTTTGTTTGATAAACAAGAGTAGGAGAAGAAATACCTGTTTGATCTCCTGTGTCATCAAAATGCCTAAACCTTTGAATATACTCTTCATAACTAATAGAAGGTAAGTGCATTGGTGTGTTATCTACAGAAGTAAGCTTTTTAATGTAGAATGTTTGCCAGTCAGCCTTAGAGTAATCAGTAGGAAAAGAATACTGTCTCGTTCCTGCTATTAATGTTTGTGTTTGTGTTGTTTTAAGAAAAGGCCACTCCTGGCCTGTCTGTAGGATATTTCTAATGGAGTTGTTTATTGCTTGCTTGGCAAGAGCTTGTACGTTTCGTACTGTAGCAAACCCATCTCCACCTTCAGGTAGGGTTACTTCATTAAGTCTTACAAGCAACTCGTTAGTGAGCGCAACAAATGTAGCCATTACAAAAATCCTTCAGGTATACTAAAGGGGCAAGTCTCCCTGCCCCTAAAGTTTTAGTTATGCTAGTAGATCACGATCTACATCAACTGGACGTACTCGACCAGAGATACCTGTGTCTACACAACCTGCGACAACACGAATGCGTCCAGATGTAACGTCTGCAGAAGCAGCAACCAACTTAACGTCAATTGTGTCTGTAGCTGTTACGTGCTGTGTAAATGCAAGAGTACCTGCAGTAGTCATAGCAGTACCATTAGTACCTTGTGCTAACCAACCAGTAGATGAAACGTCACCACCATCAACAATGTCATCGCCTTCAGCAAAGTCAATGTCAACAGTTGGAGATGAGCCATTGACAGCAGCTTCAACATAAGCACCTGCAAACATTACCATAGTGTCAGCAGGAATCTCTAGTAGTTGAAAGATGTCACCATTAGCAGCAGACCAACCTGCAGCAGTCATCTTATCAAAGTCAAGTACAGCCTCACGCATGTACATGCCATTTGATTGGAATCGTGATTTAGCTTCAGCAATACTGTCAGAGTTAACGCCAGTAGTTGCTTTTGCTGTCATATCATAAGTAGCCATAATTCAATCCTCCCTTAAGCTGCGTTATATTTAGCAGTGACGATTGCTTCTGGACGTAGAATCTTGCGACCATATAGGTGCATTCCTCTTACAATGTCAGCAAAGCTATCTGGATCACGATAGGTTTCAGTCTTACTGATCTGCTCTGCAGTTGCTACTGCTGAGTCATGACCTGCAACGATCACACCAAAATTACTGTTTTGGTTAGCTGACCCTGTAGTTCCAGAACCTGTGCCTACTGCAGGAAGGTTTGATGAAACGTACATTCTGAAGCCATGCATGTTGTTCAGTACTAGACCATTACGTAGTGCACCTGATTCACCATAATCAGCATTCAAGAATCGAGAATCCTCGTCTGATAATATTTCCATGAATACTGGGTCAACT
>Ga0181369_1000080_pt1 | contig 25061 bp, 38 predicted proteins | sample LowvirmetaG_8_FD_130088 | JGI IMG/M metagenome (GOLD analysis project Ga0181369, IMG submission 130088) | Marine viral communities from the Subarctic Pacific Ocean - Lowphox_04 viral metaG | ecosystem: Environmental > Aquatic > Marine > Oceanic | place: Subarctic Pacific Ocean | collected... | reverse complement strand
TCTAATAAAGAAGCACCACCAGAAGAAGGTAAAGAACAACAGTCCGATACACTAACTATAGTGTTTGGTAGATTTAATCCACCAACAGTTGGACATGAAAAACTTTTGAGTATGGCAAAGAAAACATCTACTGGTGGAGACTATAAAGTATATCCTTCACGTTCTCAGGATCCAAAGAAGAATCCTCTTGACCCTGACATGAAGATTTCATTTATGAAGAAGATGTTCTCTGACTATGAAGAGAATATTGTCAATGATTCAGAAATGAAAAATATCTTTGATGTTCTTGTCGCAGCAAATGAAGATGGATATGGGAATGTAAATATCGTTGTTGGTTCAGATCGACAAGCAGAGTTTGAGAATCTTGCTCAGAAATATAATGGACAACTATATGAGTTTGATTTGATTCGTGTCATTTCTGCTGGTGTAAGAGATGCAGATGCTGAAGGTGTAGAAGGAATGTCTGCATCTAAGATGCGTAAGGCAGTTATTGATGATGACTTTGATTCATTCCGTAGAGGAACACCTAAGAAACTTGATGATGGTGACACTAAAGCACTCTTTAATGCAGTTCGTACTGGTATGAAACTGAAGAGTAAAGAAAAGGTTACTGCAGAGATGTGGGAAATTGCTCCTAAGTATGATCATAAAGGACTTCGTGAGAACTATGTCTCTGGGAAAATTTTTAGTCTTGGAGATATTGTAGAGAATCTAAACACTGGATTGGTTGGTGAGATTATTCGTAGAGGAACTAATCATCTTATTTGCGTTACTAAAGAGAACTATATGTTCAAGTCCTGGATTAAGGATGTGATGGAAGCAGTTGTAAATTATCCTGGACCTTCTGGTGTATCTGGTCCAGAGAGAGAAGTTGGAACTGATTCAAACAGAAACTATACGATGAGAATGACAGGAACTAGTGCTATCAAGAATTTCATAAATAAGTATAAGGCTAAAAAGTAAAATACTATACTCATGACTCACCTCAACGATATCTCCGATGTGTATATGGAGAAGGTTGCTAAACCTGACTTTCTAGATCTAGATAAAGATGGTAATAAAAAAGAACCTATGAAGAAGGCAGCAGTTGAAGCACCTGCAGAAAGGTTGAAGACTGATCGTGATGGGTATCGTGTTCCTAAGAAAGATGCTGATGCTGCTAAAGAAAGACTATTGGCAAAAGCAAGAGCAAAACGTGCAAAGATGTCTGAAGGACTTGATCCTGTAGGTAAGGAAGACGGTGACGTTGATAATGACGGTAAGAAAAATACTAAGTCTGATAAGTATCTTCTAAATCGTCGTAAGGCAATCGGCAAAGCAATGAAGGAAGGAACTAGTAAAGATGTTGAAGTTCCATCTAAAGATCTCGTAAAACTTGCAAAGAAAGCAGCAAATAGAATTGACACCAACGTAAGTGGTGATGTCAATAAAAAGGATAAGTCTATGGGTGACTATGGTGAGTTCGTTCCTTCTCCTGACGGTAAGAAGAAAGTAACTACTAAGATTGGTGAAGGATATTCAAACTGGAGAGATGATCTTCGTGAAGTTGTTGGTGAAGATGGTGAAGAATCAAAGCAAGTAAAGGAAAAGAATGTAAAGAATACTATTACCATTAATCCTAAGATTTCTGAGGAAGTTACTATCCTAGAAAACACTGAGATGGATGAAGTAGATCTTGCTGTTTATACTGTATATGATGAACTAGTTCAAGAAGGATTTGATGTATATGATGTAGAAGATGCTGTTGAGTATGCAATCATTGAAGCAACAGTAACTTTTGGTCATGATACTGACAAACCACATAAGAAGGATACTTCTACTGGTCGCATGGTGAAGGCAGTTGGTAGACTTGCAAGACAAAAACTTAAGTCTACTGGTAAGAAAGCAAAACTAAAGTCTGCTCAGGCACAAGTTGCTGCTTACAATAAAGGTAGAGAAGCAGCACAAACTGCTGGTGATAAAGTTAGAAAGGCAAAGGCATCTGCCGCGGCAGCACCTAAAAAGGCAAAGAAAGGTGTCAAAAGTATGATTAAGAAAGCAGCACAGAAAGTTGTTAATCGTATGAGTGAAGAGACTTCTATGGAAATGTCTCCTCAAGAAATTGCTCTCCAGAAAAAGAAGGCAATGGTTGATCAACAAATTGCACAGAAGAGAAAGCAGGCTTTAGGTAAAGTTACAAAAGAAGAAACTGAAGATTCTCTAAGAGATCGTCGCATGGAACGTGGTGGTGTTGATGGAAACAACCGTTACAAGAGTGCTACTAAACCTACCAACACTGCTGGTAAAAAGAAACCCTATGATGGTATGTCTGCACTTGAGAAAGTAAAGGCAAGCATCCGTGCCAAGCATGGACAGGGTGCAATAATGGATACCAAGAAGAAGTAATGCCTGCTGTATCTAAGGCACAGCAAAGATTTATGGGTATGGTTTATGCCACTAAGAAAGGTGACATGACCAACCCTTCTCCTGAGGTTGCTAAAGCAGCAGCATCAATGAAGAAGAGTGATGCAAAAGACTTTGCTTCTACTAAACACAAGAAACTCCCTGAGAAAAAATCTCTTAAAGAGTTTTTGGAGAATATATAGTATTAACAACAGAGGTTTATCATGCTATCCTTTCTACTTCCACTCGCATCGAAGGTAATTTCTGATGCTGTCAAAAAAATTCCAGAAAATGAAGAACTTGGTGAGAAACTCATTGAGATCTGTCTTGTTATTCTTGCTAAGGCAGTTAAGTTAACTAAGACTGATATGGACGATCAACTCTTAGAAGTTGTCTCTAAAGCAATTCTTACAAGAGAAGAAGCACCTGCCGAATAAGTATAAATAAGAAAATAAATGATACGGAGATCATTTTGTGGTCTCCATTTTTTATAAATATCTAATAGCAAATGTATTCAAAGGAAAAGAAACATGGCACTTTGGGGAAATAGTGATAATGTAACCTCTGCTGGCACCGTTAGTCTTAATTACGCTACCCGTGTTGTGACAGGTTCCACCACTGGGTTTGGTAATGCTGGATCTATTCAAGCAGGTGATGTAATCAGATTTGGTGATGATCCTGTATCTGGTGTTTATTTTGGTGATGCTGTCGTCGCATCCATTACAAGCACCACACAACTAACTATTGCTTCTACTGCTGGTCTCAGTGGTGCTGCAATTGCTGCAACTAACTTCTCTGCAAGTCAGTGTCCTTCATACACTGTTGGAGATGTTAAGTATAGTGAGTCTGCTAGTGGCACTGCTGATGCTTACGTTTACGGTGTAGCAAAGCAGGGTGCTCAGAACGCAAATGGAACTGTGTTTGAGACTGGTGTTGGTTGGGTTGGAGTTACCACCTATAACGATACTCACGGAAACTATAGAGTTAAGAAAGAAGTTCTAGTTGCAATGTCTGGTATTACTACAGGCAATGCTCCAATTTATGACGCAGACCCACTAAGTTGATAACTTGAGATATGTTATTTGATGAATTGAATGAGGAAAATTTCTTATTATTTGCTATAAAAAATTATGAGAATCCTCAAGCTATTACTAAAGATGATTTCCATCGTGACTTGAATCACTTCAAGTACATTAAAAGGCTCATGAGGAAATATAAGAGCACTGGTGAATTAAAGGTACATTTGCTTCTTAATCACTTCATCATTTTGTACAATATATTTGATGATGCAACAACACCAATGCTCTTTTATAAACTCGAAGAGGATCTCTGGTCAACAACAAAAACTTTTGTACATTTTTTGAATAGGTTGCCAGAGTATCCACGATGTTATATTCATGATATTGAAAGTGATGCCATTGCATTAGAAAAATTACAAATTTTATATAACGATAATGGAAAAGACTGATCGATTCATACAACTCATCCGTGAAATGATCGCAGTCGGTGCTGGTGGATTTACTGGTTCTTCTGCTGCAGCAGGACCAACCGCAGGTTATGATCCTCTGATTAAATTTCAGAGACGTGGAAACACAGATTATAGAAAAGTTCCTAAAACTTACAAACAATGGGTAAAATCTTTAGACAAGAAAAATGTTAGGTTTCGGTAAATTAGCAGTGCTGGAATCAAAATTAGACATTTATGAAGATCTCTCCAAAGAGATGCTTGACAAACTTGAAAGAGCAGTAGGTACAATCTCTGATAACAGTAATAAAGTTGCTGTTATACTAGAACGTCATGAAAATAGATTGGATGAATCTGATCGTGCTGATAAACTTATCATCGGTATGCTTGAGGAGATGAAGGAGAGGCATGACAAGGATCATGAACTGGTTCAAAGTAGGATCAGCAAGATCCAGAAGAGAGTGGATACGAACGCAAAGTTTGTTATCGGTGCGGGAGCAGTCCTCGCAACCTTTGTGGCAATATTACAAGTGGTTCCACCTTTCATAAAAGCATTGACACCATCGTTAAATACGAGTATGATGGAAAGAGCAGAAGTAGTGTCTTTCGTAAATGGATCAAATTGATGCAAAATATATTACTTTAGTTTCTGCCAGACTACAAAAATTTAAAAGAGTAAAATCAAATCTATACAATTTTAGATGCCCAATCTGTGGAGATTCACAGAAGAATAAGAGTAAAACTAGGGGATACATCTATCAAGTAAAGACAAATACTAACTTCAAGTGCCATAATTGTGGTGCCTCAATGTCTTTTAACAATTTCCTTAAGAAAATGGATGTTGTTTTGTATAAGAGTTATTGTCTTGATAAATTTAAAGATGGTCACACTGGTAGGAACTTTGTAGTAGATGAACCTAATTTTGTTTTTGAGAAACCTAAGTTTGTACAAAAGGTCAATCTTCCTCTATGCAGTGAGATAGAAGTTAGTAAAACCTATCTTCAAAATCGTAAGATTGATCCTACCAAATTTTATTATGCAGAAAACTTTGATGAGTTTGTACAATCTTTTAATGGTTTAAACCATGGATATATGGGCAAAGAACCTAGAATTATTATTCCATTATATTGGGATAAGAATCTTATTGGATTTCAAGGCAGAAGTCTAAATTCCAAATCTATTAAATATATTACTATAATGCTTAAAGATGGAGCACCAAAAATATATGGACTTGATAACATCGCAAAAGACTCTAGAGTCTACATTACAGAGGGACCATTCGACAGCACGTTTATTCGCAACTCAATTGCTATGTGCGGAGCTGACCTTGATATTAGTAGTTGGGGTATCAGCAATCCTGTTTGGATCTATGATAATGAACCACGGAACAGAGAGATCCTTAGCAGGGTCAGTCGAACAATCGATAGTGGCGACTCCATAGTCATTTGGCCATCACATATTAAGGAAAAGGACATAAATGATATGGTCCTTGCTGGACATGATGTCCAAAATCTGATAGAATTAAATACTTATTCTGGTTTAGAAGCAAAACTAAAATTCACCACCTGGAAGAAAATATGAGCAACGGTATCAAGGTTAAAAAACGTAGTGGAACTATTGAGGTATTGAACCTAGAAAAGATGCATAAGATGGTTGAGGCTGCTTGTGAGGGTCTCTCTGGTGTGTCTGCAAGTCAGGTAGAGATTCAATCTGGAATTCAATTTTATGATGGTGTCACTACTGATGAAATTCAAGAGATTTTGATTCGTTCTGCTTCGGATCTAATTGACCTTGAGCACCCTAATTATCAATATGCAGCTGCACGTCTACTTCTATTTTCCATCCGTAAACAACTTGCGGTAAAGTTTAAGAGAAGTCCTACTCTCTTAGAGCAGATTAATTATGGCATTGAGAATAATGTCTATGATAAAGAATTGCTGCAAAAGTATACTGAAGAAGAACTTGAAAGGGTAAACTCTTTTATCTATCATGATAGAGATTATCTATTCACCTATGCTGGTTTGCGGCAAGTTACTGATAAATATTTGGTACAGGATAGAAGTAATGGGGATGTATTCGAGACTCCTCAGTTCATGTACATTCTGATTTCACTTACTATCTTTGCAGAGTATCCCAAAGAAACACGATTAACATATGTCAAACGATACTACGACGCAATCAGCAAACACAAAATCAACATTCCCACACCTATCATGGCGGGAGTGCGAACTCCACTGCGACAATTTGCTAGCTGTGTTCTTGTTGATGTTGATGACACCCTCGATAGCATCTTTAGTTCTGATATGGCTATCGGCAGATATGTTGCACAAAGGGCGGGAATCGGTATCAACGCAGGTAGAATCCGTGGAATCAACGCTAAGATCAGAGGTGGAGAAGTTCAACACACTGGTGTTGTACCATTCCTTAAAAAGTTTGAATCGACTGTCAGATGCTGCACTCAAAATGGCATACGAGGTGGAAGTGCGACTGTACACTTCCCAATCTGGCACCAAGAAATAGAAGACATCCTTGTTCTTAAGAACAATAAGGGTACAGAAGACAATCGAGTGAGGAAACTTGACTACTCAATCCAGATTTCAAAACTTTTCTACGAACGTTTCATCAAAGATGAAGAGATTAGCCTCTTCTCACCGCATGACGTACCAGGTCTCTATGATGCTTTTGGTACTGATACATTTGACGATCTCTATGTACGTTATGAATCAGATGAGTTTACTCCAAGAAAGACGATTGGGTGTCAAAGTCTGATCCTAGATCTTCTAAAGGAACGTGCAGAGACTGGTCGTCTTTACATTATGAATATCGATCATTGCAACTCACATTCATCTTTCAAAGATAAGGTGTATATGAGTAACCTATGTCAGGAGATTACTCTACCTACAGATCCACTCCAGCATATTGATGGTGAAGGTGAAATTGCACTGTGTATTTTATCTGCTATTAACATAGGCAAGGTTAAGTCTGATTCTGAATTAGAAAATCTTTGTGATCTTTCTGTCCGTGGATTAGAAGAATTGATTGACTATCAGAAGTATCCCATCCTTGCAGCAGAACTTGCTACAAAGGCACGTAGATCTCTTGGAATAGGTTTTATTGGTCTTGCTCACTACCTTGCCAAATTGGGGTTCAACTACGATTCTCAAGAGGCATGGGATGCCGTTCATGGTTTATCAGAATCCTTCCAATATTATCTTTTAAAGTCTTCTAATGAGATTGCAAAAGAGAAAGGTGCTTGTGAAGGTTTCTCACGAACAAAATATTCTGATGGAATTCTTCCGATTGATACATATAAGAAGGATTTGGATGAAGTTACTTCTATCGCATTGCAGCATGATTGGGAAAGTCTTAGAGAATCTATCACTACCTACGGTCTTAGGCACTCAACATTGTCCGCACAAATGCCATCAGAGAGTAGCTCCGTTGTGTCAAACGCAACCAATGGAATCGAACCACCTAGAGGATACCTGTCCGTTAAAAAATCAAAGAAAGGACCTCTTAAGCAGATTGTTCCACAATATAATACACTGAAAAATAATTATACTTTGCTTTGGGAGATGGAGAGTAACCAAGGTTACATCAACGTCGTTTCCGTTATGCAAAAATTCTTTGACCAAGCTATATCTGGTAATTGGTCCTATAACCCTGAGAACTATCCCGATAATGAAGTTCCAGTTTCTGTCATGGCAAATGATTTTCTAACTACATACAAGTATGGTTGGAAGACTTCTTATTATCAAAATACTTATGATAACAAGACCGATGAGGTCGGTGAAGATAAAAAAGAACAACTAAACGCAATTTTAGAAGAACTAAGTCAATCCGAGGAGGGAGAGTGTGAATCCTGTGCAGTTTAAAATGTCATCAGTAGAAGAGTCTAATAATGTAATTGAAGGCATGACTGTCTTCAATACTGAACAAGTAAATACAAAGAAGCAACCTATGTTCTTCGGTAAACCTCTGGGTGTTCAGAGATATGATTCTTACAAGTATCCTATTTTTGATAAATTAACTACCCAACAATTGGGTTATTTTTGGAGACCAGAAGAAGTTTCGTTACAGAAAGACCGTGGAGATTATCAAACACTTCGTCCTGAACAAAAGCATATCTATACAAGTAACCTCAAGTATCAGATTATGCTTGACTCCATACAAGGGCGTGGTCCTGGGATGGCTTTTATACCTTATTGCAGTCTACCCGAACTAGAAGCATGTATGGAAGTCTGGGGATTCATGGAGATGATCCACAGTCGTTCTTACACATATATCATTAAGAATATCTATTCAGATCCTTCAGAGATCTTTGATACTATTGTCACAGATCCTCGCATCCTAGAACGTGCTGCGAGTGTTACAGGTGCATATGATGATTTTATTAACAGTGCTCAAACTTGGGGCAATGGTAATATGTGGCAAGATGATTTTAGAGACTCACCTTCATCCAAATGGGAAATCAAAGATGTCAAAAGAAAACTCTACAGAGCAGTCGCAAACGTTAATGTTCTTGAGGGTATTAGGTTCTACGTTAGTTTTGCTTGTTCTTTCGCCTTTGGTGAACTCAAGCTCATGGAAGGATCAGCAAAAATTATTTCACTCATTGCAAGAGATGAAAACCAACATCTAGGTATTACTCAGAATATCTTGAATAAGTGGAAGCAGGGTGATGATCCTGAGATGAAGCAGATTATGAAGGAAGAGGAAGAGTGGACCTATCAGATGTTTAAGAATGCTGTAGATGAAGAAAAGAAATGGGCAGAGTACCTGTTCAAAGATGGTTCGATGATTGGTCTGAATGACAAACTACTTAAGAATTATGTTGAGTGGGTTGCAAACCGTCGTATGAAGTCTATTGGTCTTAAACCAGTTTATGATATTTCTGCCAAAGCAAATCCACTACCATGGACAGAGCACTGGATCTCTTCTAAAGGACTCCAAGTGGCACCACAAGAGACCGAAGTTGAGTCTTACGTGGTAGGTGGAATCAAGCAAGATGTTAAGGCAGATACGTTCTCTGGATTTAAACTATGATGACACAGTGGGCAATCAAATTAATTTCGGATAATACTGTCAAATTATCTGATGATGATATTAGGTTATTGAGATTTGGACCTCAACCTTGGTTGCCTCATGAAGTTATACGGTATAACCTATTGAAACTCAAAGTTAAATCTGATTAATCTTAAGACCTTCGGGTCTTTTTTTATGGTTACATATTAGTAGGCATAAATTTTTATTGCTAAAATGTATTGATTCGCACACAAACTGTATACATAGTACAGAATTATGAGAGGTGTTTAAATGAACCCAAATCCTTCCTTTATTATGTCCACTTGTACACGAGGATTAACCAATGAAAAATTTACTATCCAGAGCACAGTTAAATGAATGGAGGCACTTCGAGAATACACTTGATGAGTTGACGGTAGAAAACGAAAAATTTAATGATTATTATGAATGTTTAATTGAATGTGACTTTTTAGGACAGCATGAATGTAAAAAAATTTGTAAGAGAATCTTAGTTTAGTTTATATGGGATCATACGATCCCTTTTTTATGTCTAAATATTTTGGACTATGTAATATATGAATGGTAGACTATGAAAATCCTTGGATATACATGGAACGAGCTTTTGATAGTTGCGATGTTGGGGACTACTTTGGCTTTGTTTATCTCATTACCAATCTCACAAACCAACGACAGTACATTGGGAGAAAGTATTTTTGGTCGTTCAGAACTCCAAAAGGGAAGAAACGAAAAGTCAAGCAAGAGAGTGATTGGAAGCGGTATTATGGATCTTGCCCAGAATTGAAAGAAGATATCGAAAAGATTGGTAGGGATAAATTCAAAAGGAAAATATTATCACTACATAAAACAAAGGGAAAGACAAACTTTGAAGAGACTCGTCAACTGTTCGCATATAACGTTCTTACAGAATCTCTTAATGGAGAACCAGCATACTATAACAGTAATATTTTAAGTCGATACTTCAGAAAAGATTATTATGGAAACGATTGACACTTATTTTAGATACTGTGCAGAGATAAGTAAAGATCATGAACGGACTATACGTTCTGGTCAAGTAACACATGTGAAGAATGTTTTTAAGGATCCTTATAGGATGCTTAATTTTCAATCACTATTAACTAAATGGGAATCGTGCAGTAATTCCAAACCAGGAATTATGTCTTTGAAGATTCCGTATTGGACTGCTGATATTATTTCTGATGAAATACTTGATTTACCAGAACATGATAGTTACAAAAATGAATCTGAGTTTTATTACTTTTATTATAATAATACATGTATGGAGATGGGCATTGATAGTTTAGTTAGCAATAATTGTATACTTCCTCATACTGATCCTGGTCCTAATAGACCTCAATGCAATATAATTGGTCTTATTAATTTAAATCAAAGGGATGTGTCTACTGCATTTTGGAGATTTAAGGGATTACTTATGGAAGATACTGATGACTTTGCTGATGAATATAATGAATACGTTAATGATATAAATTATGATAATTATGATGAGAAGTCTTGCTGCACAACTTTGCACAAAGCATTTGAAATGACATATGGGTTTAATGAGGCAATATTCTATGACTCTAAATGCTTTCATTCACCAGTAATCGATAAGTATTATACAAGAGAAAACCCACGCATCATGATGAGATTGTCGTATGTGCTTGACTACGATGATGAAGAGTGTTATGATGACTGAGTTGCAAAAGACTCATGGAAGAAAAAGTAATCGATTGCGTCTCGGATGTTATTGATTGGGCACATGGACGCATAGCATCACAAGAACTTGAGTGGGAAGATGTAGTAGCACTATCATTGGAGTTTAAGGAATGGTTAGAAGAAGATGAAATTGATCTTTTATATCTTGACAGATTGGAGTAGATGATTTATAATTTAAGAGTTGAGAAGGAACTCCTCACTCAACTGCGGTAACTCTCTTGGTAGTTCAGAGTTAGCGGCGATAAGAACTACCACTCTGGTTCAGTAGCTCAGATGGATAGAGCCACGCACTTCTAATGCGTTGGTCGCAGGTTCGAGTCCTGCCTGAATCGTTGCCTTTCTTCTTTTATGGGTAAATATGATTTTGGTGGACAACCACCAGTAGCAGTCAATATACTCAGACTCATTAGTGAGTTGGAAGGTTCTTCTCAAATGCTTAAATATATGGGATTTGAAGAAGATATGAATACGATCAATGAAATGAAGAGGAGATATTATAAACTCTACTTCAAGACCAATAAAGAAGAAAAGGCAAACAATCCTCTATAGCTCAGTTGGTAGAGCAGGTGACTGTTAATCACCCTGTCCCTGGTTCGAGTCCAGGTGGAGGAGTATGCGGGTTTAGTTTAGAGGTAAAACTAAAGGTTTCCAACCTTTCGTCAGGAGTTCGATTCTCCTAACCCGCTTTATAAAATATGACTAAATACAGTCATTGTTAATTTAATCTGATCATGATTACTGTACAATGTAAGATATGTAAAACAGAATTATCAAGTACATCCAAAGATCAATGCTGTGGATGTCCAAATCAAATGATATTAAAAGACGACAAAGTGTCTGCAGTTAATCTAGGTGATGTTTTGATAATAAAATCAAATAAAAGTATTAACAATAACACCTCTTTATCAAGTTCAGATCTACAATATCAGGAGAACCGTAGACAAAGAAAAGTCCGTAAACTTGATTTTGAGGTGAGGTAGTGACTTCCATTTACTATACAGTATATCTTGTCCTATTAACTTTTTTTGCACTTATTGTAATTGGTGGTTATGAGTCTACACTACGGTTAGTTCGTTATCTTGACTTACAACTCAGGATGGAGATTATCCAAATCCGAGTATTTTTTATGAAGCGTAAATTAGAAAAGGATATGAAATCTTTTCACAAAAAATATGGAGGCAAAAATGTCGGAAACAAAAACTTGCATTAAGTGTGGTGCTACTTGGGTCGATGGTCAACACTATTGGGGTGGCACTGGAGCACTAGGAAATGAAGATGATCTTGCTGGATTAATCTGTAATAAGTTAGGAAACGATGACTGTATCAACCCAAAACGTGGTTCTGAGCAGGGAATTACTTGGGAAGATAGACTGGATAGTCTAAATAAAAAGCAAAATGAATTGGACCTGTGAAATGCCAAGAAGTAGAATGAATAAGATTGATCTTGAAGCAAGAGTATATAGATTAAAAAATGAATTGTATAATAGAGAAATGAATTCATCAATGACAGGTCAATGGTCCGATGGTGCTCACTACACTTTAAATAAAGTTCTAGACATTCTACAAGAATATAGTAGTTAATGAATCCAGAAGAGAAAAGAGAATTCTATAAATCTTTGAGAGAAAGAATTCATCAATTGCGGATGGGTCATCTCTTTGAAGAACCTTGCCCACTCTATGAACCAGAGTGGGATGATGATCTTTGGGACTGTCGTCTTAGTTATGATTTAAATGACGATGATTTGACAGATGGTTAGTAAAGTCTTATAATTAGTATGTTCGGAATTTTTTGATAATAATGGAACCTAGTAATAAGCATCAAGTTGCTGAAGATCCTTTCGTTTTTTATGAGCAGATCATTCCTGAGAAACTAATAGATCTCATGGTAGAAGAACTACCAAAGTATGATGGATCATATGCAGAAGCAGAGATTGGAGATCGTGAAACTGGAGCATTGTTTGAAAATAAAAGAAACTCCAAAGTTTCTTGGATGTATGAGGATGACTGGGTTTCATCTATGTTTGCACACTACTTTCACTTGGCAAACAAAGAGTATTGGGAATATGATCTCAATTGTCTAGACGGTATTCAAATCACCCGTTATGATGAAGGTGATCATTATACTTGGCATTCTGATTATGGAACTGCAGAAGATAATCGTTTTACCAGGAAGCTAAGTGCAACTCTTCTAGTTACTGACTCTAGTGAGTATGAGGGTGGTGAACTGGAGTTTATTGATTACCATAATAATCTAGTTGTTGCACCTTCCATCAAAGGAACAATGATTGTATTTGATTCTCGCATTCCACACCGTGTTCGACCTGTGACTAAGGGTACTAGAATTTCTCTTGTAACTTGGATGCTTGGTCCTAAACTAGTGTAAGATGGTTAGATATATTTCCTTTAGTCCCTATTATTCTGGACTAGTGAACATTATAATGTCATATGAAATGTTCTTGGCAATTGCAGCAATCACTAAGAGGAAGGTTATTCTTCCTCCAGATTGTTGGATGCTTTTCCTGTCTAAGAGTCAGAAGAAAAAAGACTGGATTGACTTCTGGAAGATCTTTGATAAGGAAGTCCTTCTAGAAGAATTTGATTGTATTGAACATAAAGATGTACCAGAGTTCCGAGGAAAATTGGGAAAGATGCAGGGAAAGAATTCTTATACGAAAGACCTTGGAAAGTGTGGATTAGATCTTGCTGAAATGTTTTTTGACTCATCTACAGTATCTGATGAGCATACTGTATTTGTAAATGAAGAAATTGATACTCAAGACTTTCATGATTTCTGTCACGACAGAACCGTGATGGAATTAGATTGTGATGAGAAGTTTATGCATTTTGAGAACAATCTGTTTGGTCATTTCTGGTATCATGTTTATCCTGGTGGTGAAAACCTTAGGAATAAACTAAAGGATAAAGTGAATAGAGTCTTGAGATATCATGATAAATTTTACTTCTATGCAGATACGGTTCATCAAGAACTTGGACCATTCAATTCTATTCACGTCAGACGAAATGATTTCTTAGATGCAAGAGAGGATGAGATTCAATGCGTAAATGCTCCTGAGAAGATTCTGGAGATGGTAGATAGACTTCCATTCTATGATAAGTCTTTGCCTCTTTATATTGCCACTGATGAGCAAGACAGATCATTCTTTGATCTAGTTGGAGAAAAGTATGACATTTACTTCTACGAAGATTTTGATTATAAGTTTGGTGATGACTTTGAAGAAGATGATCTTCACATTGCAGTCTTAGAGCAAACTATATGCTCACAGTCAGAAAACTTCTTTGGAACGTATCTTTCAACATTTTCAAAAAGAATTAATATTATGAGAGGTCTTGAGGGTAGACAAGCAGAAGATCATCTTGGAATTAATCATCTACCAGAAGAACCCGATGAGAATCTGACAGATGTATTTCCTTGGAGAAAAATGTCTGACAATACTTGGCAATGGAATTCCTCATCTCATTTGCAGTGGATGCATGAAGAAAGTGGTAAGTTGGTTGGAGTATGAAAGAAGTTTTACAACCTATATTCAATGATGTTCCTTTCAAGAAAGTAAAGGTTCCTGATAATCTTTATTCATTTATGATGGATGAGTATGAGACTTTGGTCTTTGATATTAAAGATCAAGACGTTACTTACGATAGGAACTATAAAACTTATACGAGTGGTGGAATATCGATCAAAGGTTCTAGATCACCTTTCTGTATGAAGACTGAAATATCTCAGGAACTTTATAATATGTGTTATGAAGAGATCACTCCTATGATTGAGGACTGGTCTGGTCAAGAGTTGGAGATGACTTGGGCATATGGCATTAGAAATTATGTTCGGGATTCCATACTTCATCTTCACAGAGACCGAATTGAAACTCATATAATTAGTTGTATAATTTACGTTGACCAACAATCACAAGAGAATTGGGCATTGGATTTTTTTGATCATGAACATAATCATCACAAAGTTCTTTTTGAACCTGGTGATATGCTCTTCTACGAAAGTCTATGTTTGCATGGAAGAATTGATCCTTTCCAAGGAGACTATTATAGAAACATGTATTTCCACTGGAAACCAATTGATTGGTGGTATGAAGATTTGTATGACCTAAGAACCGATTTTAGAGATGGAGCAGAATTTAGAAACTACTACGGACAAGAATATCTCTACAACAGAGAAGAAAGAGTCGTCCCTAGAACTATTTAAACCACCTGACGAACTGGCACAGGTGGAAGATGACGAGGACTATATCCTATGGTATCATAATCATAATCAGGGTTCCTGATACCACTGCTTCCTTAGCAATCTGGTGAATGCAGCAAACTCATAATTTGCCTAAGGTGAGTTCGATCCTCACAGGAAGCATTGGGATTGACTTTCAGTCCCAAATCTGATAAACTACAAGAGTAACCTTACACAAGACAATGACTATCACTGCTAAGTTCAAGAAGGATATCAATACCCTTCGTTCTGCTGCAAACGGTGAAATTCTTCTAGACGTGAAGAATCCAAAACTTTTCAAAAAAGTACGTCGTTATTATGAGAATACAGGTGTTGTATTCTCAGGTGATCCACTTGATGATTATGATATCTTGATGGAACAAGTTGCTATTGATCTTGAGTCTGTGGAGGTTGCGTGAACGATCTGGATCCCAAGTCTGTTGCTTCAACAAAGACTATTGTAATTCACGAACGATTTCCCTATCGGTTCGTTCAAAGAGGTTACATTCAACTGAATGGTAAACCAGACTTTCGTATGCAAAAAGCAAATGAGTATACTAAAAAATACTCAGATGTTTATTTGTTTGACAATGGTGATCAAATGCTTCTTGCTATTGAAGATCCAGAATATCCTAAATGGTTAGATCCAGAAGGTGTTCCTTGTTATGTTACAGACTCGGTAAGTCGTTAATAAAATATGTTTAACTTAGGTATTCATGGTTCTCACAATGCAGCACTTGCATTGTCTTATGAAGATGAAGTTTTAGAAGTAGTAGAACTTGAGAGATTTATCTCTCATAAAAATGCTGCTCTATATTTTTATGAGAAACCTCCTCACAAAATTAATTATGTGAGAGAGATTAGTGAATACTTTAAAAGAAAATATAATTTTGATAAGTATGATTTAATTGCTATTAATTCTATATCAGAACAAGTATTTCCGTGGAAAGAAATATTTGGTGATGCCAATATTGAGTACTGTGATCATCATGTTGCTCATACTTGCTGTGCCTTTTATCAGTCACCTTATAGGGAAGCATTAATTGTTTCCTTTGATGGTGGTTCTGATGAAGGTTTCTTCAATATCTATACTATGAAGAGAGGTGAAGACCCAGTAAGAATCTATACTGGGGAAAAAGACTATGCAGTCTCTTATATGGCACCAGCACACTTTATCCCTGCTATTCGTAATGAAGATGATATTTACCAGGGAAATTTAGTTTATCCTGGTAAGTTGATGGGTTATGTAGGGTATGGTAATTACCGAAAGGATATTGCTGAAAAATTAATTGAGTTCTATGAATCAAATACTTATGATGATGTTCCAGATGCTGTCTGTAGATTTGTAGAAAAGTTTGAACTGCAAGATTGGTCTGAACAATTCGGACTACAGAACGCACAAGATATTGCAACAACAAATCAAATTATATTTGAGAAGTTGTTCAGAGAAGAGATACAACCATTTCTAGATCAGTATTCAGATTTACCTCTGATTCTGACTGGTGGTTGTGCTTTGAATATCATTAACAACACGAATATTGCACGGGAACGTAGAGTTTTTGTTCCACCAAATCCTAGTGATTGTGGTATTGCATTAGGTGCATTGCTATTCATCATCAAACCAGAACGTCAAGTTGACATCACTTATTCAGGATCACCTGTATGGGATCGAATGGAAATTGGTAGATACTTACGTGAAAGGGAGAATTCTCAAGAAATTTCTGCAAAAGAAGTTGCAAAGATTATTCTTGATGGTGGTATTGTAGGTGTAGTACGTGGTGGATCTGAGCATGGTCCTAGAGCACTTGGGAATAGGAGTCTCCTATGTGATGCGACTAATCCTGACATGAAAGATATTATGAATCTTAATGTCAAGAATCGAGAATCGTTCAGACCTTTTTCTCCTATTGTAAGACTTGAAGATTTAAACAAGTATTTCGATTGGGAAAAAGAGTCTAGACATATGACCTTTTCTCCTGAAGTGAGACCAGAGTATCGTAAATTACTATCTTCTGTTACTCATGTAGACGGAACTGCAAGAGTTCAAACAGTTACTAGAAAGCAGAATGAATATATCTACCAAATTTTGGGTGAACTAGACACTCTGTCTGGTCATGGAGTTCTACTTAACACTTCTTTTAATGTAGCAGGTAAACCAATCTTGAATACATATAAGGAAGCATTTGAAGTACTCGATGCAAAACCCATAACTGGGTTAGTCCTAGAAGATTACTATTTTCCAAAATGAATCACATAGATAAACCATGGGGTTGGTATAAGGATCTTGAAAGACATCATAATGTGGTGATTAAAAAGATTCATGTCAAACCTTTCAAGAGAATTTCTCTTCAAAAACATGCCCATAGGGATGAGTTTTGGTATATTCTTTCTGGTTCTGGTAAGGTAATTGTTGGTAATGAAACTATACCAGCAAATCCAAGTTCAACTTTTATTATCGGTAGAGGTGAGGTTCATAGAATCGAAGCAAATGCTGATGGTATTACCTTTTTAGAAGTTCAAGAAGGTGAATGTAAAGAAGATGATATTATTCGTTTAGAGGATGATTATAATAGAGTCACGGACGGACTGTAACAGAACTGGTGGAGTCAATTGACCCTATTAGGTTTCTTGTTTCCTTAAAAAACAAGTGGCGAGCCTGCAAGACCCAGAGGGAATTCTTCCCTCTTTTTTTATTCTAAATATTACATGACGTTTAAATCAAATTAACATGGCATACAAAGGACAAGCAGCAAAATCTGCAAGTGGTGCATCTATGTCAAAGTATGATGTAGAAGTTGAAGCAAGACTTACAGCACTAGAATCAGAAGCACACAAAAAACCAACTGGTGCTACTGCGGCAAAGGTTGAGGAAAGACTATCTGCTTTGGAAGCAAAAGCACACACACCTTGCACTGGTGGTAGTAAAGGTGCTAAACTAGATGCAGCAGCACTTCCAGTAGCAGCACCTAGAAAGACGACTCCTGCAGGAGGAAGAATCGACTCACTAGAAGCAAGACTTGAGGCACTGATTGCACAACTTTCCTAATGACATATGTCAATTGAATTGATACCTTTATTTTCTGTCCCTGTTATTAAATTTAAGTTTAGCAAGCACAATAATTATAATTTCCCAATCATCGAAAGGAAAGAACGTATTCCCGATGGTTGGGAAGTTTCGCTTAATAGTTCTTTTCCAGATATTGAAGATGATGATCCATACATCTTTCCTGAGACTAGGAATTGTATTGAACGTGATTTACTTATGGATATTCAAGTAGTATTGAAACGTCTCGGAATATCTTATAAGGGTGCTTACTGTACACAAATCTGGTATAATGTGTATCATGACAATCAGGGTCAAGAACCTCATGATCATTTAGTAAATGCTGGAGATACTAATTCATATTGGTCTGGAATTTATTATAATAAGGGAGCATCACCAACAAGGTTTCATAATGCACATAGATATATGAAACTTTGTATGCCATCAGACATTCATCCCGATTCACCAATTTCAGATATGTATTCTGATATGTGCGATCAAGAAGTTCGAGATGGTGATGTAATTTTATTTCCACCTTGGTTGGTTCATGAAGTAATTCCAGATCAAACTAGGACTGATATGAGATTGACATTTACATTTAATGTAGGATATAATCATGAGTAATGCAAATAAGAAAATGAAGACAGCATTAATTACTGGTATCACTGGACAGGATGGTTCTTATCTTGCCGAGTTGCTACTTGAAAAAGGATATATGGTGCATGGAATTGTTCGGAGAGCATCTCTAATCAACACTGCTCGTATTGATCACATCTTTGACCATGAACGAGTTAAATTGCATTATGGGGATCTATCTGATTCCGCAAATATTGTTCATATACTTCAGAAATCTCAACCTGACGAGATTTACAATCTTGCAGCACAGAGTCATGTTAAGGTATCTTTTGAGATGCCTGAGTACACTGGTAATGTTGATGGTCTAGGAACACTTCGTATTCTTGAGGCAGTCCGCATTTTAGGTATGGAGAAGAAGTGTCGTATCTATCAAGCATCAACGTCTGAGATGTATGGTCTTGTTCAGGAATCTCCTCAGACTGAGACCACACCTTTTTATCCACGTTCTCCATATGGGTGTGCAAAGGTTTACTCCTATTGGATCACAAAGAACTATCGTGAGTCCTATGGAATGTATGCTTGTACTGGCATCTTATTCAATCATGAATCACCTCGTCGTGGTGAGACCTTTGTAACTCGCAAGATCACTCGTGGTCTTTCTCGTATTTCTGTTGGAGAGCAAAAGGTTCTCTATCTGGGAAACCTAGATGCAAAACGAGATTGGGGACATGCAAAGGATTATGTTCGTGCTATGTGGTTAATGCTGCAACAGGATGAACCTGATGATTTTGTGATTGCCACTGGAAAGCAGTATTCAGTTCGTGAATTTGTAGAAAGAGTTGCTCCTTACTTTGGAATTACAATTGAATGGGTTGGTGAAGGTGATGATGAGATCGGTATGGATAAGCATACTAGAAAAACAATTATTGCAGTCCATCCTAAATATTACCGTCCTGCTGAAGTTGAAACTCTTCTTGGTGATCCTACCAAAGCAAAAGAGAAACTAGGATGGGAACCTGAAATTTCTTTCGATGAACTAATTGAGGATATGTGTATCTATGGACAATGATTCAAGAATTTTTCTTGCTGGTCATAACGGTTTAGTTGGGTCAGCAATTCTTAGAAAGTTAATAAGAGACGGATATAAAAATATTATTCTTGCTGATAGATCTGTTGATCTTAGGTATTATGATCAAGTAAAGTCATTTATTTCAAACTCATCCCCAGATTATGTTATCTGTGCTGCTGCAAAAGTTGGTGGCATTCTTGGTAATAGAGATTATAAAGCAGATATCATCTGGGATAATCTAATGATTCAATCAAATCTGATTGATCTCTCATGGGATTGGAATGTTAAAAAACTTCTTTTCCTTGGATCGTCATGCATTTATCCAAAACATGCACCGATTCCAATCAAAGAGGAATCTCTATTGACTGGTCCTTTGGAACCAACGAATGATGCTTATGCAATTGCAAAGATTGCTGGTATTAAGATGTGTCAGTCATATCATGAACAGTATGGATGCAATTTTATAAGTGCAATGCCTTGCAATCTATATGGACCTGGTGATAACTTTCACCCAGAAAAGTCTCATGTTCTTCCTGGATTGATTCGTAGATTCCAAGAAGCAATGGAGGAGAATTTACCAACAGTAACTTGCTGGGGTGATGGTTCACCTTTACGTGAGTTTCTACATGTAGATGATCTTGCTGATGCGTGTTTATATCTGTTGAATAATTATGATGATCCACAGCAAATTATCAATGTTGGATCTGGAATTGAAGTTTCAATCAAGGAACTTGCAGAGACTATTGCCGATGTGGTAGGATATACTGGTCATATTATGTGGGATACTGAAAAACCTAACGGAACAATGCGTAAGGTAATGGATGTTTCTCGTATGAAATCTACTGGATGGGAACCAAAAATTAATTTGCGTGAAGGTATTGAGTCTACCTATAAGTGGTTCCTTGAATATCAAGGTACAGCTAGAGGTATGGATGATATTGAAGGTGAAGTGAATGAGATTCTTAAAAATAATTGTTGTAAAGGGTGTAGTGAAGGATGAAAACAGCATTAGTATGTGGGGCAGGTGGATTCATCGGAAGTCATATGGTTCGTCGTCTTAAAAAAGAAGGATATTGGGTTCGTGGAGTTGATCTAAAGTATCCAGAGTTTTCAGAAACAGAAGCAGATGAGTTTATCATTGGTGATTTGACTGATGATGCATTAGCATTAAATGTTTGTAATCGATCTTTTGATGAGATCTATCAGTTTGCTGCTGACATGGGTGGTGCAGGTTATCTCTTTACAGGTGAGAATGATGCAAATATTATGCATAACTCTGTTCAGATTAATCTGAATGTTTTAAGAGCAGCATCAATTACTTCGATTGATACTACAAAGATTTTCTATTCATCTTCTGCCTGTGTTTATTCAGAACTCAACCAGGAGGATGTGAAGCATATCGATACATCTGAGGCAAGTGTATATCCTGCACAACCAGATTCTGAGTATGGATGGGAGAAACTATTCAGTGAGAGACTCTTCTTTGCATTCGCAAGGCAGTATGATCTAGATGTAAAGGTTGCCCGTTATCACAATGTGTTCGGTCCTGAGGGCACTTGGACTGGTGGTAAGGAGAAAGTACCTGCTGCTATGTGCCGAAAGGTTGCAGAGGTTCCTGAAGTTGGTGGACATGTTCAGGTTTGGGGTAATGGAGAACAGACAAGATCATTTCTATTCATTGATGAATGTATTGAAGCAACATATCGTTTGATGCAATCTGATTGGAGTGGACCAGTTAATATTGGTTCTGAAGAGATGGTTACTATTAATCAACTTGTAGATATTGTTTCTAATGTTGCAGGAAAACCAGTTCGTAGAGTTCATAAGATTGATGCTAACTGTATTGGTGTTAAGGCACGTAACTCAAACAACGATTTGATTCGTAAGATGTTAGAATGGGACTATACAATGTCCTTAAGAGAAGGTATTGAGATTACATACAATTGGATTAAGCAGCAAGTTGAGGAGAGTGCTCGATGTTCCTAGTAGCAACTACAAGGTCGTTATTATATGTCCGTGAAGATAACGTAATTACTCCTGTAGATCGTGGTAAAGGTCTTTACTATGGTCTATCAAAAAGTTTCGGTAAGTATTATGTTGCTTGCCGCAATAGTGATCCAACTCATACTAATACTTTTATTCCACCAGAACAAGAATCTGGTGATATTATGGTCTTAGATAATAAACTAAGGTCTGAAGCAATTCTTGAACCAGAAGATTTTAAACTACAAGACCTTCATGGTATTGGATTCTGGTCTGGTAAACTTCTTTGCACATCAAGTTATGGTGATTACATTGCAATCTATGATGGTGAGAAGTGGGATCGTTGGCAGCCAATTCCACCACGAAGGAACTGTAATTACAGAGATAGTCATCACCTAAACACTGTCTACGGAACTGACAATCGTTTATATATCCTTGCACACAACTGGGATAATGGTAGTTACATTCTTGAGTTTGATGGTATTGGTCAACCACCAAGACAGATCCATAATAATATGGGTATTCAATGTCATGACTTGTGGTTACACAAAGGTGACATCTACACTCTGAGTTCTAAGGAAGGATATGTAAGATCTACTGGTGGTTTTGTAAAAGATCTTGGTGGATGGGTACGTGGTTTTGCTCATGTAGACAATCACTTTTGGGTTGGTGTTTCACCTACATCAAAGAGAAGTGATCGTGCATTTGGTGATGGTATAATTCGCAAGTATGATGAAGATTGGAATCAAGTTAGTGAACTCGTTTTAGAAGACGAGGGTCAAATTTTATCAATCCTTGACATTGGACGCAAGGCATCAAACCCACAATTAGCAATGATATGAATTGTAATGATTAAAGTAAAATATCAGATTAAAGAGTATTCAAATACGACACTCTTTAAATTCTTTAAAACTGAAGAGCAAGTAGAAATGTTTAAATCTCAAAACCCACATTATATTTTTGAAAGACCTTTGGAGTAAATGATATGAAGATTTATATTTGGGGACACAAACTCCACGAACACACTCACAGTTATATACATGCTTCATACTATAAAGCATTTGATTATTTGGGACATGAAGTTTATTGGATTGACTCTAGAGATGATATAAGTCAATATGATTTTAGTGATTCTGTCTTCTTTACAGAAAATTTTGTAAAAGGTGGGATGCCTCTGAGGAAAGACTGTAAGTATATTACACACCATATTGATACAAAGTATCTAACTAATGCTGGTGTTCCATATGAAAATGTTCTCAAGTTGGGGAACTATCTTCCAAGTCTAGAGATTCATGAGAAGGTAGATCATCTAGCATATTGGGACAAGTCTACTCGTACACTATATCAAACTTGGGGAACTGATTTACTTCCACATGAAATTGATGAGAATAATCCTGCTAAGTTTGATCACAATAACAAGTCTTTAAATTATATTGGGATGTTATATGAGCAAGGACCTTGGTGGGCACAATTATTTGCAGATATCCTTTGGGAAAAGAAACGAGTTGAGTTTAAAGTCTTCACACAGAATGCATCGTTTGAAGAAAATCTGCAGATGGTTAGGTCATCTTATCTGTGTCCTGATTTTAGAAGTGATTGGCACTTGCAATGTGGGTACATTCCGTGTAGAATATTCAAGAATATTAGTTATGGCAGAGTGACTGGAACAAATTCACCATTTGTAAAACGTGCATTTGGTGAATACGTTGCATACGGTGGTACACCAGACACACTATACTCAAATCTACTAGAAGCAGATGCTGGTGGAGATATTGACATTAGAGAAGCAATGCTTTTCGTCAAAGAAAAACATACATTCATTAACAGAGTTAACACTATCTTGAAGTTCTTATGATCGGTTTTAATCATTTAGGTCAGCACGGAAGACTTGGCAATCAAATGTTTCAATATGCAGCACTCCGTGGCATTGCTGCAGTACATGGATATGATTTTTGTATTCCTCAATCTAATTTTGCAGATGAATGGAAGGATCATCAATTATTTGAAACTTTTAAACTTCCTCACAATAAAAATCGTGGGTTTCAACTTCAACCAGATTATTATCAGGAGAAGCAATTTCATTATGATCAGGAGTATGTAGATAATTGTCCCGATCAAACTTGTCTATTTGGATATTTTCAAACTGAAAGATACTTTGAGAATATTGCTGATAGTATTAGAGAAGACTATACTTTCCATGATGAGATTGTAGAGACTTGCACCGAATTTATTGAGCAAGTAGACAATCCTCTTGCACTTCATGTTCGTAGAACTGATTATGTGTCTAAGGCAGTAGATCATCCACCATGCAGTGCTGAATATTATCAAGAAGCATTGGGTAAGTTTGATGATGACCGCAATGTAATTGTATTCTCTGATGATCCTGTATGGTGTAAGGAACAAAGTATCTTCTCTTCAGATCGTTTCATGGTTGCTGAAGGAAATGATAATCGTTATGATCTATGTTTGATGTCTCTATGCAATGACTTCATCATTGCTAACTCTTCTTTCTCATGGTGGGGTGCTTGGTTGGCAAATCGTGGAGGAGTAGTTGCTCCTGCTCGGTGGTTTGGTGAAGGATATACTGCAAAAAATGATACTCGTGACATTGTTCCCAGTAACTGGTTGAAAGTATGACTGACCTATCAGTTGCTATTCCTACTTATGAAATGGGTGGTGTAGGACCAGATTATCTTAGAGAATTGTTTTCAAGTATTGCAAAGCAAACGTTTAAGAATTTTGAGGTTTGTATCTCAGATCATTCTAAGGACGATTCTACTCTTGAAGTATGTGAAGAGTATTCTCAAGACTTTACGATTCAATACTTTAAGAACGTAGAAGATCGTGGTAATGGTCCAGCAAATACAAACTCCGCAGTTGAGATGTGTTCTGGTCAATACACCAAACTCATCTTTTCAGATGATCTTTTTATTGATGAGAATGCTTTTGATATCATTGTTAGAACACTTAAAGAAACTGATTGTAAGTGGTTATTCAGTGGGTTCAAACATACGTCAGACGGCAGAAATTTTGTAAGACCCATGATTCCTAGATGGTGTGATATGATGTTAGAGGGTAGAAATCTTCTTGGTTCACCTTCTTGTGTTGCATTTGAAACGGAGAGTTTTGTGGGATTTGATTCTAAATTAAAATTGCTAATGGATACCGACTTCTATCACAGAATGAAGTGTCAAAATGGTGATCCTGGATTAGTTGAACAATACTTAGTTGCTAATCGTGAACACCCAAATAGAATTAGTTCTTCTAATGTGGACTACAACTATCGATTCGATCATCCAGAAGGATCATGGGTTGTAAATAAAGAGGAATTAGATTACGTTTTAGAAAAGAATAAAAGATGAAAAAGATCGACCTATCTAATGCAACCTTCATTGTTCCAATCAGATTAGAATCTGATGATCGATTGAGGAATGTAATTACGAGTTTGTGTTATATTCTTGCAAACTTTAAAACAAATGTCATAGTACATGAAGTTGATTCCGAGTCTGTATTTGCAGAAAGTGCTTTACCACAGATTACGGAATTTCTTGAT
>Ga0181369_1000079_pt1 | contig 25355 bp, 24 predicted proteins | sample LowvirmetaG_8_FD_130088 | JGI IMG/M metagenome (GOLD analysis project Ga0181369, IMG submission 130088) | Marine viral communities from the Subarctic Pacific Ocean - Lowphox_04 viral metaG | ecosystem: Environmental > Aquatic > Marine > Oceanic | place: Subarctic Pacific Ocean | collected... | reverse complement strand
TCATCAGAGTCCAAAAGTGCGGGAAACTCCACTATTTCGTACTGATCAGACAGCTCATTCTTCACCATATCGTTGGTTACACGCCCCGTGAGGTCATCCATATGCCAACGTGTCTGTACAATCGCCACTCTGCCACCCGGCATTAGTCGAGTACGCGCTCCAAATGTGAACCATTCGTAGGCTTTATCAAACACTGAGAAGTTTCCGTTAATAACATCCTGCTCAGAGTGAGGATCATCAACAAGCAGAAGATCAGCGCCCCTCCCAGCAAGAGCAGATCCGATACCACACGCAAAATATTCACCTCCGAAGTTCGTGTTCCACCTCCCAGCCGATTTGCTGTCGACTGCCAAGGAGACATCTGGAAAGATTTCCCTATACCCGTCTGTCGCTATCAAGTTACGAACCTTACGTCCAAAGTCCACAGCAAGATCTGTTGTGTGAGAGACCATCATAACCTTCTTGTTTGGGTTACGCCCCAAGAACCATGCAGGATAAAAGATACTCACAAGCTGCGACTTACCGTGGCGGGGTGGGATGTTAACACATACCCTGTCTTTTGACCCATCCTCCAGTGCCATAAGTTCATTCGCTAGGATGCGATGATGTCTGCCAACCTTATAATCTGGCTGCATACGTTTACAAAATTCTATTAGATCGTCCTTAGAAGCCGTGTTCGACTTCCGCGTAGACAACTCCTCGACTATCCGATCTATCTCTTTAAGTTCTTCGGGTGCGAACTGATCCAGATTGTCCAGCATATGTTGTATCTCTTCTGGAGAGAAGTCTATGTCTGTTGCAATTTCTGCTAGATTACTCGTCATCTTTCAGACCAAACTCTTTGTCTAAGTCTATGGCGTTCGTGTCTACAACCACTGCATCTTCTATAGGTTCCACAAGTCTTGCTAGTTTGGACCTTAGTTTGTCCTTTAGATCGTCTGTAGACTGGTGTGTGATTGTCACCTCAGTGCGCTCTGCGAACAAACCCACATCTGCGATCTTACCCAACAGCTCCAAAGCACGGAGTCTAACCTTCGCATCCTCGTTCTCTGTCTCTTCTACGAGTTTGTTTGTCACTAGGTGTCGTACTTGAGCCGCGCTTTGAACTACAGAATGACCAAAATCTTTTAGAATCTTATCTGTAAGTAACAGTGTGGCGGGGGTGAGGGTGGAGGTACGGGTGGGGGTGGCCTTCTTAGATGTCTTAACTGGATCAGCGGCGTAAGCCATTGCCAACTTTGCGGAGACATCTTTGTCTTCACTGGATACAGACACGTCCAACCCATGCTCCGATAGAAGCTCTATAGTTTTAGAAGCGGCTGACGTGCGCTCTACTAAGTCCTTACCCTTAATGGGTGGGGGTATCGGTATACCACCTTCGGGTTCGATATGAATACTCATAGGCGTACATTAGTACATATGAGGGATAAAATAAAGGGGGTCGCGTGTTTTCAGTAAATTTGAAAAATATTTGAGTAAAATCAAATTATACAATAGTTGTGCGCGTGTCGCGTATCTGGGGGGGTGGGGGTAGGTGGGATGCTAGTTTTTGCCATATATAATCGTAGTCAGACATGTCTGTGGCTATTGGTTCGTTTGGGTTTTCCGGTATAATGGTATTAGGCAAAGGGATAAGAGCTGTTTCCCTAAGCTTGTTATTATCGATAATAACAGCTCACTAGTCATTATAAGGAAATGAACAAATGACAAAAACATTCGTAAAACTTGAAACTGCAACACCAACAAAAGCACAAGTAGAAAAGGGATTAAATATTGTGCGTGATGAATTGAGAATTAAAGCCGAGGGAGAGACACTTAAAGAGAATAAGCAATCATTGCACAAGATCTTTGAGAATTTCTTTACTGGTGTTCCTAATTGGATCAATCAAGTATGGAATGCGCCGGGCGATAATCCAATGAGTAATACACATTATGACGTTCATAATTTTGCGCGTGCATATTGTGGTATGTTGGCTAGTCCGAAATATGTCGAGATACTTGAGTTTACTCGTGGTCTTTCGGAAAGCAAAGACAAGGCTACTTTTACTATCTACTTTACAGATAAGAAAAAAGGCGAGCTTACTGAAGTAGAAGCGACTAAAGATAAAAGAGCTTGGGTGCAATGGTTATCTACTCAATTCACTAATCGTAGGCATTTAATCTGCGACAAAGAACGTGAGAAAAAAGAGGCAACTATCATTAGCGAAATAAATGGTGGTGTGAAGCGTATCCTTAAAGCTTTGGAAAATGACAAATTCAAAGGCCAAAAGAGCGCCAAGCATATATCGGAAATTCAACGCCAGATTATCGGGCTTCAAGATTACGGTATCAATGTAACACTAAAGTAAGACCTACGGGGAACCTTCGGGTTCCCCACTTTTTTTGTGCCTTTTTTTCTGACGACCTCAGACATGTTTGTATGCGTCTGTAAACACGCCCGCCCGGGAAGCCAGTTATCGTTCTAGTAGTACGCGTTTGTGTGTGACGTTGTAAAAGCCCCCGGTTGCTCCTGCACCTAAACCAAAGTTACCCAGACATGTCTGTGTGTGGTATTGTAAAGGCCCAGCTTTTCAGGGGCCTGTGTTATTATCAGTAATAACATGTATGAGGCCAGTTATCGTTCTAGCAGTACGCATAATGTAACCGCTAATGTAACCGTTTTCCCTAGCAATGTAACCACCGTGTAACTTGTAAGTGTATGTTATTATTATATTGTTACTTTGTTACCTATTTTTAATATATAGAGTACCATGAAGCCTCTTTCGTCCGTGATCAGGCGATTTCGCTTTAATTTATACCTCTGAAATTACCCCCCATCTATCCCCTAAAAAATGGTTACAAAGTAACATTGTAATCTTATCAATGACTTATGCCAACCTCAGTGGTTACAATATAGGTTACATGGTTACAATACACATTTAGACGTATAGACGTACATTGATTGACCAGAACACGTTTGTACATCATTTGACATTTAGGATAGTATATGCTATATTACTCGTCTAACTAGAAATCAAACAAAACAAAAGGAACAAACAAATGAAGAAAGCAACTTGCATTGATTGCGGCACAACCTATGACGTACGCAGACGTCTCCTAGGCTATCGTGTTTGCAAAGACTGTGGCGAGGAAGCCGCACGTCAAGTCGTTCACTGTGTCGTACCATTACACAAAGGTAACTACACTGTGATATCTCGCAAGTCTGACTTGCTCCACCTCAACCAAAAATGTCGATAGTTATTATCGATAATAACAAGGGAACAAACCAATGGAAAACGAAAGACCAAAAACCAAGAGAGAGGCGATGAAAGCCATCTTGACTGAGAGACGTAGACAGCTACGCACAGCCCAAGCGCAAGAGGTAGCTAACAAAGACTTGTGGAAAAACTGGACTGGTCAAGTAATCAGACGCCATCGCAGGAGGACATATGTATGACTGACGAAGAAGTAATAAGAGAGTTTATGCGTGAGATCACGCTCGAACTTCCTAACAGGGAGCAACCTGTGCCTGATGTTATTACTGATAATAACTGGAGGCATATCGCTGATGTGATTAGCTTGGAGGCTGACCGCATCTTTCTAAACAACTACCAAGGTAAAGGAGAACAATCATGAATATGGTAGATACAAACTTATCTGGGATTAATGTAGATGACTACCAATCCCTCGCAACATCAACTTGCCTAGTCGAGGTAAACATAAGCCAAGCTAGGATCACGAAAGAAGATCGAGAGGCCGCAGATAAGATCGCGGAACTCAACAAAGTTGATGTGTATGACAAACACGGAAAGCCAATCAAGCCAGTGACTGTATACAAGAAGCTATACGAAGGTTGGACTGAGTACGAGAAACTCAGTAAGTTTATTCGCTTTGTGAGACGTGAGCATGAACGAATGACACTTACTTGGTCTGACAGTGGATTACGTATTGTGACCACATTGGGCTATCCAGACTACATCGAAACTATGACAGGTTATCAGGATCAGATGAACAGCATCCTAGATGACGAAATGAAACCTACGTACGCTGACGCTTTGCTTCAGATAGAGACAGGTCTGGGTGACATGTATGATCCCTCTTTGTATCATGATTGGGATACCTTTCGTTCTCAGTTTCGTTTTCGTCTCAAGACATGGGGTACACCTGATCCCACAGATATACGTTGCGATCTACCTAGACAGGCGCTCGAACAGATGAAGGCTGATATGCACAGCGCGGTACAAGAAAACGCGTTGAAGAGTAACAGCGATATGTGGAAACGTATGCACGATACATTACTACGTGTATCTAAGGCATTGGGCTACAAGGAGGACGGTAAGCTACAGACGTTCAAGGACACACTTGTTCCTGCGGCTCAAGAACTAGTAACACAGCTACGCACGTTGAACATCACCAATGATGCCAAGATGGTCGATGCCGCAAACAAATTGGATTATATCTTCAAGGATAAAACCAATGAGTCGTTACGCGCAGAAGGTTACGAGCGTGACGAAACTAAAAGCGTGGTCGATGATGTCCTCGCTTCAATCCCCAACCTCGACATATAGTCGGGGTTATTATCAATAATAACAAACCATAAAACACAGGAGAACCATCTAATGGTAAACTTTAATAACACCGCATCATCTATGTATGCACAAGATCTCGACAACTGCGTTAACTCTATATCGTTGTTGGGTCATAAACTGACCTTCATTCTTGAGGGTGACATTGGTAACGGTAAATCCGCAACGCGCTTCATGCTTGCAGAGAAACACCCGAAGCATCGTGTATTCTATTGCGACTGTACTACCAAAGACGTGGGCGATCTCATGCTACCGAAGTTCATAGAGTTGGACGCAGACGGTCAATTCGTTCGGTTCGTGACTAACGAAGAACTTGGCTTACACATTGACGGTCCAGTAATCATCATGGTCGATGAGTTTGGCAAGGCAAACAAGTCTGTGCAGAACGCATTACTTTGTCTGATGTACGAGCGTAAGATGGGTGGTCGTGATCTACATCCAGAGAGTATCGTGTACGGTACAACTAACCTCGGAGCAGAAGGCGTTGGTGATCTACTACCACCTCATGCACGGAACCGTTTCTGTATCATTACCGTCAAGAAGTGGACTAACGAGCAGTGGATGGAATGGGCTATCAGGAACGACTGTGACCCACAGATTATCTTGTTTGCGAAAGAACATCCTGAGATCTTTGACTCGTTTGTTGATATAGAGAACCCTGATGACAATGAGTACATCTATCACCCGAAGGTACAAAGACGGGCGTTTGTCACACCACGATCACTTGAGAACGCGTCTCACATTCTGAAGGTACGTGACCAGCTCGGGCCTGACGTTACAGTAGCGAACTTGATTGGTTGTATTGGTGAACGTGCGGCTACGGACTTGAAGGCTCAGTTCTCTCTATCGGATCAGCTTGTTTCGTTGGAGGATATCAAGAACAATCCAAAGTCTGCCAAAGTTCCTACCAGTGCGGCGGCTGTATGTCTGATGATGTATCGCACATTGTCGAACATTGATCGCTCGTGGATGGATGCGTGGATGGACTACATGGATCGTCTACCTACCGAAGCGCATGGTATGTTTGTGAATGGTGTGTACTCAGACAAGTTTGACAAGAAGCGTCAACAGGCGGTGGTCACGAACAAGAAGTTTACTGACTTCACAATGGCAAACAACTACCTACGCGCAACTGATAAGAAATCGGCAGGTGTATGATGACAGGTGAAGATAAACTAGTCGGACTGCTTGCAGTCTTAATGGTGATGGGGTGGATACTCGGTGTCCACTTCCAAATATTCTAAAGGAGATACTATGAACCAGAAGTTTGAAGAGGCTTTCGAAGTTATGAAAGACCTATACATGTACATGCACGAGGACAAGTCTGCGTTGTACTTTAAACATAAAATAACTCGTGAATATATACGAGTACAGAAGGAAGGAGAATAATATATGTTTGTATTAGAAAGTACTAATCTTACGCTAGAGCAACGTCTAGCTAAGAACACAATGCGTCTGATGAAGGACGCACCTATACTGTCAGGTATACTTATTATCGGTGATCGTAAGATTGATGACGTTGATCCTATGATGACCGCTTGCACTGATGGTCGTAACGAATGGTATGGTCGTGGCTACTGTGATCCACTGGGTGATGCACAACTACGCTTTGTCCTCATACACGAGAACTATCACAAGATGATGAAGCACCTTGTTACGTGGGCGCACCTCTGGAAGATAGACCCTGAGTTGGCAAACATGTCTATGGATTACTATATCAACTATCTGATTTGGCATGAGTACAGTGACACGTCTAAGTATGGTGATCTAATCGATTGGATCGATGGCGCACTGTATGATCCTAAGTACGATGACACATGGGATACCGCGCGGATATTCTGGGATCTGTATGATGACAAGCAAAAAGGTAAACCGCCACGTACGCCTACTAACCCTAAGACAGGGCTACCGTCCGATGTTATTAACGGTAATAACAAAGGGGGTGGTGCGCCACAGGGGTTCCAAGACAAGCATGACTTTGAAAAAGCCAAGGACATGTCTGTGGAGAAAGCCAAAGAGAACGCTAAGGAGATTGATGAAGCTATACGTCAGGGCGATATCGTTGCAGGAAAAGCGGGAACTGGTGGTGCAAGACATCTTGAGGAATTGCTCAAGCCACCGATTGATTTCCGTGAGCAGATACGTGAGTTCGTTACGACTTACTGTTCGGGCAAAGACTTCGGCACATATAACAAACCTAATCGTAGGTACTTGCAGTACGATATGATCATGCCGTCTACGGTCAGTGAGACAGTAGAAAGCTTGGTGTGTGCCAACGACATGTCTGGTTCTATTGGCGCTAACGAACTGAAGGTTGTGGTTGGAGCAACAGCCAAAGCCGCAATGGACGTTACACCGGAGGAACTGCACGTTATCTATTGGGATACAGAAGTGTCTGGACACGAACGCTATGAGAGGGACGAACTGGACAAGGTAGAGGGTACTACAAAACCTTGTGGCGGTGGCGGTACTGATGTTCGCTGTGTGCCACCGTTCCTACGTGAACATCACGTCAATCCAACTGCGTCTATCGTTGTTACCGATGGTCATCTTTGGAGTGGGTTCGGTGATTGGGATCATCCAGTGTTGTGGGTTATCGTGAACAATCCGTCTTGCGTACCGCCTGTAGGCAAACACGTCCATGTAAAGAGTGGAGATCTACGGTAATGGAGTTCTGGACTTTAATGACTATAGGCTACTCAGTGATGGAACACCAAATGCAATTCAGTGTTTGGTTTCCAACTGAAGACGCCTGTTGGAGCGTACTACTAGATAGCGGTGCGCTCTACGATCAGATTAATGCAACAGAAGGTCACTGTGATGTAAGCGAGGTCGCATCACATATAGTACGGCCTAAACTCAGACCTTGGTAGGAAATGAACAATGGGAATAATTAAAGCAATATACACACCGATCTGTGACTTGGATTTTAGTTACGAAAATCATGGTGATGGTGAACTAAATCAGAATATCGAGACCACTAGCTTTCGTAAGACTGTGGAGAAAACACTGAAGTGTAAGACGTGTTTTCGTGATCGGCAGAGCGCATGGGTCTATCGTGAGAACGACAACTATACGCTTGGCTATGTTGGGTTCGGCGACATGACACACTCAGGCACAGGTGGAGACAAGTACAATGTTGTTTCCAAAAACATCGAGAACAAGAAGTACAGTTCGGGTCAGTCTAATTACCATGTGTCATCTGCATTACGTATGGACAAGGCTGTAAAGAATGCTCAGAAGTTTCTGCGTCCGTGGTCACCTGTCGAGCATATTGCCATAAGTTTCGAGGACTTCAAAAGAGATTGGCGTGACGTAGGTTATCAAGCTGATAACGAGTACAATGGTAAACTAAATGTGATGACTAACGATATTCGAGAACGAGGTAACACGTTCAAAGAATTGGGTCACTTGCTAACCAGTGGGTACGAGTTTCTGTATCCTAATGTACGTGAGATGATCAAGGAGATACATGACGCATTGTCAGAACTGAATGAGACTAAGAAGCGTCCAAAGATACACAAGTTTATCTACATACGTGAGTATCTTGGTGAGCAACAGGCGGCTAGGTTCCCAGTCAATGCAGATGACTATTGGTTTGATCTCAAATCGTTTCAACAGCAACACAGAGATATTCAGTGGGTCAAGGCTGATGATCTAGACGAAAACGATAAACGCAAGATATCGTCTTTGTCGTTCTTGGAGAACGGTCAGTACATTGATGGCGTTGGCTTCAAGGCCGCAAGTAACTGTTACTACGTTGTGCCAGAAGAAGGGAGGTGTGTAGTATGAGTAAAGATAACATGAAAGAGTTGCAGAAAGTTGTGACACAAATGTCTTTGAATATTCTACGAATACAGAATGACCTACGTAGCTTTGTCAAAGAACAAGAGGATATCAATGCAGAGTTAAAACAGCAGATCAACCGTAGACCTGTGGATATGGCACAGATGAGGGATGAACTATTTGACGATGTGAATAAGCAAGTCGAGTGGAGATTATCTCAGAAGGTGTCTGAGTTTGATGGTGTTGTGAACGCGTTCTTCTCTAACGCTAGGTTCACACCTGATGCTAGAGTATCTGAACAGTTCGACACTAAGTTCGAGTTAGACAAAGATACGTAAAAGAATGAGGGGTGCAGTAGACATCACACTAACTGCACCCCTCTCTTGTATAGTACAAGTCCTAAACAAATTATTTATAGGTTGTAATTAAGTATCAGTCAACCTATATTTCACGCATGAATGAAACATATCGCGTAAAGATAAACCCAGACAACTCTACGTTCGAAATTACAAGTTTAGATATATTTACTCTTGAAATTGACATTTCGGGGGTATATATGTCAGAAACTGATTTGCCTGATTGGGCAAGAAGAAAACTGTCGGCACTCTCATTCTGTGATTGGGATAAAAGATCGACAGGTTCTATAGTTGGTGTTGGGAAGCGTATTAATGAACATACATTTTGGATATACAATTAATTACCCTGTGTTATTATTGATAATAACCGATGCCAGTTTTTTTGATAGCCCCAGTCAGCGGTGGGCGGGTTTTTTGCAAAGGTTGTTTTTCCCGAAAACACTGACAGTGCGGAGAGTCGAATTGGTTTGTTCATTATCGAGGAGACCGCACAATGAATAGTTTACGTAAACAGCTTGAAGACGAAGAACAAGGGTTACGTAAGATCCGTACTAATAGGCGGCATAGGAAACCCCCAAATGCAGGTAAGAAAAACCAACAAGTCTTTTACGTATTAGATAAAGATTTAGAAAACTGGGATGATATAGATCTGGATAAAGTGGACGAGTTTACTTCGTCAGCAATAGTAGACAAGAACTTTGATAGTATTGGTGAAGGAGAGATAGACAATATTGTTGCCTCTCTGAAGTCTGGCTTAGATGTGTCTGTGTGTGACAATGCTTTCACGATACCGGCGAACGCACCTCTGCATGATATAGAAATCACAGTAGGCAAGAGACACAAGTATGAGAGAAAATTAGTAAACGTAGTATCTGCCGCTCATGCCAAAGGTGTAGAAGAATGGCAGAAGCGGAGACCGTTCGTCATTTTACAGAAGCGTTTGAACAGGGATAAGCAGTACGCGTTTCGTCAATTCCCCAACAAAGATAAAAGGAGAGCAACAGGTATGAGGTATGCACTTGTTATGAGCAATGTACCTTTAGGTAAAGAAGGCCACACGATATTGTATTTTCACACACTAAAAGAAGCTAGAACAAAGATGCGTGAGTTTATAGCAGACTATGGGTATGAACAGAAACACTTGGAAGTAATGAAAGCAGTGGGAGAGTAGTATGACACCAGAAGCAAAAGTGAAACGTAGGGTGACGAACAAGTTAAAAGAAATGGGCGCGTACTATTTCTTTCCGATGACAGGTGGGTATGGACGTAGCGGTGTACCCGATATCATTGGATGCTACAGAGGTAGGTTCTTTGGTATCGAAACAAAAGCGGGAAATAATAAACCCACAGCGTTACAGATGAAGAACCTGAAAGATATTGATAGTCAGGGAGGGATAGCTCTGGTTATAAATGAAGATAATCTATCCAGTATAACTGAACTATTGAGGGAAGACGATGCAGAAATTAACGAGGGAAGAGGAAGCAGAGCTAGAGTTTCTACGTAACGAAGCTAATAAATATGAGGTAGAAAATAATAGGTTGGATAGCCATCCAAACGTCAAGAACGATCTAGCAAGAGCAAGACGTGAATTGAAAGAATACACAAAGAAACTGCAAAAAGCAGGAAGACACATATACTGTTAATGGGAGACAAGTATGGGTAAGAAACAAGAGAAAGCGTGGAAGTACTTACTAGAAAACAAAAGCGCGACAGCTAGGGAACTAGCAGATGCTGTAGGTATATCTTATGGGTATGCACTGAGTATCAAGAAACGAATTGGAACACCGCAAGAAATATTGGATGTGCCAAATAAATTAACTAGATCCGATGTACTGGATACAGCAAAGAATTTAGTTAACGGAGACAGAGCCGAACAGCATGGCGATGCTACAAACAATTTTGTACTCATGGCGGCATATTGGAACGCGCACCTCGGACTCAGAGATTTTATATCTGTTGATGACGTACCGATCATGTTGGCCTTGATGAAAGTAGCGAGGTTGCACGGTGATGGCACAAAGAACATAGACAACTACGTAGATGTCTGTGGGTATATGTCATTGGGTGGTGAGATTTCTCAACTGTGAACTTTGTAACCCTAGACTTCGAAACTTATTACGACAGAGAATACTCGTTACGCAAGTTAACGACTGAAGAATACGTGCGTGATAAAAGGTTCGAGGTCATAGGGCTTGCAATAAAGATAGGTGACAGACCTACGTTTTGGATAGAGGGTGATGCACGGGTCAAGAGTTTCCTAACAGAAGCAGACTTCTCTGGGTGCGCCATCCTCTGCCACAACACGATGTTTGACGGTGCGATATTGGACTGGCTATATGATGTACGTCCAAAAGTTTGGCTTGATACCCTGTGTATGGCGAGAGCATTACATGGCGTAGATCAAAGTGTATCGCTGAAGAACGTAGCCGAAAAGTATGGTGTTGGAGTCAAAGGTACAGAAATACAGAACACAATGGGTAAACACATAGGTGACTTTACTACTAAGGAGTTATCTCGATTTGCTGACTATGCCATAAATGATGTCGATCTGACATATGACATATTCAAGTTGATGCTACCCAACTTTCCCCAACAAGAATTAGAATTAATAGACATAACACTAAGAATGTATATAGAGCCAACGCTACGTCTTGATTTGGCTGCGCTACAAGATCATCTTACCGAGACACGTTTACGTAAGGAGGCGTTACTGGGAGAAGCAGGAGTAGCGAAAGAGGAGTTGATGTCCAACCCCAAGTTTGCCGCATTGTTAGTAAGTCTTGGTGTAGAACCACCCATGAAAGTAAGTCCAACCACAGGCAAAGCAACATTCGCATTTGCAAAATCAGATGAAGGGTTCAAGGCGTTAGCAGAACATGAGAGCGATAAGGTTCAATCTTTAGTTGCCGCTCGACTGGGTACTAAAAGCACTTTGGAAGAAACACGTACAGAGAGGTTTATCTCTATTGCAAAACGTGGGCTGCTCCCTGTACCCGTCCGTTACTATGCCGCACATACAGGGAGATGGGGTGGAGATGATAAGATAAACCTACAGAATTTACCAAGTCGTGGGGTCAACGGTAAGAAATTAAAAAAGAGTATCATAGCGCCAGTCGGTCATACTCTTATAGATGCAGACAGTTCTCAGATTGAAGCGCGAGTGTTAGCTTGGCTGTCCGAGCAGGACGACTTGGTTGATCAGTTCGCCAACGGTGAAGATGTCTATATAAAGATGGCTAGTTCCATTTACGCCGTCCCAGAAGACCAAGTTACCAAAGACCAGAGATTTGTAGGAAAGACCACGATCTTGGGAGCGGGTTACGGTATGGGTTACTTGAAGTTTGGAGCGCAACTCAAGACCTTTGGGTATGAAGTACCCGAGGCGGAGGCGAAGCGGATTATATCTGTATACAGAGAGACGTATCCATACATTGGAGATTTATGGCAAGCGGCAAACAGGTGCATAAAAGAAATGCACAGTGGTAATTTGTTTAGGTTTGGGCGATCTGGAGTTTTAGACATCAACGTAGCAGCCCGGGCTATCGTGTTGCCATCACAGCTAGAGATGTCTTACACTGATCTAGATGCTACAACGGAAGGCGGGCGAACTGAGTATCATTACAAAACACGCCAAGGTCGCACTAGAATATATGGTGGCAAGGTAGTCGAGAATGTATGCCAAGCTATTGCTCGTTGTATTATAGGGCATCAAATGCTACAAATAGCTAAAAAATATAGAGTAGTATTAACCGTCCATGATAGTATCGTGTGTTGCGTACCTACGCAGGTAGCAGCCGAGGCACAAGAATACATAGAGAGCTGTATGCGTACGACACCTGATTGGGCCGCAGGTCTACCTATCGATTGCGAAAGCGGTATAGGTAAGAGTTATGGAGATTGCGAATAATGGCATCTTGGTCGTTTAGTAGATTAAAGTCTTTCGAGACTTGCCCCAAACAGTTTTATCATGTGACTGTATTGAAGGAGCATCCTGTCGTTGAAACAGATGCAATGTTGTATGGAACTGCAATGCACAAGGCGGCAGAAGATTACATTGGAGAAGACAAGCCACTCCCAGAGAAGTTTATGTACGTTAAAGGAACACTGGACGAGCTGCTGGGGATTAGAGGTAATAAGTTAACTGAGCAAAAGTTAGGACTTACCAAAGACCTGAAACCTTGTGGGTTCAGAGACAAAGATGTCTGGTTCCGTGGTATCGTAGACCTTGCGATTATAGACACACTGGCAGAGCGAGCTTGGATCGTAGATTATAAGACAGGCAAGTCTACAAAGTATGCCGATAAAGGACAGCTTGAGCTTATGGCTTTAAGCATCTTTAAAAAATTCCCAGACGTAAAACATATTAATGCGGCACTATTATTTGTCGTTGCTAACGAAATGATAGAGGCTGAGTATAAAATAGAGAACAGTTTTAGTTTGTGGGGGAAATGGTTAAAGAAGTATGCTAGAATGGAAAAAGCATATGAGACAGATGTATGGAACCCGAGACCTTCAGGGCTGTGTTACCATCACTGCCCCGTACTAGAATGTGTCCACAACGGAAGGAACTAACCATGCCTTACAAAAATAAACCACGACCATATAAGAAAGAGTACAAACAACAGAAATCCAGAGGCGAACATGAGGACCGGATGGAACGCCAACGTGCAAGGAGAAGTCTGGATAAGAAAAAAGTAAATCGTAAAGGTAAAGATATCGCACACAAAAAAGCATTAAGCAGGGGCGGCTCAAATAAAGACGGTTACACTCTACAAAGCCCAAAGAAAAATAGAGCCGCTGGTGGGCGTATGAGTAAGCCAAAAAAGAAGTAAGTTATTATTGATAATAACAAGGAGAACAAATTGGGAAGAACAAACGCGAGGCCAGTTACCACGCTCATGGATGAGTTATATGACTGGACGGGAGAGTATAAACCGTTTCAACACCAAAAGAAAACGGCAACTTTCTTAACTGAAAACAAAAAGGGTTTCTGCTTTAACGAACAAGGCACAGGAAAAACTGCCAGTGCTATTTGGGCGGCAGACTTTTTGATGGATCAAAATATACTACACAGGGTGCTAGTAATATGCCCCCTGTCAATCATGGATAGTGCATGGCAACAAGACATACAAACCTTTGCGCCGCACAGAACATCAGACATAGCGTACGGAGAGAAGTCTAAAAGAGAAAAAGTACTGTCCAGCAGTGCGCGTTTCGTGATGATAAATTATGACGGTGTTAAAATCGTAGAAGACGCTATAAAGAAATCAGGATTTGACCTAATAATCGTAGACGAGGCTACACACTACAAAAATCCGCAGTCGCAACGATGGAAGGTGTTAAATCGTATTGTTGAAAAGACGGGGTGTGGTCTGTGGATGATGACGGGTACGCCCGCAGCACAAAGTCCGTTGGATGCATATGGTCTAGCTAAACTTGTAAACCCTTTAAGTGTACCAAGGTTCTTTAGTGGGTTCAGAGATCAAGTAATGCAGCAGCTATCAAGGTTTACTTGGGTTCCAAAACCATCTGCTATAAATGTAGTCCATGCCGCCTTGCAACCTGCGATTAGATTTACAAAAGAGCAGTGTATGGACTTACCCGATATGCTGTACACGAAACGTAGGGTGGCGTTGACTCCACAACAAAAGAAATACTACGACAAACTAAGACGGGAAATGGTACTAGAGTTAACGGATGATAGTATAACGGCAGTAAACGCGGCGGTAGCTCTTAACAAACTCCTACAGATAAGTTCTGGTGCGGCATACACTGATGATGGAGGAGTCATAGCGTTTGACATAGACAATAGATATAAGGTCTTAAAAGAGGTCATAGACGAAACCGAACACAAAGTGCTTATCTTCGTACCTTTCAAACACACTATTCAGATACTAACTGATCGTTTGCGGAAGGATGGTATAAACACAGAGGTCATACAAGGATCGGTCAGCGCACCAAAACGTGCAGACACGTTCAAGAGATTTCAAGAAGATGAGAATCCCCGGGCCTTGGTTATCCAACCACAGAGTGCTGCACATGGGGTAACTCTTACGGCTGCAAACACTGTGGTGTGGTGGTCGCCAACTCCTTCTCTGGAGACATATGCACAGGCAAACGCTAGGGTACACCGAGCGGGCCAGAAAAACAGATGTACAGTTATTCAGTTAGAAGGCTCTGTGGCAGAACGCAGAATGTACACGTTACTCGATAAGAAAATAAACGTGCATTCACAAATAATAAATCTTTATCAAGAGCTACTTGACTAATAAGCTGTAGCTCACTATATGACGTATAGAACAATAAAAATCGTATAACGGAGAATAATCGTGTCTGTATCAATAGAGAACCTTACAAGCGCATACTTAAACATTAGAGCCAAGCGTTCAGAGCTTTCTACTAAGTTTAAGAAAGAGGATGCAGAGCTTGTAGAAGCGCAAACTCAACTCAAGGCGGCATTATTAAATTACTGTGATGAGCAGGGTGTTGAGAGTGTTAAGACCGCTCAAGGTTTGGTCTACAAAACAAGCAAGGAAAAATATTGGACATATGATTGGGATCACTTCCACGCATTTGTCTTGGAGAACAGAGTTCCTGAACTGCTTGATCGTAGAATAAATCAAACAAACCTACGCGAGTTTATTGAAGATAACCCTGACAAACTACCAAAGGGGTTAAACAAATCTGTAGATGTGTCAGTAACAGTAAGGAAGCCAAGCAAATGACAGATAAACTAGAGTTTGATTATTCTAAAAAGAAATATGTTGATTCGTCAACAATAGCAGAGTACTTTGGTGTCTCACCATCGACTGTACGGTTGTGGGTTAAAGAAGAACGTATCCCACGGAGTACATACATAAGGGCGGGAAAGGAAACTATCCGCTATGATCTAGCGTCCATAGAGGCGCATTTAACCCAAGGAGAACAGAATGGCGAATGAAACTTTTATAATCGCAGACGTAACTGCAATGTACCCGAAGATCGATAAGACGTATCGATACGATGAGAAAGCGGGTGAGAAAGGTGGTTGGGTCGAGTGCAAAGCCACCGATGCGGGCGCACAGTACAAGGTAAACTTTATTATGGAGCAATCTGTAGCTGAAGACTTGTACACACGTATGGAGAAGATCTATGCGGGCAGTCGTAGACCAAACTGGCCTGAAGAACTAAAGGCTCCTACTGATATATTTAAGGAGACTGATGAAGGCACTTGGGAAGGGTCTGCTAATATCAAAGGTCAGTACAGTAACAGAGTTGTACCTGTGCCAGATCAGTTTGACGCTGACGCTAATTTGTTACCAAAAGATTTTCAACTTACTAGTGGTAGCACGGTCAATATCATGGTTGAGTTTGTACCATATGCCATGACTAAAGAGAACTACGGTGTGTCTCTAAGACTGCGTCAGGTTCAAGTTACTAAACTTGCGGAGCGTCAATCGTACAATCCGTTTAAAAAAGTTGAGGGGGGTTTCGTTGCAGGTAAAGAAACCACACCATCCTTTGGCGCACTTCCAGAAATCGAAGACGGTATGGAAGATGTCAAGGAACCAGAGAAGGTCGTTAAAATGAAGTCTAAGGAGCAAGCTACGGCTCCTGCAACTGAAGAAGACCTTAGTGGATTAGTCAACAAATGGGGAACCAAGAAAAAATAGACTAACCACAACCACGGTGGGCTTCGGGTGGGAGTCCACCGTTTTTACCTGAAAGTAGCATAATGAAAACAATAGACTTTTTAAAGTCAGTTTTGGGAGATAATGGACTATACTGTGCTTGGGGGTTCAAAGGAAACAAAAGAGTACAGCAGTTCTACAAAACTGTAGAAGAATTAGAGACCGCTGCGTATGAGTATGACACAGACGGTTATGATATATACTATGCACTAGCTACCTATAAAGAAGCGGGTGAGCAAAAATCACCGGAGATGGTGCTTGGTAGAGAACAAAGCAACGTACAAGAGATGCGTTCTTTCTTCCTAGATTTAGACTGTGGTGAGAAAAAAGATTACCCATCACAAGAGGCGGCAGTGGACGCACTACAAGAGTTTCTTGCAGAGACTTGTCTACCTGAACCTATACTAGTCAACTCGGGAAACGGGGTACATGTATATTGGCCTTTAGATAATCCTGTGTCCCGTGAGGAGTGGGAGCCAGTAGCTAACAAACTCAAACGTGTCTGTAGGAGTCTAGGACTTAGGGCCGATCCGGTTCGTACGTCCGATGCCGCTAGTATTTTACGTATACCCGCAACACATAATCATAAGAGCGATACACCTAAAGAAGTAATTGTGTATGGAGATGGTACTGAGTTAACCTCTCTTGAAAGTTTTAGCAGTACGCTTGCGCCAGATGAAGAGGATAAGACAAACGAAGCGTATACGTTTGGTTCGGCAGAAGCATTTGTCCCACATAAGAGTAATAAAGAATACCTGTTTGAGACTATCATGCATAAGACAATGGATAATGTGGGGTGTAGTCAGTTAGGTTACATTGCATCGTATCAATCACTTGTCGATGAACCTTTATGGGTATCGGGGCTGTCTATAGCCAAACACTGTACAGATGCAGCGTATGCGACAAAGGCCATATCTGATGAGCATCCTGACTTTGATGAAGAGATGCTACAGAAGAAGCTTGAAGGTATTAGTCACAGACACACCTGTATTACCTTTGACGATAGGCGTCCATATGTATGCGGTAGCTGCCCACACTGGGGTAAGATACGATCACCGATAGATCTTGGAGAGTATATAGTAGAGGCAGAGCCAGAGCCAGATATGCCCACGTACCCTGCCCCGTACTTCAGGGGTAAGAACGGTGGCGTATATAAAAGAGTACAAGATGCTGAAGGTAATCCAGAAGATTTAGAGATATACAAAAACGATCTCTTTATAACGAAACGGCTGCACGACCCTGATCAGGGAGAGATAGCTGTGTATAAACTGAAGCTACCTAAAGATGGCGTAAGAGAGTTTAGCATACCGTTAGCTTCTGTGTCGTCTACTGAAGAGTTTCGCAAGCACATGTCTGCACAGGGAGTTACATCTATGGGCGCAGGATTAAAATTATTAATGGAGTATTCTATGAGATGGGTTGATGAATTACAGGCACAAGGGGCGGCTGATAAAGCGCACCAACAATTTGGATGGACTGATGATACACTAGAGGAGTTCGTACTGGGCGACCGACTGGTGGTAGAAACAGATATAAAGTTTAGTCCACCATCTGCAAAAACTTCAGGGTTAGTAGGTGCATTTGTCCCTGCAGGTACTGCCGATAGACAGAAAGAACTGTTTAACTTCTACAACCAAGACGGATTTGAGTTGCACAGGTTTATTATTGGTATGGGCTTTGGTACTGCTTTGATGCCTATGACAGGCATAAATAGTATGTTGGTTCATTTGTTTGGTGGCACAGGGGTAGGTAAGACCACGGCTCAGATGATGGCGTTATCTGTATGGGGTCACCCCGAACTTTTGATGAACCAGAGAGACGATACCTACAACGCTATGATGAACCGTGGAGAAGTCTTACATAACATACTGCTGTCTATGGATGAGATGACAAACATAACAGGACTAGAGTTCTCTAAGTTTGTGTATCAACTATCTGGCGGTAGACAAAAGAACAGATTGGCTGTCAATGGAAACCAAGAAAGGACAAGAGGTAGACCGTGGGAGTTGCTTAGTGTTTCGTCAGCTAACACAAGTGCATGGGAATTACTTAGGCAGGGTAAGGCCGAACCCAAAGCAGAAATGCAACGGTTACTAGAGATAGACGTACCTAGTATGATCAAGCCTGATCCAAAGCTAAAGATTGTTACAGACGCTTTGTTTGAAGATGTAAAGAAGAACTATGGGTGGTTTGCTGAAGAATACGTGCAGTGGGTGATAGCTAACAAAGCTACTGTACGTGGCCTCATGCAACAAGCTAGACAGAGAATAGACGAAGCAGCGGGGCTTACTTCCGAGAACAGGTTCTGGAGCGCGGGGTGTTCGGCATCTATGGTAGGACTTCTTATAGCATCTAAGTTAGGTATTGTAGATTACCCTATGGACAAACAGTTTGACTGGATCGTAGACTTGTTACGAAAGCAGCGTAATACTGTAAATGATATAGGCTCGTCTGTGACTGAAACTATGAATGACTTTATTGCAGAGCATTGGAGTAATATTCTACACATAAGGAGTAGTCAGGATAAGAGAAGTGACGGTGTAGAAGAGATAGTCATACCTGAATTTAACCCACGATCTCTGGTTGCACGGTACGAGACAGATAGAAGAAAGTTATACATTCGTCCGACACCGTTACGAGAGTGGTGCGCTAAACAGCAGCTAAACTACGCAGAGCTTGTCAAAAATTTAAAGGCAGACATGAACGCGAAGTCAAACGTAGTCGTGCGATTTGGTAAGGGTACAAAGTTTGACATCCCACCGTGCAAAGCACTTGAATTAGACTTTAGTATTGATAGCGCAAATGAACCAGAAAGTACTTAAAATAGATGACTTGAACCCAGATGGCGTTGGTATAAGCGTCAACTGGGAAGAAATGGCGGTAGGTTACTCTGTATTTATACCCTGCGTGAACACAGAAAAAGCAAAAGAACAGGCCAAGAATGTTGCAAAAATGAAATACTGGGAGATAGAAACGCGAGTTTTAGAAGAAGATGGTAAATTAGGCTTGCGTATTTGGAGAACTACATGATACAGGGAAGTATACAAGATATAGTATTCTATACATAGATTCGCGCTATAGATTGTTCTCCCAACACTAGCCCCTACTTTATGTAGGGGTTTTTTTCTAATCAAAGATAGTTGGATCTCCGTATCTTTCAGCCTGTTCTACCAATATATTCCTTAATCTTGGGTTTAAAGTGAGGCCATTGTACGCCCCGGTGCGTTGACGTATTCTACCACGTATAGACTTCTCTAGGTTGTCTTGTAGAATTGGATACCCCGGATAGCGTTGATTATATTCTGCTATTCTTTCTGCTGCCCTTTGCAAACCACTAACATCTCCATCAAAATACGCTCTAGCATACATGTTATAGATACTTCTTCTCTTTCTAAGTATAGCTTTCTGTAGCCTCATAGTTTGTGAATTTGTCGCCATTTGCGCGGAATACGATGCAGGGCTAAATCCAAGGAATTGAGCAACCAAATGCCCATCCGCAATATCCTGAACGATTGGTTTACCATCCATAGTATACGCACCGCCATCTTGTGCAAATCTAGCCGCTTTCTGCATATTCTTTATAGCTGCGGGAGATATAGTCTCTACACCACGTCTTAGCTTATTCATGTCTCCGTCAGCAGCACCTTCTAGTATTTGGTTTAACCCACGTTCTGTATTTAGGGCTATGCCTATAACAGGACCACCAAGTTGTTCTGCTGCCCTAAACAACAGAGGCCAATCTCTGTCCATCATAGAGTCTCTATATATTAGCTCACTAAGTCCAACACGAGAAGATATATTAACACCTGTAAAATAGTTTACCCCTCCTCTGTATACTCCATCATGTAGGTAGGCACGTACCATTGTCTTCGCATCGTCATCCTCTCCGCCGGGGTCCATTCCCATAGCAGCCATAGCCGTGTCTATAGCTGTTGTTACTAACCCAAACCCGGGCATACCGTATACCCCTGCCAAGATACCAGACGATCCATAAATACCTGCTAGTTGAAACAACGCCAGACGCCTATCCGCAGGGGAGCCTTTTGTTATCTTCATGACCATTTCAGTAAGCATACCGATCATCGATACACCGTATCGCTTATACATGAAGATAACTGCGCCTATATTTTTTCTACCAAGTTCGGGAGCAGCGGCAGCGGATAAGCCACCGTTTGTAGTTTCTGTGTCATAGACTGCATTCTGTGCGGCTTTGAGTACTAAGTCGGGGTTGGCTCTCTGCTCTGGAGATAATTTACGTAAACCTCCACGGAATGCGGCATACAAAGCCGCTTCTCTGTTCACACGTTCGGTATGGTGTTGAATAAACCCAGAAAACTTATTGAACTTAGACCAGAACCCTCCCATCCTATCTACGTCTAATATCTCATGATCAAGAGATCTTTTAAACTGTCCTAGATCTACGCCAGTATCTATGAACACTTGCAGCTCTTCTGGGGTTACATCTTGCTTGTTAAGGATACGTCTCTGTGTGTTTGTTAAGTTTCTAGGGTCCACGTTACTTATCGAGTACCCCGAGCCTACTTCAGTCTCAATAGGTTGATTGTTGGCATCTGTGCCGTAGCCCATAATTGTACGAGTGCCGCCACTATTTTTCATAAGAGACATAGCACCTTTTATACCTCTCATAGTGGTTGGATACCCGTATTTAGCGCCAAGGTATGGAAGAGTAACTAGTGGTATTTGTGTCAAATTAACAAGCCCACCTGATATGTTCATACCGAGTGTCATATTAAACCCAATACCTGTTAAAGCCCTAGAAGTTTTACTACGTTCAGGTATTGGACCATCGCTTACAGTATTGCGTAGAGAGTTAAGTAGTTCGTTCTTATTTATACGGTTACCACCGCTCTCGTTCATTTCTTGTTCAACTTTGCTAAGTGCTTGCTGCATCTTTGCTTTATATTTTATGTTAACAGTCTGTCGTATTAGAGACCTAGAGCGATCCGCAATAGCCTTTATAGAGTCTTCATTGTACCCCATACGCGCTTTGATAAGGTCACCACCCTTACGCATCCTAAACGATTGTAAGTACGATGTTTCAGGTAATGTTTTAAGTATGACATCAGCTATCTCGTTCTTTGTATCAGCAGATAGCTCGCCGCTGCCTTCTAGCTTGGACATTAATTCGTTGACAAAAGATGCGTTTGGTGCACGTCTCATAAAACTTGTAGCGTCTAGTTCTTGTGTAGATTCTACAGCAAGTATATCGTTTAGTGCATCTGTCTCAGACATCTGAGACATACCTTGAGTGCGAGATTCAAGAGCAATCCTTGCGCTAGAACCCTCTGGAGCGTTTAGTATGTTTTGTCTAGCGTCTGCTACTATGACTTCTCTAGCTCGATCTCTGGCCTGTTCTCCTTGGAACGAGTCTGTGTACCTTTCTATGCGCCCTGTTACCGGGTCGATAGCATTAAGAGATAACCAATAATCGCCGGGTTCACGCTGCAATGGAGTATAAGGCTCTAACTTACCTTTTTTTATTAGGTTAGTGTAGAAAGTATCTCGTATAGCAGTCCTAGATTGTTCTGGTACGCCAGATGCCTCTAGGCGTGTGTCTACAGCATTAATGACATCTTCTACTAAGCCTTTAAACATATTCTGAGACTGGTGGTAGAGACGTATAGGCTCACCCCTATCTACGCGTTGTAGTCTCTTATAATCTTTTCGTACTATCTCATATACTTTATACACATCAGGAGCGTACTTACCCCTAGCTTCTGTCTCTGAGAGCGCGGGATTTACTTGATAGGAAGTACCTATGTTATTTAAACGGTTCCATGCAGCTATATTCTTTTTACTAGACTTGTTAGCCCACTTAACAATCCCATCATTTACTTGATTTACTTTATCATAGCCCGACTGTAGTTCCCCGCCTGACTGGTTTACTAGAGTATTTATATTTGCTGCACTAGGTGAGAACTTCTCAGCCATTCTTGTAACGTAATGTAGAGGAGTGCCCTTGAGTATCCAACTCTTCACCGTACCTAGCTTATCTTGACTCCAGTCTTTGGGTGTCTGTTTTGTCAACTCTTCGAACTTGTTATACGCTGTTTCATCAAACACAGGATTGTTTGTCGTTGCGTCTTGGAATAGTTGATCTACTGCATTGGGGTTGTGAGCAATCTGAAACAATGGAGCAGCATCTCTAAAATTCGGTGAAGGTTCCATAAGCTTATATACAAGTGGATCTATTATTTCTAATAGGGACTTTTGTACTGGAGGCTTACCACCAAGTTCAAACCCAATCTTTTGAAATATACGGCGCACTGCCTCTAGAAGTCTTTGATAGGCTGTGCCGTATCTGTTGGGGTCTAGTAGTTCAGACAGAGTAGACCGCATCTGTTGGTTCGAAGGTAATTCAGCAACAAACTCATCAAAGTTATAGGCACTAGGGAAGGCTTCTTTGACATCGTTATATATCTTACGAAGTGTCTGCACAGGTGCGGCTTGCGGGTTGTTTGCTATATACGAAGACATAACAGCGTGACCCGCTTCATGTAGGAGTGTGTGTTCTGTCGTTGGTACGTTGGTGTTAAATGTTATTGTGTTTGTTCTAGGAGTAAATAACCCTGCTATCTGTTCGCCTTTATCTTCAAAACGCACCTGCGTGTTCCCTGCGTACTTAGCAAAAGTTTTTGCAAACATTCTAGAAGCGGGATCTGCATCTGCAGCATATCGTCTTAGTGCATCGGCTAAGTTGTTATCCTCTAACATAGTCATGACTGTAGGATCTAAAGGTCGATTTCGATCCGTAACAAATTGAGTGAAGAGAGCATCTTTCTTATTAAACAAGTCTGGAAGACCTAGAGAGCCGTCTCTGTCCTGAGTTAGGTCTTCATAGGTAAGTCCTTCTCCGTATAAACTTGCTATTAAATTTTGGTCTTCTCTGATCTTTGCTCGCATAGAGTTTCTTCTAAACTCTAGCTTTTCCATCGCACGAAGAGCGTTTTCGTCATTAGCTCTGTTAGCAGTCTTAAAATTTAATGAACGCTCCTCTGCTTTCGTAAGAAACTCTGTCCTGTCTAGTTTAGATAGCGCAGACTCTGTATCTAAATCTACTACGTCTGTGCTTAGTCCTTCTATTTCTGAAGGTAATGAGATACCAGTTGCTAGTCTTTCTTGTCTTTCTTGTTCTACTTGCTCTCTTTCTAACTGATCGTTTAAAGTCTCTTTTGCGTCTGCCTCGTCTTTCTTTACTCTAGCTGCCATTGCTTCGGCTTGCGTAGGCTTGGGTTTACCATCTCTAGTGTACGCGTCTGCGAACTGAGTATCCCATTCAGCCTGTGCTGCTGCTGTCTCAGGATCACGACCAACAGGTCTAGGATCTACATCCTGTAGTTTTGTTTTAATCTTATACTGCTTACGACTTTTTGGGTTTAGACGTTCTTGTACGTCAGCTTTCTGTTCGTTGTAACGCTTAGTAGCTTCTGGAGACAGGTTACTAGTAACCCACTTCTCTGCTAATTTTGCTGTGTCTTGATCAAAAGGCTCTGCAAACGCAGCGGCACGGGCAGCTTGGCCCTCACCAGATTCCTTAGTTATCGACATCCCCCCAAGTGTCCCACCTACAGCCGCAGGTGCAGTATCACCTACTCTTATCTGTGTGCGTGAGGCTATCTCATCTAAAGCTGTCTCAGGTCGTTCAAACCTCTCAAAGAAAGTAAACGCGGCTTGTTCTTCAGATGTTAGAGCAACCTCATCAGGGTCGTTTTGCCGTTCGTATTTTCTTGATAATCTATTAAGGGTTACGAGATCTTTTGTATCAAGATAGTTTTCTAGGCTTGACGCTTCTCTGTCACCAACAAGTTCATCATGGAAAGCCCCTAGTTCTGGGTTTTTCTGTTTCCACCCCGCGAACTTACCAACAAGAACATCACGTTCTGCTTGTTGCATTATCAGATCATTCTGTAATCCTGCAGGGTCGTTGGGGTCTATGAACCTAGTGCCTTGTGGACCATTGATGGTTGTCGCCTGTGACAGTAGGGTATTTGTTGTTATCTCATTAAAGCTATTCTTTTTATCTACCTTACCCGCCGCTGCAGGGGCAGGTCCATCTTTAGCCTCAGACTTGTCTGTAGTTGCTTCATTAGATGACACTAACTCTGCATCGTCTTTCTTACCAACCAGACCACTCATATCTACAGATTCGTCTGTGGCTTCTTCCTCTGTGGCTTCTTCCTCTGTGGCCTCTTCCTCTTTGGATTTTTCTTCTACACTTTGTACTTTAGACTGAATTTTTACCTGTTCGGCTAGTGTATCTGATTTTACACCTCCAGTTGGCACACCTGATAAACGGCGTCTTGCTATTATTGCATCTATAATCTCTGGGGAGTATTTTGCATCTAGCTCCTCACGTATAAAATCTTCGCTTTGCTCTAAAACTTCTGGGTCGTTAGCGATTGCTCGTGCGGCTAGTGTATCTGCGCTATCTCCTGTTGTGTCTGTAGCACCATCAGTAGGCAACACACCTCCTCCCACTGGTCCATCGTCAGGTGGTACAATGCTTTCGGTACTCTCAGCTCCACTTCCAACCCCTTCGCCTCCAGCCACGCTAGATTCACCACTTCCATCGCCTGTTCCAGTTCCTGCGCTGTCAGCATCATCTGCGGTGGTATCAGTGGTATCAGTTGCATCTGCCGCTCCTTGATTTTGTTCTAAAATGTTTTGTAATACACCTTCAAGTTCAGTCTGTTCTGTATCTCTCCCTTGACCACTTGCCGAAGCAGTGGAGCCTCCAATAGTTTCGTCAAAGCTAACAGTGCCACGCGCTCGTCCGGGTCTTACTAGGTCAACCAATAACTGCACAGTACCACCTGCGGCTCCACCATAACCTGCTGCTTCTAGGTTACCCTCTCCAAGTTCTTGTTCTAGATTATACCCCTGTTCTATAAGGTTCTGTAGTACGTTTGCCGCTGCTTCTTGTGCGCCCTCCATACCACCCTGTATAAGTGCGCGT
>Ga0181369_1000074_pt1 | contig 25688 bp, 33 predicted proteins | sample LowvirmetaG_8_FD_130088 | JGI IMG/M metagenome (GOLD analysis project Ga0181369, IMG submission 130088) | Marine viral communities from the Subarctic Pacific Ocean - Lowphox_04 viral metaG | ecosystem: Environmental > Aquatic > Marine > Oceanic | place: Subarctic Pacific Ocean | collected... | reverse complement strand
GTATGTGTAGAAGCCGGTTTTGCTGGCGAAGAACACGCCATTCGGCGCAGCAACGGCAGCTTTAGGTCCAATTAGCCCGGCCCCTTCGTTTACCAGATTCACAGCAAACGTAAGTGGTGGGCCAATAAACTGCATGCTGTACAGGCTGGTGTCTGTCCAAATCAACACTTCTTGCCGGCTTTTGATTCCGCCCACGATAAAGCTACCGCTTGAAATTCGTAGGGAGCCGGCACTGTTGGTATTGAGCGGCTCAAACTCTAATTCGTTTTCTTGGTCACTAAACGCAATAAGCATCGGATCTATCGATCCCGTGCGGTTACCGCCAGATAATGGGTCAGCCCCTAGCACGATCAAATGTCTGTCAGTTTCGGATGTGATCACCTGCAATGCTTTGGTCGGAACCTTGTTTGCACCCGTGATCCCAGAGAGCTCTGCAGCAGCGGTGTTGACCCCTCCGCTTTCCAGCCATCTATAAATGCCCCCGCCTCTGACATTGATAATCAAATTCTCGCCGTAATTATCGTGCGTCCAAATCCGCAGCTGATTGACATTGGAGATCGGTGATGCAGAACCCCAACCACCCGCTCCCCAGGTGCCGACGCCCCAGCCCGTGGCTACGACATAAGTGTCTAGTCCGGTGTTTATTTGATAAGTGCCAACTGTACTGCCGCCACCGTTTCCAGAGTCACTGGCACTGGCAGTAACAGTAGCGCCGCTTGTATCCTTCGCCGTGATCTCATACGCATTAGAAGTGGTGACTAAGCTTATTTGATATTCTTGATTCAGCACCGCGGCAGTGACATTGCCGCCGAGTGATGCAGCGTCACTAAACGTGACAAAATCGCCCGTTACGGCACCATGTCCGGTATCTGCAACAGTTATCGTGCTGCTACCGTTAGTAGCAGAAAAGGTAACGTCACCAGCGCTTGTGACAAGGCGAACTGGCGTTACGTCATAATAGGCGTCACCTAGCTCAACGTAATATTTAAAAGTAGTGCCGATCCCAAGATATCGAGTGCCATCTAGGGCAATCCAAGCGTGGAGCGCTCTGCCTATACCAAGGTAGTTGCTTTCTCCAAGTTTTTGCCAGCCGCCAACCTTTTCCACGCGGCCTTGTCGAAAACGAATCAGGTTCCCATCCACCCAGCCGCCCTTCGCCGCATAATCGGTGGATTCTTTATCTATACCTGGTCGGAACTCTATTGCCTGAAGTGGCATACGCTATGCCAAGCGGATGATAGCACCCGTCGCCGTGGGAGAAGGGAAGACAACAGTAAAGTTGCCAGCGGTGCTTGATTTATCAGAACCAAAGTCTAAGCTGCAAACCGCTTTGTTTGAGGCACTGCTGTTATATATCAAACAGCCTCTTGCCGTGACTGTAGCGGTTCCGAATGTTAGCTCAGTAAAATCGCAAACTGCAGTGGAGCTCGCTAGAACGGGCGTGACGCTCGTTAAGTTAGCACCGCCAGCAGTGTAGTTTGTACCCGTTGATTGCCCGGTAGTCACATAAGCCGTTGTGCTTGCGCCCAAAGTAGCGCTTGACGTGTAAAGGGCCAGCTTGAACGTATGGCCGGAACTCGCAGTAAAATTATGGGTGCCAACAAGAAGCTCTTGTTTGAACGAATTTGCCACTGCATTTGAGATAGCCATTAGAGCTCCTTCAATATCTTCGCTAAGTCAGCGTGTCCCTGGCTACGCAGCAAATACGCCAAAGTTGTGCGATCACTATGAATCGCACTTTTCATGTGACGTAAGATTACCTCATAAAGCTGTTGTCGAAAAGCCTCTACCTGTTGACGGACATGGGGCGGCGCGTCCGCAGAAATGCTGGCTATTTGTTCAATCGCTCGCTCTGCCCAAAATTCTGGGGGGTGACCCCCATTGTCTGAAGTGGCAACGCCCACCGTTCCCACCTCCACTCCAATATTCGCACTAATCATCCTTTGTACGGCTCCGGTGCGGCAGGCAACTCTACCTTCTGAAAATTGTATTTTTCCTGCGCCGCAGCAAACTGGCTGCGCCGACACACTAACCACTGACCATCTTCATCGGGAGTCGCTATAAGCGGATCGTCTAATCGATGATATCCATATAACCTTTCATGCGGCTCCACATTGCTATCAAGCAAGGCAGAGCGAGGGCTACACCCTACGCTTACGCCGTTACTAATGCACCGAGACACCCAAAACTCCACGCAAGCTCTGCCAGCTTCCGCAAAGTGTAGATTGTGTTTATAACTAAAATCCATACCGAAGAGGTCGATATGAGCCACTTTGTTATATAGAGCAAATGCCATTGCATAGGCCACAGTCGTGTTCATGTAGGCACATTTTTGATCTTCGATCACGTCATTGATGGGAAACTCGACTACCGCCGGCACTCTTTCATCGAGCTCGCATGAGTAAATTGGGATAGCCGGGTCAAACTCTGGCAGCATGCGCCGCATAACATCTGTTTGATTGCCCGCGTCCTCCGTGTCGAGATAGCGCGACGCTGGGTCCATCATAAAGACCCGATCGCACTGAAATACTGAAATGCTGGAGTTGATGCACCAGACCTCATCCCAGACGGCGCTGTTCTCTCTCCCTATTACATAATCAATTTGTGAGGCACCGAGGCCAATTACTGCTACTCTTTTTCCTTCTAGATCCCTGATTCTAGACACAAAAAAACTCCCTTAGTTTATTTAACTTACTCCTGTCCGCAGCAGATCATAGCGATATTCATCTCTCGTCGCCCGACCTTCTGATACATTTTTCATCCTGGCAATGCCTTCCTTAAAGCGCTGCTCAAAGCTCCCGATCACATCAGGTGGTTCTTTGAGAAAAACAGCAGCCTCTACCAAAGTGCCGTAAAGCAACGGGTCTGGGTGATCGGTAGACAGCAAAGTGGTGGCTGACTCACCCAGATCAGTCAGTGAGGGAGGCTTATAGAGGTAGTGCAGCTCTATCGCGTAACTCACATCAGGCACTGGTGAAAGCTCAAAAGAGGCGCTATCAAACAAGCTGTAATACTTAGGTCTCCCGGTGACTGTAGTATCGGGGCTGAACTCCTTGATAAAACTAGGGTGCTTATAATCGAGATAGTGGTATTTGTTGCTCGATATCACTGCAAGAGAAAAGGGGGCAAAGAAGTCAGAGGGTGTCGTAAGAAACCGAATATCCTTGGTGACATTGCCCGACACATTTCGGCGCTGCTCAGCAAGCTGCACCATTTTAAAAATGCGGCTTTCTGCTTCTTTGATAAATACGTCTAGATTAGTGTTGAAAGTTGTTTCATCAACCTGCAAATAATCTTTTACTGCAGTTTTCAACGTCGCTAATGTAAAACTCATGTCGTTGTCACCGTCACCGTTCCTACACTCACGGCTAACCCGAAGGTGCTGAGCTGGGTGCCTAATTTGCCCTTACCAACATTAGTGTACACCATGAAGAATCGGCCATCATTGCCGTCTGCGCTAGGATCAATCCTGGCGTCTCTGACAGCCTGAGGGTCAATAGGTGGTGGCTTGGGCATAAGCTGTGGATGTTTTGGAGACCACTGATCCGGCCCCACTAGTAAGCCGTCCCAGGTCTTTTTCATATCCTTCAGCTTGTAACGAAATCCTGTGATATCACAGATGCCATAAGCATTTTTGCCCGGCGCGAAAGGCATCAGGCTATCCTGTAGATGGTCAGGTCTGGCGCTACCTTAAATGAGGCTCTGCTTTGATCTTGACTTAACGCTCGCTCAAACTCTTCTTCATACAGCTGCTTGAGTAGAGGCACCTTCTCTGGCGCGCGCTTTAGCGCCATGTAATACGCCAAGCCTGCAGCTAGGCAGGGAAAAAACCGAAAGGGCATTTCAAGGGTATTGGCGCCCACATCTGCGTCATCCATTCGCACCAGAACATTGACGTGGATGGTGTAAGTGCTGTTCTTGTCTGGTGCCGGCCACACTGTAATCGTAGGACTGATTTGCTTGTCCACAAAGTATTGATTGGGCTTGCCAGTGGTAGTTTTGGTGGAGATGTGAGCGTACTCAGCTCGAGAAAGCTTGCTCAGCGGCACGTCAGTGGTAGTGCCAGATATGGTCTCCCTAACAAACACGTCCAACACATCAATAATGCTGGTTGGCGTGGTTGAGTCCACATCATAGGTAATCGTGTCTTTGACCGCCGAAATGGTCTTAGCTTTGATCGTCCACTGATTGAGCCCCCTATTGGCCCACTCAGCGAGCATCAGATTCATAGACCTTTGAGCGGTCTTTAGGTCATACCCAGTTCTGAGCTCCAGCCCGCAGCGCTCAAATGCCTCTTCGACATAATCTGCTACATCCAGCTCAAAATCCTTGGACCCGCTAGTCGCCATCCTCTTGCTCCGCGTACAGATTATTAAAAATCTGGTTGACATCGAGCGTATAGTCTAAATCAGATTTGCTGTAATGGATATGTTGAGATGGCCTAAAGTCTGGCGCTCCCTCGCCTGTCTCGAACCAGGCAGGATGTGTGACCCTCACTCTATTGTTGGGCAGCGCGACAATATTGCCGGTCCAATCGCCAGCATCAAGCAGCTCGAGCACATGACTTTGCTTATGTTGGGCAGGATCGTCTGCGATTTCATTCTCTGAGTAATCAACCGTAAAATAATATTTGGCAGGATAGGTTTCCCCGTCAATGATCGCCAGCCAGGGACACGGCGTGGCTCGATCAAGGACATATACAGCATGATGGTGGGAGCTGCAGTCCCAGGGCTGCGCCGCCCACACGGGCATTGGCTCAGGCCACTCCTCTAATGCTGTGTCACCCACCAATGCCGTAATAGGCATGCGAGCCCACATAGCGCCGCCATGCACGTTAGGCTCATCATCATTGTCATAAGTTTCAGCGCCTGTAAATATCAACTGAAAGCTCAAACACCGAGTAGGCATCGTAGTCACGGCGATGGCCATCGCGTGGATGAACTCGCCGTGATACTTCTGATGGTTATGCGTGTATTCCCTGCGTACCCAACACTTGAAATGGGGTACGTTACTTTGCAAATATGCCATCTATTTCCCGTATAAGCCGCTCTTTTTGCTCGAAGGTGGACGCATATTACGCTTCACGCCGCCCTTGTTGCCGCCCTTAGTTTTCATGGCGCCGCCCTTGGCCATGCCCTTGGACTTCATCATACCGCCCTTGGCCATGCCCTTAGTCTTCATGGCACCGCCTTTAGCGTAACCTTTGGACTTCATGGCGCCGCCTTTTTTCATTCCCTTAGTTTTCATGGCACCGCCTTTTTTCATCCCTTTTGCTTTCATCTTCATGCTATTAATCTCCAGTTATTTGGGGACGCGAGTTGTTTTGCGCCTATTATTCATCATGGCGCCACAACCCCTAGCCTGTAGCTCTACCATGCCACCATTACGCATATTGCGGGCGATCGCCTCCCCACGCTTCCGCTCATACTTGCTGATCTTGCCGTCTTTATCTAAGTCGGACTTCTTGGCATCAAACTCCACAGTGCCTCCTGCGTTTTTTCTCAGAAGGTCAGCGTCTGCTTTGCGAGCACCGCCCTTACCTGTAGCAAAAGATTTGACTCGACCGCAAGCCCAAGCGCTGGCTGGGACGTTACGAGAGCCGCCACTGTAATAAGCGCCAAGACCGCGCTTGTAAACCTTATTGAGCGTAGAAACTGATTTGCCGCTACTCTTCGCGTGTTTTTTGACGCACGCTGGTGTGCCGCCGCCACCCTTTTTCGCTGAGCCACCTTTCTTCATTCCTCGCGCTGCGCGTTCTTTTGAGATGCGGTCCATTTCAGCCTTGGTCAACGTACCCTCCTTGGCTTTTTTGGCCGTGCGTTTCATCTCAGCTTCTTTGGCTTTTTTTTCTGCCGGACTCAGACCTTCAAGATATTTCAACGGTGTACCGCTTCGATTCTTAGGAACTGGGGCAAACTCGCGCTTTGCCATGATTACCTCATAATTATTGGGGTGCGAACTCGGTCAACAACCGCGCGGTCAGGCGCGGTCATAGCGGTTTGTTGCTGCTCAGGTGCCCCGGGCGCCTGGTATCCAATAGACTCTAGATAGTCTGCGATCTGCTTCTGCAGTGCCGTCAGATCAAGGTTTCCGCCAAAGATGCCCGGTATTCCTTGGTCACGCAACCCATCGATTGCAATTTGCACGCTGTCAGGCACTGCTGGAGATGCGTCTGCTGCTTGTGTGGCGCTCTGAACCGTCCCGAGCGTGTTGAGGAAAGCTTGCTCTGGACTTGTGGCTACGATTGTTTCCGCAGCTGCCTCAGGGGCAGGGGCAGGGGCAGGGACAGCAGCCGCTGGCTGATTTCTCATAAATTCCGCATATTCAGCGTTAGTCACCATACCGTCATTGTTTAGATCGTAGCCTTGTTGTATCCCGTAGCTCTGCTTGGCCAAGGCTTCTAGGCGGGTCATTCCGCTATCCATCAGCTCTTGAATCCTAGAATCTACCCCAGTGAAGTCTGGATTCATTGACATCTGGAACTCAGCATTTGTGACAACGCCATCGTTGTTAATGTCGTAACCTTTACCTATGGACTTCAATTGGTTGTAAAGGGCCTGCTCTCTGGTCAGACCTTGATTTTCTGAATTCATCAGTTGAGCGATGCGCTCATCTAAATTTTGCCGCGGATCGTCGGCGCCGAGCACTGCGGAGGGTGTACCGCCTGGAGTGCCAGTGCCAGGCCCTGTAGGGTAGGGAGGCTCTGTCTGAGGTGTGGAGCGATCGTATACAGGTCTACTAAAATACTCAGCAAAACCCTCATAAGGGCTCCGCATGCCGCCATACTCGCGCATAGACTGCTGCATCACCGCAGAGGCATTAGGGCCAAATAAGGACTCTTGGGCGCTAGGAGGAGCGGAGGCGACAGGCATCCCCACACGATCTTGTCCAAACCCGCCGTCATAGAACCCTGGTGTGCCACCAGCATAAACAGGAATTCCTTCATCCACAATCTCATCGCGGTCATCAATGCCGTTGTTGTTTGCGTCAATAAATTGACCTGTCCTGACAGTTCCGCCTTCTTGCATGCGCCTTGGCGGAGGCTGCATTTGACGCCGATCAGCGATTCTGTCTGCTGCTCGTCTTCTCGCCAAAACCTGTTCTATGATGCTGCCTATGCCAAGTCCTGCACCGCGTATTGGCATGTTACCGGGGCCGGGGTTGAATGGGCCTGGGCCACTAGAAGGCGGTATCTGCCCTAGTCTAGGCCCGCCGGTAGGGGGGCTCACTCTTGTGGGAAGGTATGGGTTCCGCGGACCAGGAGGCATATTTGGATTAAGCAATTGCGTGCTGGGCGCTGATTGTTTTGCCATATTTGTAAAAAATCCCACGAGCTTCTCCCTCTACCAATTCTTGCAAGACCAGTAGCTGGCCGCAAAAACATCTTTTTTCTTTTCTACCGCGTCACAATTATGACGGGCTCGAAAATTCTTACGGCGCCCAGGCTGATCTTTTTTGATAGTCATGTTGGGATCGCCGTATCTCACAATCTTTACCTGGTCCCCTTTTTTTGCGAGAACCTTGAACTTTTTGTTTCCCCCAGGTGTACGCACTTGCTTATTGTAGCCAGGGAAACGCTCGCCTCGATAAACAAGCGAGCCTCCCTTAGTGCGCTTAACGTCTTTAACATCAGGCATAAGTCTTGATCAGCTCTAAAACCACCATGTAGGTATCGCCACTGCTGGCGCCTACCGTAGTGAAATTTAGGTCGCCAGTTCGATTTGCCTCTGCTGCGTTGTTTGGGATCCCAGAAAAATCGCTGTAGTCATGGAATCCATTGCTGTCTTCTGACAATCCAATTGCAAGAACGTCAGCGGTAGCATCAAACAAAATTTGCACCTGCAGGCCCGTACACTGCCACCAGATCTTGTTAATCGTTACAAGTGAGCAATCACGGCCAAGGTGGCTTTTTGTCAAAGCGCTAACGTCTACCTTGGTCACAGCAGATTCACCTGTGCCGTCTGAGACGTTCGTAAATTTAAGGACGGCCTTACGCTCACCGTCCTGTATGGTTTGAGATGTAACTGCATCTGCCATTGTAGATCTCCTTAATTAGAGCTCTGTATTAGCAGTGCGCTCTTTCATTGCAGTGATGTAATCAACTGTCAACACCTTCGCGGCCGCAGCGCCGTTCTGGATACCGAAAGAAACTGTCAACTCTTCATCGTCTGGCGCGTTAGTGGACGCCACAGTGCCAACCTCTGCGTTGTTTTGGTAGACGTGGAACTTCTGATCCTTTGGATCAAACATGAAGCCAACAGTCATAAAGGTATCGTCTGCCATCGCAGCGGGAAGGTCGAGAGTGCTTTGAGTTCCGTCCTTTTCCACAATAAACGTCAACGTGGTGGAGCCATCTGTCAGCAAGAAAAAGACGCCGTCAGAGACATTCAAGGGAGTAGTGTCGGTAATCTGCAAGCCCATCACAACATCTGAAGCATCGGCGTCAGAGGTCTTGAACCGTGCATTAAAAGCCAACTGCTTGCCGGTCTCATATTTGAAACCTTCTTTGACAAGCTGCAGGAAATCAGCGTCGTTATCAGCATCGTCGTTAGTGATCACTAACAAGCCGCCGTCACCATCGCCGAGCGCTTCTGAGGCATTGCCAGAGCCGGCCTCAGTGGTGGTGATTGTCCAATCAGACGCCAGGTAGGTGTCGAAGTCGTTGTGATAAACATGATATTTTGCAGGAGCTGGCATTTTTGCTTTGCCTAAAGTGCTGCCTGCGCCGACGTTTGTGACGCCAGAAGTAAAATGAGTTGTCATTACAGTTCTCCTCTGAACCAGTTATTGCACCATGCAATAACCATAAGACTCTCGCAGTGTACCAATACCGCAAATAAAAAAAAGGGGCCGAAGCCCCTTTAGGAGAAAACTCTCCTTTACGCGCCTTGCGACCCGTAAGCTCCCCTCCAATCGGACGTGCCGAATGAGTAGCGCTCACGCGCACGGTAGCGCACGTTGTCAGTGCTGAAGTCAGGCTCCATTGAGGTTTCCATAGCGGTCCTCTGGAACATTTTCAGACCTTCGCCTGCTTCTGTGACCGAAGTCAAAATGAAGTAAGCATCAGGATCACTGAGGTAGTGGTTTACCGTGTAGCCGCCTGGCAGAACGCCAGTGTTGCGGATTGCGTTGATGTCGTTGTCCGCAGTTCCTGATCTCAAAGTAGAGTTCAAGATACGGTCAGCAACAAACACAAGCTGCGGTGGGACAACCAACTTGGTTGCTCTCACAGAGATGGTCAGACCGCGATCATCAGTAAAAGTGCTGATGTCGATCAATGCGTCCTCCAAAGAGGTCTCATTAAGGTCTGCCATAGTCGCTGCACGGTTTGCACCAGTGCCGCCACCTGAGAGTGGGTGAGCCGTGGAGAACAAAGGCTGTCCATCGCCAATCGCAAAATTGGTGTTGAAACCGTTGTTCAATACGTCAGAACCCTTAACTTCCTTGGTATTCGCCATTGAATGCGCAAGCGCCTTCGTGTAGCGACGCCCTAGGGAGTCGTACAGGTTGTCCTCAATTGCTTCAGAAGTACGTTACATTCAGATTGAGTCGCTAATTCAATCCCGTTTGTTTTCACAAACAGCTACATCTCACGATGCAGAGTAGACTATATCTTCATCCGTTCTGGATGGGCGGCGCTTCCACTCGCTTGAGTGTACTCCCTCTCAGGATAGTCGTTGCACCTTCCGAGTTTTGACTCGGCTTGGCTCAGTATTGTCTCTTTTGAGATGTCCACTGAATTCACCGCCTTTTCATCAGCGTATTCCTACGCTGCGGCCCCACTAATTTCTTCAAGGCTAAATGCTAAAGCAATCGTATCGTGCGTATAACGGGCAGTGAAACCTTCCGTTGCGGTGTCAAATGCAACACCAGCTCCTTCCGTTTTCACAGGCGCACTTCCAAACCCGCTGATTAACACCTCTTCCTCGAAGGCTCTTTCACTATCTTCGATAGCGAAGATCTCCTCGTATTCATTGGTGTATTGGTCATAAGAAAGCCCGAACAAGGCATTGAGTCCTGGTTCGAGTTCTTTCGCTAGTTGCGCTCTAGAAATCGCCATTGGTTAGCCTCCTCAAGCTAAGCCAGCGCCTTTCACGCCTGAGATGGAGTTTTGAATAACCACCATCACATTCGTGTTAGCACTTGCAACGTCAGAGTTATCGGGATCCTGAGAGATATCAATGGCCTTGAGCGGCAACGTCGTGGTGGTAGCACCCGTCGTTACGTCCAATTCCATATTCGATCTGCCAGAGGTGGTATCGCCTGTCGTTGTCTGATCCACAATGTCGAAATTTCCGAACAGGTCTGCCACCGGGAAGGTGTCATCCGCTTGCACTTCAAATACGACGTTAGGATCATCAATGATAAAAGCGATAATGTCATCCGCGGCTACACCGCCGGGATAGTGATTTGCAAAAACCGTCTCTTTGCTGGTTGGGTCCGTATACTGCACGCCGTTAAAAACGCCGACTACAGGTACAGTGGAAGAAGCCGCGGCTCGCGATACAGTGCCACCAGTGAGTTGCTTCACCAAGTCGCCTTGGAAAATTGCACCACTCTGATTGTTCGCGATTCGATACCGTGATTGTCCTCCACTAAACGGACTGCCACCCATCATTCGAGCAGGTCTCAAGCCAAACGCAGCGTCTTTATTCGCCATGTCTTTCTCCTATTACTGCTTGCCAAAGGTGACGGAACTGCTTCTATTTGGGTCAAACCTCACATATCGACCGTCTCGCGCAGCCTCATTGAAGACGTTGTTATCCAACGCCTCAATTGCCTCTGCGTTTTTCTGAGCGTAATGATCGTTTCGCTCATCAACGGTTTCTTGTGGCATCTTTGCCAAAAGCAATCCCTCGTTGTGGACAACTCCTTGGTGCCTTCCGTTTTCGAGCGCTGGAAACAATGAGCGAAGCTCAGCAGGAAGATCGGTAGACTTTACCAACTCCCAGCCTTCTCTCAGCCTACGGCTGACATTTGCTGCATCCATCTCTCCCAGCATGCTCTCTCTGATCCACCGATAAATAAAGCCAGGTGGAGCAGGCGGAGCCTCTAATTTGCGAACAGGTCGCCAAGGTTGTCTGCGGGACTGTTTATCGTGCGTCCCATTTTCACGACTCGAACGTGTGTTTTTCGCGTCAGCCATTATCGGGCTCCTCTGTTTTGGATTTTCACCTTCTCTTTTGCCACGCTCTTGAGCCAATCTTCCTCGCTCATAGAATGAGGCTTTAAAGATTTCAGAGTAGCTAACTCGCTACTTGAAAAACGAACACCGCTCTTCTCTCCGCGTGTTTGTGACCGACCAGCAGGGCTGGCAGAAGCGACTCGTTGCACGGTGGGTCGCGTTTCTTCTTGAACGGTCTCAGCAGCAGCGTTTCCGCTACTGCCGACTAGGTTAGGATATACCTTACCCACTCTAGAATCTAGAGCGTCGTAATAGTCTTTAGAATCTGGCTCAAAGCCCTCATTGACTAAATTGTAATGGGTGAAATAAGCAAACTGTGTGGCCTGCATATTTTCTTCGTTTTCGCCATCACCATACCAACTATTTCTCTCATGCCAGCTTTTAGCCTCGGGGGTGGGCTCTGGAACGGGCTGTTCTGCTGGCTGTTGTGGCTGCTGATAAGCTTGATACTGGCTTTGATCCTGCGGGACCGGCTGCATAGGCTGTGCTTGAGCCTTCGCAACATTCAACTTTTCTTTTTTAATTGAGATATCATTCTTCAAAGTTGTCGCTTTCGACATCAAATCTGCGTCACTAGACTCAACTGCTTTTTTGTAAATGTCATCAACTTGCGCTTCTTGAGCCTTAATTTTCTGCTCTTCTGCCTCTAGGGTTTGTTGATGCTGTTGCACAAAAAGACCGCGATATTGTTGCAATTCCTGCTCTTTGGCGAGCAAAGCATGCTCCATTTGCTGCGCTCTTGCCTCTGATTCGCGAGCTTTTTGATTAAGTTTGTTGACCCGACGACTTACATTTTTGGTGTGACGATCTAGCTCATCATCAGGCTGAGCAATCTCATCAACAATCTGGATTTCAATTTCTTCTTCCGCTGGCAATGCTGCGTTTTGATCGCTCATAAGATGCTCACTATATCGTCTGGATTTAAAATGGTGCCGATTACTTCATCATCGTTAATTATGCGAACCTCTGCCCCATCCTCGAGCTTAAAGCGAGACCCTGAGTACCTTCCTATCAGCACCCATTGTTTTTCTTCGCACCAAGGCTCGGGTCCATACTTCGCCGTGTCGTTGTAACACAATGGACCCATCTTCACGACGTAGGCAACCACTGTCGCTAGACTCTCTCTATCGAGCGTGGCTTTGGTCAACTGAATGCCGCCCTTACTTTTTGCTTGCCCGAAATAGGGCAGCACAAGCATTCTCCATCCTGACGGTTCTGGCATTCTTTCAAGCAGGGATTTGTCTAGTAGATTAGGGTCAAGCACAAGCTTGTCGGGATCTACATAAGCTTTCTCAGCCAGCATTACGACTCCTTAAAAAATTGCTTAATTGTTTCTTCAATCAATCCTAACGCGGTCAGCTCTCCGATTGCAACTTTGTACTGCTCCATGTCACGCAATGCACCGCTCATCAACATCTCATTGATGAGCTTTTCTCGTTCTCGCATGACTAATCGAAGGCGGTTCGCAAGCCCTACATCATCCATCAGTCAATCTCGTAGAAGTAAAAACCTTTAGTCGCTGCGCCAGCGCCCTTCATTTTCTTTCTGACCCGCTTGACCTCGCCGCCATCTTTCATCTTGGCGGTCTTCATGGCAATCGCAACGGCTTGGCCGTGCGGCTTTCCAGACTTCATTTCAGTCTTGATATTGTCACTGATGGCCTTTTGTGACTTACCTTTTTTAAGTGGCATAGCTCTCTCCTACACTCTGAATCCGTATTTTGCTTGCAGTTCTAGCATCTTCAGATCAGCCTGCTGCGCCAAACGCTGAATCGCTAGGTCCATCTTTTCATCGTTGATGTCTCTTTGAGAATTTAGGCGATCTCTGGCAATCTCTCTCTCAAGAAGCTTTTCTTGCGCCCGAGCGTCCTCTTTGGCGCTAAACTCTTGTGCATCTTGTTGCATTTCAGCCTCTCTGATATCGAGCTCTCGCTGTCTAATTGCAACGAGAGGGTCTTCTTCAGATCCCTGACCTATGCTCACCAAAAAGTCTTGGGTAAGCTGAGCCAGGATTGGAGAGGATATCTGCTCCTGCACCTGCATCATTTGCTGCTGTAAAGGCTGCGCTGCCTCTGGCGGCAACTGGCCGGACATGACTGCTTGCTCTAGCTGTTGCATCTGTTGCTGTAGCTCTGGCGGAATCTGCTCCGCTGCCATATCAGTTGCCATGAACTGCAAGTGCTGCATGCAGTGAGCAATAATCAAGGCTTGAATCGGGGGCGTTGTTTTTACAACCTCAGTGAGAAAAAGGCTACGATGCGCGTCAACATGAGCCCTATGATTTTGACCTGGAAAGGCTTGTTGTGGCTGTCCCGCTAAAAGACCTGCGTTTTCAAGTCCGGCATCCATCGGCATTGGTTGTGGGGGTGGCGCCGGGGGCTGAATCAGACTCTCCACATTATCAACGCCAAGGGCGTTGTACATACGCCGATACGCTTCATAAATCCCCTGCGGCCCATGCACCTGCGGGTTTGATTGCACCAGCTGCAATAGCTCTTGCGCCATCGTAATGCGCTGGCTTTGGCTGAAAATATTGGGGTCGCTGACCGGAAACACATCGACACGGCCGTCAAAGTCAGCCGCTTTTATTTCTTGCGGACCCGAACCTGTTGCATAAGGATAGACAGGCGGTAAAAACTCTCCGAAAACTTTTGCTAAAAGCTGGAACTCCACGCGCTGGCTGTAATGCAGCCGCTTATGGATGGCAGACATCACTTTGGTTCCGCGCTCCAACAGCGCCACCGTTGTTCCTACTGGCATCGCCTGATTCATATCGCCAACATTCATGTCGGCAATTGAGGCAAAACGCTTGCCTGAGTCCACCAGGAGCCCCAGCAGGCTCATCAATACATTGCTTGGCTCTTTGATCGGCAGCGGTATGAGATTCTCTCTCAGGTTGCCGCCGGTCGTGTCTATATCGCGGAACTCTCCCGGCTGAAGCGGCTCATCCTCGTCTCTGATCCGCATGCCTCGTGCCTTAAAGCCTGCCGGCAGATTAGCGAGAGTGCCGGCATCAATGAGCTGGCGCAGGATTGAGGTGCTGGCTTTGGCAATACCGCCGATCATGTGAGACAGGCCCAGGCCATAAAAGCCCAAGCCTGGAAGAAACTTGAACTGCACAAAGTAATTGATCTTTTGCTTGTTGGGGTCGTTTTCGCGATAGTTTCTGCGAATCGATAAGACTTTCTGGCTCACATCATCGATAGTGACTATGTAAGGCAGCATCAACCCGGTGGGCTCACCGTCTGGGCCAAGGTCTTCGTATCCCGGCAGATCGAGGACGGTATGCACCTCATAAATAAGATGGTCCCTAGCGTTCTGATAACTAGGCTGCACACCTTCTATTTTATCAATCTGCTCTTCTATTTCATCGCGCTCAACGCCGTATGATCCGGCCTTAATACTGACATCAGAATAAAAGCCTGACAGCTGCTGCTTACGGATGTCGTTGGCGCTCATCTCCACAACATGCGTCACACGCTCTGCTGTGAAAATATCTGTCGCCTCATACGGCACAATAAGGTCTTGCGGCTGAATGAACTTGGACACTGCCCTGTTCTGAGCGTTGTCGTAGTAAACTTTTTTAAATGCACTACCCGCCAGCGGCAAGAAAAATAGGAGCTGATCGAGCTCTGGATCATATTCTTCGCAGACGTTGAGCAGGTAGAAATTCATAAACTCAGCGATGCGATCCGCCTGCGCCTCCACTTCTGGCGTCCGAGCGCCCACTATTTCTGTCTTGACAGGGCCTCGAGCTGGGAGCATTTCCTTGTATGCTTGCGCCTGAAACTGCGTGACCGCCTCGGCAAGAATAGGATGTATGACGCCGCTAGAGCCCTGGAAGGGGCTGCTACGCATTTCGTCAAACTTCATGCCGAGGTATTTCAGGCCGTCAACGTAGGTTTTCTCCCACTCTGCGCGCGATTCTTTGTCTGCCTCGATAGATGCCAGAACTTCTTTGGCAATTACCATGAGCTCTGATTCGGGCAAATTTTCTGCAATGTTTGCGTCGAAAGCCTCTGGCGCCGCTTCTACGGGGGGAGCGTCAATCTCGTCATCAATCAAAACACCGTCTTCAGTGACCAATACTTCTGCTGCGGCGCGGACCATTTCGTTCCGTGACGGCTCCTGTATCACCTCCATCGCTCTGCCCAGGGGTATCACATCTGGATCGTCTGCTGTCCCTAATTCTTTTTTTTCTATAGCCATCAGTAATATACCTGTCTGTCACGCTGCATCGGATACATTTCGTGCGCTTCGTCACTTTTCAATTCAAGAAATCCGCCTTGACGGAAACGCATCAAAGCCATCGTCGCTGAGTCACAAAAATCGTCGTGATCCCCGTAGGGAAACGATGCCATTTCCTCAATCACCTCTTCCGCAAAAGCGATATCAGGCGCCCACACCATACCACTCTCAAAGATAGGCGCTACTGAGTTCATCCTGGCAATCTTATCCTGACCCCGCGAAGGTGTATAGCTTGTGACAGGGATTCCCATGCGGCGTAGCTCTTGAGTCAAAGGCGTGCCGCTTGCCTTGGCCTCTATGAGAACGCAATCAGGCTCCCAATATTTGTATTCATCCCATGCCATTTTTTTGAGTTCTGGAAAGTCCAGCCGCACCCTTTTGGCGTCTAACAAGATAATTGCGTCAGGCTCCCCGTCCCGGGGGCTAAAGACGCCCCAGGTCGTAATCGCTGAGTAATCTGCGGTTTCTTTCTTGCTAAAAGCCGTGTCATAGCTCTGAATGACATAAGAATATTGAGGCACATACTCCTCTTCCCACTCTCTCCACCACTCTCGCTTAACTATAGACCCCTCTTCAGCAGTCGGGTCTTGCATCCACTGGCTGTTCCACTTGCCCATCGGCAAGCTCGCCTTGACCGACAGAAGCTCCTCTTTCTGCCAGAACTCAGGCCAAAGCGGTTCTTCTGACTCTGGCATAATCGCGGGAAACTCAATGAGATCCCACTGGTCAGCGTACTCATCTGACTGCTTTTTCAGCACCTTACCTACGAGGTCTTTGGTGCTCCAGCGGGTCATTACTATGACGATGATTCCTCCGGGCTGTAAGCGCTGCCGCGGGCCAGACGTATACCAATCGTACACAGAGTCCATCGCCGTTGGGCTGAGTGCGTCCTGTTCTGACACCGGATCGTCAATAATCAAGAGATCAGCACCGCGGCCGGTAATGGCGCCCCCGACGCCGGCGTAGAACGACTCCCCGCCCTGATTTGTAGTCCAGCGGCCGGCTGACTTGTTATCAGACTGAAGCTTTAGATTAGGAAAAACTTCCTGGTACTCTGTGGAGTCGATGATGTTTCTAACGCGCCGGCCAAAACGAACTGCAAGTTCAGCGGTGTGAGTGGTCTGGATTATCTTGAGGTCTCCGCGCAGCCCCATCATCCAGGCCGGAAAAAATGTAGACGCAAATTCAGACTTTGTATGTCGTGGCGGCAGGCAAACGATGAGGCGTTTTAGCTTACCCGCTGCAATCTTGTTGAACTTCTCTCCAATAATCCGGTGATGTCGGCCCTCAATAAAGCCGGGCCACTGACTCTTAACAAACTGGATGAAGTCTTTTTGACAAACCTCTTGACTTTCAAGGCGTTTGTAACGATCAAGGAGAGCAAGAGCCTCAGACTTATCCTGGTCGCTAAGTATGTCAAAGTCTTTGAGCGCTAAGTTAGACATCCTGCCAATCTAGCCCTTGAAACAGCAAGCCTTCAGCCTTTCTTCGACGCTTGAGCCCCTCAAGAACTTCTCCGTTGCTGCGATTCCAGCGCGCCATTTGAGCAGGCACATCGTCATACTGGCCGTCGTTTAGACGCAGCAACATCGTGCTTTCCTTGAGGTTTGTCGGCCCGAGATTAAACGTCCAGGCAACCAATGCGTCGAATTGATCTTGGTTGAGACTGACTGTCACTAAGTTATCTACATATTGCTCAAACTCAATGAGATCCTCTAACAGAATGTATTCAGCTTTGTCTGCCGAAATCACATCGCCCTCTTCTACGCCCCTGGTGTGACCGTAGCCTATGGTCCATACGTTTGCGCTGCACTGGTATGCCTCAAGCTCGCACCCCTCAAATTTTTTAATCAGAGCAACGCCTTGACTGCCTGTCTTCACTCTTTTTTACCTGATCCCAAAAATAAGCCAAAGCTACCAGTGAGGCACCCGGTCATAGTTGCCACCAGGGAGGTTTGTTGTGTAGTCGGGGTCTCGAGGCCCATATACCACTCCACGACACGGTAGGTGAATAGCAGTACACAGACCATGACCAAGCGAGGAATAAGTCTCCATCGGTCAAGTGTTTCTGGGGTCATTTTTCTCTGGCGACCTGCTTAGTCTTTTCAAACGTGCGTAAGCCGCCCAAACCCAGCATTCCAAGAAGCACTGTTAACAGGCTTTCCATTTCAAAAACAGGCAACGGAGGGGCGTCCACACCAGAAAATGTGATAACAAACACAGCAATAGGCTGACCGACAAAGTGCCAAGCCAAAGCAACCCCGCAAGTCCACCCAACAAATGGTCGCCAACCCGCGACAAACATAGACTTGTGCGCCGCTTCTGCCTTATTAATTTCAATCTGGCCTTTCGCGAGCTCCTGCGCGTGGCGCTCAGACATCGTTGCAATTTCATGGGCAAGTTTTTGCTTGGTGTCTGCATCTGGTATGAACTTGTCAAGAAGGCCAGTAACCGGGCCAATCAGTGCCTGCAGCATTAGTCATCTTCCTTTACAAAACGGCCTTTTTTGTCACGCTTGCGGCCTTTTTGAAAGATATCTTGCACGGTGTCTGTCTCCCAGATCCGAATAGCTGTCCACACAATAGTCAGCAGCGCAGCGAGCGCTGGCAGGAGGCCGGCGATGGTTCCCACCATCGTAGCAATCGAAAACGTGTCAACCACTTGCTTCATATCCTCACCCATTTGAATGTCCCTTATAGTCGAGCGGCGTTATGTCACACCCGGTAGTATGGTTTTCTAATCGATAAAATTGCTTTCGATCGCTCTAAATCTCGCTGTATGGCGCGCTCACAGTGCAGCTTTGTGCGAGGACTAAACAGCAAATTAAGAAACTTTCGCAGAGCGTTCCAAAACGGAAGATGTCTATTCCGGCCTGCTCTCGAGGCTAGGGTTTGTCCAGGCATGCCCCCAAAGAGTGTACTCAAGAACTGACTCCAGGCGTCACTGACGTCCCAGGCGAAGGCTAAGATACTTTGTGCTTTACTCTTTGCGCGCTTCACAACCGCCAAAGACCTATCAATCACCCTCTTTTCTCCAGGCGTAAATTCAATGATCACTCCCTGCATGACCTTACCCTCTATTTAATTGACTTGATGATAAAGATAATTAAATACACTGCAAGACCTAATAACGGCACAAGCATCATCATTTTTTTTACGAAGTCCGCGCGCTCTGCAGCGGCATACACCTCTGCCTGGCGCTGTTGCTTTACCTCTTCAACCAGGGCCCGATATTCTTGCAAGCCTTCTTTGCCATACGCTAGGTTAATATACTGCAGCACTTCCTTGCGCTGAGCCTCCAACTTCTTGCGTAACGCAAATATTTTCGCCGCTTCTCCAGAAGCGGACTCGCTGAAAGTCACGGTCTTGAATGGATTGAGACTTTTTTTCTTCTCTCGTTTTACAGACCAAGCGAAATCGCTTAAATGCCCTTGCCACCGCGCGATGACCATCATGGTGTCTTCTACGCTTTTGCCAGCCTCTATGAATTTTTTCACGCCGGTGAAAGCGCTCGTCGCTAGGCTGGCGGCAGTGATAGGATCGATCACTCTGCCACCTCCCGATAGACATACGGAGGACAGCGCTGCCAGTGGACATAGGGGATGTGATATCGGAAGCGCTCTTCCGACTCCTGGTGGTATTTTTTATAGACGCAGAGCCGATACCCCGCCAACTGGTAGGTGCCCGGCACATAACTGTAAACCCATGTGTCCATAACCAATACCAGCCAAATGGCGTTCACTCAGCATTGCTGCCTCTCCCTGTAAGTTTTCTATCAGGCGTTAGGATCAACCCAATCGGGATTTGCAACCCACTTAGGGTCTGCTGACGGATCGTAAGTGTAGCGGTTCCCTGACCAATTCTCTGGGGCATCTGTCACGCTTTCAGTCAACGTGGCATTGCCAGAGTTAAGATCGGCAATGTAGAAATCAGGTGAAGACGGGTCTCCAATCGTGATCTTGTCAGAACCCATGTCCACTGCTTTGCTGTCCTCCAATAGATACTTAGACAGCTTGGTTGCGTTTTCGGTGATGGTTTTCATGTCTTAGCCCTTTACTAATATTTCGGTTGCTGAAACTGCTGTGCCTGCGGTCACGGATGGCGAGGCCGCTGTTGTACCTATTGTACCGTCCGTTTGCACAAAATAGGTTTGCCCTGCGGTCAAGCTGGTCTGCTTGTCGTTAACTGAGCCACCTAGCTGAATGGTCGCTACGCCGTTATCGGTGCAGTCGTTTTCTGCAAAGCCAATAAAGTTTTCTGAGGTAAGATTTGTACCAACTGCTTCAGCAACTATAGCCGTGCCGTAATAGCTGTTACCGGCATCTGAATAAATTATGCCGTGCCTTTGCGTATTAGCGTCATACGCAATGTCTTGTGAGTACGATGTTTCGGCGGCCTCATATACAAGAGGCGAACCAAAGCTAATAGATGTACCACTTATCGTGCCAACAACAAGGGTTCCGTACCAAGTATTACTGCCTGCTGTATTACGATCACTGTAAATAACGACTATTTTTTGCGAGCCAGAATCATAAGAAGAAGACATATACCATGCCTGACTTGCTAAAAAAGTTGCTGGCGACCCAAAGCTGATTGATGTGCCGCTAATGGTTCCAACTATTCCTGTGCCTGCATGAGAGTTTCCGCGATCTTGATAAAAAATCGCCACTTTTTGTGCGTTTGCATCATAGGTCGCACTTATCTGCTGGGTATCTGCCGACTCAAATGTTGCGGCAGTTCCAAAGCTAATAGAAGTGCCACTTACCGTGCCTACAATCGCTTTTCCGTGGCTAGAGTCGTCTAGGTCTTGATATGCAATAACAACTTTTTGAGCATTAGCATCGTAAGCGGTAGCAATATAATTTATGCCACTTGAGGCAGACTCAAATGTAACTGCCGTGCCAAAACTTATTGACGTTCCACTAACTGTGCCAACAATAGCTTCTCCGTCGGCACTAGAGTTATTGCGATAAGCTATTACAGTCCGATCAGTGCTGGCGTCATAAACAAGCCCTAATTTCAGTTCCGTCTGAAAAACCGCCGAAGCAAACTCAGCAACGCTTCCAAAACTAATTGAAGTACCACTAACTGTCCCAACAACAGCCTTGCCTTTAGTATCATTTTGCCTTGCTACTATGACAACTTTTTGCGCGGTCGAGTCATATACAATGTTGTGATTGTCTGTTGTGTCGTAGCTGTTCCAAGCCACCGGAGTGCCAAAAGATATTGAATTGTCACTAGCACTGATCGTAGCAACGACCGCATAACCATAACCGTTACTTGTGTCTCTGTATGCAATAACTAATTTCTGGGCATTCGCATCGTATGCTATTGCTTTTGTTGTGCTTTGATCTTGGCTTTTCCATACCACCGCTGTTCCAACAGACGGGTCACCAGTAAGCCCTGTTTGCACCTGTGCCACATCACCATCAGTTTGAATAACGCATGGTTTACCAGCAGTAATGGCGCTGTTTGCCGTCAACTCAACCGTGCTGGCTGGCACATTAAGCTGTCTGCCTATGTAGCTCATATCAGCCCTTCACTATCAGTTTGGTTGAGGTAACAGCCGTGCCTGCGGTGACGCTGGGACTGCCAGCAGTTAACCCCAAAGAGCCACTACCCTGCACAAAATAAGTTTGGCCGGGGGTCATAGAAAACAATGTAGAAACGACAACGGCCTTGCCTTTACTCGAATCTCCGTCATCGTGATAAGAGACTACAAACTGGCTTGAACTACTGTCGTATGCAACAGGCGATTGCTCTACATCTCCAGCTAATTCTACTGATGTGCCAAAAGAGATAGATGTTCCGCTTACAGTGCCGACTATAAAATCAAGCGCCTGTCCATCACCATCATCCCTCCAAGCAATTCCGACTTGGTTTGCGCCAGAATCAAAAGCGGCCTTAGTATATACCGCGTTACTAGACGCAAAAACAACTGCCGTGCCAAACGATATAGACGTACCAGACACCGTGCCAACAATAGTGGTGCCGTAGTTAGAATTTCCATCATCTCTATAGGCTATGACAACTTTGTTGTTGGACGAATCAAATACCGCAGAATTATATTGAACGGCGCTGGAGCCAGCGAAAACCACTTCTGAACCAAACGATATTGAGGTTCCACTTACGGTTCCTACAATCGCCGTCCCGTAGTTTGAGTTGCCGCCATCTCTATATGCTATGACAACCTTGCCGTTAGAGGAGTCAAATGTTGCTGTATTGTTTGTGCTATTTGCAGAGTTGTAGGAAACCTCTGACCCAAAACTTATAGATGTGCCGCTTACTGTGCCAACAATGGCTGTTCCGTGGTTAGAATTGGCGTTATCTCTATAACAAATAACAACTTTGTTATTACTAGAGTCAAAGGTAATGCCCTGCTCTGTACTTTCACCGGAGTTGTAAACAACTGCCGATCCAAATGATATAGACGTTCCGCTTACCGTCCCGACAATAGAAGTGCCATAGCTGGAATTTCCGTAATCAAGGTAAGTTATCACAACCCTGTTTGCATTGGTGTCATACGTTATACCTTCCACGGAAGTTGAACCTGCTTCAAATTCAACGGGCGTTCCAAAGCTAATGCCTGTGCCACTTACAGTTCCAACGGCAACTTTGCCTTTGTCGCTATCACCTGCATCTGAATAAGCAACAATAATCCTGTTAGTGTCTGGATCGTAAACACTAGCCGTAAACGAGCCTATTCCGCCCGATTCAAATTCAGCCGCAGTTCCTGCTTCTGGAGGGTTTAAGGCAGTGCCCCCTGGCGTACTAACGCCGCCCTTAATAAAAACTGTAGCTGTCTCTGTGTCAGCTGCTGCGTACTCTGCGATACCTATGTAATTTTCTGAGGTAAGGTTTGTAGAAGTAGATGAACTTGTCATCACCACTGCGGTTCCGTAATCAGAGTTACCGTTGTCTTTAAAAGCTGTAACAACTTTTTGAGCAGTAGAGTCGTAGGCGCTTGCACACTCTTGAACAGCAGAGGTTTTAAAAACTGCGTCACTGCCAAAACTAATGGAAGTGCCGCTTACGGTTCCAACAATGGCTGTTCCATAATCAGAATTGCCACCGTCCTTGTAAGATATAATAATTTTTTGTGCATTAGCGTCATAGGCGGCGGCGATTTCATAGCCCTGCGGGTCTTGGAATGCCACTTCCGTGCCAAAACTAATTGATGTGCCGCTTACAGTGCCAACGATAGCTTTTCCAGCATTATTGTCGCCAGAGTCCCTGTAAGCTATTACGACTTTCTGAGCGTTAGCATCATAAACAATAGAGGTTTCTGTTGTTTGCCCACTTTCAAATGTTGCAGAACTGCCAAAGCTAATTCCAGTGCCACTGACTGTTCCCACAACGGCTGTGCCGATATCCGCCGCACTATAAGCTACAACGACTTTTTGGGCATTAGCGTCATAAGCAATAGAGTAATTATTTGAATTAGAGCTTTCAAATACTGTAGCAGTGCCAAAGCTAATAGACGTTCCGCTTACTGTCCCGACAACCCCTGTTCCGTAATAAGAATTATTTTTGTCCCTAAAAGCCACAACAACCTTTCCGGCGTTTGAGTCATAAGCAATCGCCATATTACGGCTATCGTCGTTTTCAAATGTCCCAGCACTTCCAAAACTAATTGATGTACCACTTACCGTTCCGACAATAGCGGTTCCATAACCATTATTTGCGGGTCTATAAACTACAACAACCTTTTGTGCGCCAGCATCGTAGGCGATTGAATTGTATTGACAATTTTGGCTTTCATATACAACGGGTGTACCAAAACTAATCGAAGTACCGCTTATTGTTGCGACAACGGCTGTACCATAAAACGAATTTCCATGATCCCTATAAACTACAACACTTTTATTCGCGTTCGCATCATAAGCAACTGAAATGTTGTCAGTTTCAGCACTTTCAAATACAGAAAGGCTACCAAATCCCGGCGCATCAGAAGAAGTTTCTGCTATCTGCGCGACATCCCCATCAGCCTCCACAATCAAGGGCTTGCCTGCGGCGATTGCACCACTAGCCTTGGCCTTAAATCTTCTTGGTAGCGTGTCGCCTATAGCTTTCATTCTTTCACCACCAGTTCAGTAGCGGATATGGCTGTGCCCGCCAATACAGATGGCGATCCTGCTGTGGTGCTAAGTGTGCCGTCAGTCTGGACAAAGTATTGCTGGCCTGCTGTCAGGCTAGTCTGGTTACGGTCTATGCAGCCGACTATGGCAATGGTTGATTGTTCATTTTCTGCGCATGTATCAACAGCAAAGCCAATGAAGTTTTCGGAGGTTAGAGCAGGGCCGGGGTCAAGCGCCACTACCGTTCCATAACTACTGTTTCCGCTGTCAGGGTAACCAAAAACGAAGACATCAGCGTTAGTGTCGTACACGACTGTTTGTTCCCCGCCAACATCGCTGTCAATTTCGATACTCGTGCTAAAACTAACACTAGTTCCAGAGATGGTTGCCTCGTAAAAATCTAAGTCACTGCTATAAACAAAAACGCCGACTTTACCAGTATCGGGATTAAATGAGCCAGATGGGAAATAACCCACTTCAGTGCCTGTGTACACCACGGGCGTTCCAAAAGAAATGCTCGTGCCCGACACTGTTCCGACTACTGCCGTGCCGTAGTTAGAGTTGTTCTCATCCGCATACAGAATAAGCACCTTGTTGTTCGTAGTGTCGAAAGTGGCGTTTGTGTCTCTGGTTTGGGCGGCTTCAAAAACAGTGGCCGAGCCAAAAGAGATGCTCGTGCCCGACACCGTGCCGACGATTCCAGTACCGTGATCACCAACGGCGGCATCCTCATAAGCAATCACCACCTTGTTGTTTGAGCTATCAAAAACTAAAGAGCACTCCTTAGTGCTTGCGGCTTCAAAGACTACCGCACTTCCAAAACTTATTGAGGTCGAGCTAACCGTCCCAACACGCGCAGTGCCGTGGCCGCTATTTCCTACGTCTCTGTACCCAATGACCACCTTGTTATTGCTTGAGTCAAAAGTGCTACCTATATCTGAAGTGTTTGCGCTTTCAAATACGACCGGCGTTCCAAAGCTGATACTTGTCCCCGAAACGGTGCCGACAACGGAAGTGCCATAATTGGTATTGGCCCTGTCACGATAACTAATAACAACCTTTTCATTGGCTGAATCGAAAGTAATTGATATGTTGTCTGCGTTACCTGATGAAAACTGCACGACAGAACCCGCTGTGCAGGTAGTGCCAGAAACCGAGACCACAAATGCTTTGCCAACACTATTGCCTTCGTCGGTGCAGGCCACAACGACTTTGTTGTTAGTGCTATCAAAAACTGATTCGACAAAATTTACGTTAGAAGAGATTACAGTTAGGGCAGAGCCTAATGTTGAACCCGACTTCGTTACCTTACCGTCACTCTTGACCAAAACCGAGTTGCCAGCCGTCAACGCTTTATCTGCCGTAGCGGTGTAGTAGGCATCAATGATATTGGGGTCTTTGCCCAAAAACCTCATGGCTTAGACTCAGCTTATTTCTTCGTAGCTGACAAAAACCTTGAGATCGTTTGCGGCGCTGGCTTGTGCCCCAAGACTACGATCCTCTTCTAGATACAAAGAAGTATTCTTGTCGATTACCACAAGCGTTGAGTCCTGCGGTACAGAAACTGTTTTGACAATCTCTGTAGCAGTGCCGCCAATATCGTCTTGGCTGTAGTAGCTAACTGTAATGTCAGCCGCTACAGACCCGTCTACATTTGCGACAGTAAGGCTATTTACCTTAAACACCTTGCTAGAGCTTGCGGCATTAGAGACCACAGCGGTAGCGTTAGTGTCGGTTAAGTTCACCACCGCAGACTTACCTGTAATAGTGGCGACGTTGACGATATTTGGTGCGGCCATTTTCTATCTCCTATCCGAAAACAATTGCCATAGCGATGGCTTTGCCTGTATTAATTCCTGCGGCCCCAAATGACAATTTACCGGAACCATCGGTTAGCAAAGCCTGACCGCTTGTTCCATCCCCATTAGGAAGCTCTAGGCTGTACGTTGCAGAGGCGCTATGCGGTGGCCCCTTCAGGGTTACGCCGTGAGAGTTGGACTCACAATTAAACCGTATTGCTCCGGCGTTTGTGTTGCCATATAGCTCAGTAAATCCTGTTCCGTTTGGGAACAACTGGATGTTGCCATTGGTATTGGTTGATTTGACGGCATTGGCATCAATTTGAATGTTATCTACATCTAGTTCATTAGCCGTGATTTGCCCTGCAGCGCCGTATCCT
>Ga0181369_1000073_pt1 | contig 25887 bp, 9 predicted proteins | sample LowvirmetaG_8_FD_130088 | JGI IMG/M metagenome (GOLD analysis project Ga0181369, IMG submission 130088) | Marine viral communities from the Subarctic Pacific Ocean - Lowphox_04 viral metaG | ecosystem: Environmental > Aquatic > Marine > Oceanic | place: Subarctic Pacific Ocean | collected 2015-11-29 | reverse complement strand
TGAAATCACTGTCAGCACCAACTACAAGTCCGCCATCGTTTGCAATACTGATTGTACCCGATGTGGTGTCATTGATATTTGATCTAAGATAATTGGCCGCGGCCACATTTCCTAATTGATCAGCGTTAGTGGCAGTGCCTTGAAATTTTGTATCTGCTATCGCTGTTGTAAGTGTAATACCTTTTTTAATTGTTGCAAATCCGCTGATTGCAAGTTTTGGTGTGAATTCGTCTTCAGAAACAATAGCAATAAGATTGCCATCATTGTACCATTTTGTGATGTTCTGACTTGCATCTGCACTGTCTAGTATTGTTTCAAAAATAAAACCGTTATTGGTTCCAGTTGAAGCAGGTGGTCCTACAAGGACACTAGTTGATCCGTTGTAAAAATAAATTTGATCTGTATCTGAGTTTATCCAAAGATCACCTTGTGATAAAGTGCTCGGTGCACTAGTCTGGTACGGTACATTTCCGCCTGCAGGCACAAACGCCGACCCTGAATACACTTTCAATAGAGAATTAGTGCTGTCATACCAAAGTTGACCTTGTATCGGTTTTGTTGGTGCTGAAGTATTTGAAAAATTTTCTAATAGATGTAGGAAGTTCTCTGCTATCGTTTCTCCATATCCTGCGTATCCTTTACCTATGAAAGAAAGATCTGTCTGTGTGTTGACAACACCATCCTGTACGGTGTATGAACCACTACTTGTTTTGTTTACAGTGTATGCCATTAGTATCCTGTGTTACCCCCTGATGTTGTTCCACTATCTGTGTTCGACGTTGACTGTGCTGTTGAACGTGTTTCGGCGAAAGTTGTTAAACTCTGTATTCTCAATGTGTAATCAATCTGTATAAGTCTGTTCAATGACTTCTGTACTGGGTGAAAAATTACGTGTGTCAACAACTTGTTGGTTGCTCCGTTCTCTGTTCCTTCCCAACTTTTTAATCCTAGTTCATCAAACACATAGTCACCGTTGAAATCTGTTGTGTTATCGAAAGCCGCCTGTCCTGTTGGTTCGCCATAGTCCAGTGTACAGGTCACAACTATATCAGTGTATTTGTTACCTGCTGTGTGTCTCACTTCCATCTTGTTTCTTGTGGTGTCTTTGTTTGTTGCAGAATTGTCATCAATAACTTTATAATAAGTTTGGTTGTACAACGTAGCGTTTGTTCCTGTTGAATTTGGCGTGAGGTAAGTTATTATACCTGTTGGATCAACACTTGTACCACCGTTGCCTAGTGCAATCTCATGTATGAAACCTGTTGTCTTGTTTGCTAAAGAATTAGCAAGTGCCTGAGACATGTTCTCGTAGTGTATTGCATTTCTCTTGTCTACGATAACTTCGCCGGTCTCTGGGTCTGAAATCTTTATATGCCCTGTCATCATAACACCTGTGTTATCCTGAGGCTTGTTATTCTCTTCTTTTTTAGATTCTGTTGGTTTATTGTCTTGTGTCATCTAGTGTATTTATTCAGGTGCGTTTGTAGGCTCATTAGCAATGAATTTAGCCTGTTGAGTGCCAGAAGCCTGCAATCCTTTACCATCTGCCGGATTACCATCTAGTGCTGTGTACCAAACCTGTCCTTTCTTGTGTAATATTTTTATCTGTGTTGCAGAAGCAGGTGCGGTGCTTAGAGTCACGTTTGCTCCAGAAACAGAGTAGTTGATAGTTGATCCATCCTCGCTAGTGAGCAACAATCGTTGGCCACCAATGAATATGTCTAACTCACTAGCGGATGATGGTGTTTGTGATAGTGCAAACACAACTGTACTTCCATCGCCTGTGAAGGTGTTGGTGTACACAGTGTCTGCGTAAGGGATGGTTTGAGTACCAGACGCATCTACCACTTCCGTGCCTGATCCATGCTCCTTAATTCCTGTACCAAGGGTTCCACGTCTTAGTTGTCCCAACGTGTTACCTGATTTTGTAAAGTATTCTATTCTCTCTTTGTCTATGAATATGACTCCCGGAGTATTGCTCGCCGCGTTTGGGGTAGGCAGTGCAGTTGCGTCTTCAACTGTAATAGTCTGCGTGCCTTCCGTCATATCTAATGTTAATTTTGTTGTCTCTGTTTTGCTGATACGTTTGTAGAAAGTCCTGTTCATCATGTCTTTGAATATCCTGAATCCTGTGCTTCCGATCGCAGTCTCTAATGCGAAGTACATAACATCCAGTCTGTCAGATGATGTAATAGTTTTTCCGACCACAGTAATTGTGTTGCCACTTGCTGTGTAATCTGATCCCTGTACCAATTGCTCACCATTCAACCACACGTATGTGTATCCTGCATTAAGGGTGTCAAATCTCAATTTGAACACACCGCTCGATCTGCCTTCGAGAACTTCTCTTCTCTGTTTCATTCCAAGAGCGTTGTTGAACGTTGTAACAGAGATCTTGTCACTGTTTGACAACGAGTAAGGTGAAGTGATTGCACTTGATATCAAAATAATATCGGTGCCCTCATTAAAGTACTGATGGTCAACCAATGTTGAAATACAAATTACATCTGTTGATGTTGGTACAGACGCTGTGACGAATTCAATGTTTTGGTTTCCTATGTCCACTGTGTAATCAGTGTTCAAATCTTTTTTGGTTCCGTTTACATATACTTCTACTTGCGAAGCGGCTGTTATCGTTTTAGCAGGATCAACTGTTGAGTCGTCGCTGAGTCCCGATACAACTCCGTAGGTGTAAGTGCTTCCGTCACCAACATAGTAAGTGTTGTCCGGGCCTCGTAACACCCTGCCGTTTACTTCGACTGTCGTCAAACCTGAGAATGGTCCAATAGATCCAGGTGGATATGTTATTGTGTATCTGTTGGTCCCTGTTGCATAAGTCAGTTCTTGAGTCCTTATACTTGCGTAACTTCTTGAACTTGTTGCCGATTTGTTGAAACCTGCTATCTGTATGTAAGAACTTGCCACTGGCGCCGCACTGAACTCCACTGTTATTGTGTTTGCTGTGGTACTGGTCGTGTACGATGATGTTGGTACACCGTCTATCGTGACATAGATGTCAGATGATGATGAATCTAGGTTGAACTCACCCCTGGTAGATGTCAAGAATGACGTCGTATTGCCGTCGCCGGTGAATGTGTTCAACACCCTGTAGTTCTCACCTGATATTGCGAACACCTTGGTTGATATCACAGAGTGGTTTGCAGGCGCGGATGTGAATGTAATGGTTTTGTTCCCAACATTGATCGAATAGTTTGTTGTCAATTTCTGTACGACACCATCAACAGATACAGTCACTGATCCCAATGACCCGGGATAATCACCTATTGAGAATGTTGTAGTGCTTCCGTTACCTCTATGATTCATTTCGCTTATGAAAGGCACACCCGACTCTGGCGATGTGTAAACCTTAATATCTAGTGTGTCAAAAATTTGACCTGGTACAGTTTCTTCTGGTGCGTAACTTGTGTCTGGTGAGACAAAGGCATCTCCCTCTAACACTATATCGCTAGGTGCGTGACCCAGTGCTGAAGTGAACAGGCCACCTTTGATTATGGAATCCATTGTCCTGTCGTCTGTTGGTGTAAGCACACCGTCGTCGTCGAACGGTATGAATTCAACGAGAGCATCACCGTCTGCTGTTTCGCTGATAGTAAATGTCACTGTCGACCCGTCGCCCCTTATTACGTCACTTAATTTTCTTCTTGTGCTGTCATCCGCTGTGATGTATACCTGATAAACCTCAGTGCTCGTCGGCGCAGTGTCAAATGTGTATGATGATGTCGACCCGTCTGCCCTGAATGCCTTGATTCTCGAATTTCCGTAGTTGTCCCATGGGAAGTCATACCAACCCGATTTGTCCCAACCTGCTTCCTGGTTGAATAGTAGACCCGTAACCATGGTGCCACCGTAGTCAACGCCTGTCATCACCTGGTCCAGTTCATTGCCCGGCATGCCAGAACCTGGTGTGTAAAATCCCTTTGTCCTGTCTGCCGCTGTCAGTCCTGTCTCGTCACCGTAAACTTTGTAAACGCTTCCTTTGTTGTCATCGAAGTCTGTACTTGACGTGAATGCATTTGTGACTTTGTACAGTTGATTTTTGTATCTCAACAAGTCATTGTAAGCATATGCGGTTGATGCCGCCCAATCAACAACACGTGAAGTGCTTGAAACTCTGTCAAACTTGATAGTAGTGTCAAAGTCCCTTACTAGATCATTGTTTAAATTAGCATAGGCCTTGGCTGTGTCGGTCGGTGTTGTTCCATCCGTCTTACCGCCTGACAACACCACAGTAGGTGTCGTTGTGTAGTTTGCACCAATGCCTGTAACATTTATTTTAATGACCGCGCCGCCCTGTATGATTGCTGTGGCAGTCGCCGCCGTGGTAGTTGGTGAAACGTACATCTTGAACGTGCCTGACTTGTCACTCAGTGATTCATTCACTGACGTTGTTGGACCATAGAATGTGTCAGTGTAGCCATCAAATGTGTAAGTTTTGGTTGTACCTGATCCTGAATTCTGTGTGTCATATATCTCGGCCTGTTTCTCACTAGTGAACAACGGATAATAATATCCAAACTGTCCGCTTGTGGTACCCGACGAGCTGGTCGCCTGTATCTGGAATGGGCCTGTTGATCCTTCTGTACCTCCCAGTATGGTCACCGTAGGTGCAACCTCATATCCTGATCCACCTGCTGTTACTGTGATTGACTGTACGTACTTCTTGTGGTAGTCATACCACATTTGGTATGGAAACTCTGTCAGTTTCGCTGTGTCTAAATCAACATTTAGGCTTCTGATCTTGCCTGTTGTAGCGTCATAGAACGTTGGATTGTCAAAGTCTGAATAGATGCCGTCCTGTGTCTCTGTTTTGTTGTAACCCAGCCTGTACTCCCGGAGTTTTGTGTGGAATGGTTTGACCTCATTGATGTAACTCTCTATCCATGAATCCGTTCCTGTTGTGTAGGTCTTCCTCTGGTCTAGTTTTCTCACACTGTTCTTGGCATTTATGAATGATGTCTTGAACATCCAGTCCACGTACGTCTGTTCAGACAACACTTTTCTAAGTCCTGTGAAGAACAACGTGTTGTATTCTCCTGCTAGGTCATTGATGAACAGGTCGTCCCTCAATGCGGTCAACACTTTCCTTGTCTCAATGCTTGGCTCCTGGTCAAAGAAGTTGTCGTCAAAGTTGTCTTGGCCGGCAAATCCTGATGCGTCTTGGCTGTAGTCGTAAAGTTTTGTGCTTAATCTGATTGTACCGTTCTCCGTTCCAACATTAGTCCAACCTGTTGAAGTCTTCATGAACAGTTTCCAGCCGCCTGTGTCTGCATTGGTGACCTTGACGTGTTTACCTATGGCAAGATCTAAAGTGTCCAACTCGTATTCGAATTTAATTTGCTTGTCTATCGGAGTGTTTTCGCTGTGGATCATTTGGTGTATGTCAGGATCTGTGCCATACCAGTCTGTGTAACTCCAGTATGCAGAGGTGTTGTAGGTCTGTATTTTGGTTCTAGACCAATCAGTACCATCCCAGGTGTATATCGCCCAAAAATTGTTGGCCGTCTCGTCTGCCTTGACCAAGTAGTTCACAGTGCCCGATATGTCTGCTGTGTTCACGTAGGTCAATTCCGCATATGTGTCGACGGAGGCGTCCCACTCCAAACTCTGTGCTGTGGGCTCTGGATCTTTTGAATCTAGATTTTTCAAATTGATTTGGCCAACTAGTTGATTTTTCTTTAATACTGAGTTAGCATAATCAATTATTTCTTTTAATGCATTGTATCTGTCCACATACCAACTCTGTCTTGGCCGTATGTTGTTGCCATATCTTTCGTTGAGTGGCAAATCCAGGTCTGGGACAATGTCTCCCACTGAATTCTTACCTATCAATGAATCCCACCAACGTGTCTCTATATGTACCCCAGGCCTGTATTCTGTATCACCTTCCCTAACCAACTTCCACACGCTGTGGGAGTCACCTTCGAAAGTGTTGGTCCTTATGTCCATGTTCAACACTATGTCGTCATTGACTAGATTTTTTACATTGTTAAGTAAAAATTTATTTGTGTCTGTGACTGAGTAATATTTAAAGTCAAATGCACTAGGATTCTGTATAAGATTTGCCACATAAGCCACAGTGTTTTTCCTCGCAACCACGCTGTTGGTCGGCAGTGTGCCCTTGCCCTTGACCCAGTAGTAATAGTAGTTGACGAACTGGTCTAGTCTCGAATCATATCTCTGTGTCGCTGTGTACTGTGAATCATCACCGTACAGAGCAGTGCCTGTTACAGTTTGCTGTGCCCTGCCCTCGACTCTCCTGTTCCATTCGCTTGGCAGTAATCGAGATTCTACCCATTCGTAAATGTCTATGCTCGAACCCGGGAATGTCTGTCCCCAGTGATTGTGTTTATATTCCTGTGTATCCTGCTCGTACCATAACCATTTGACTGTTGACAGATCCCACCATACTTCACCTATGTGTTTCTCTGCCCATGGTGTGCTTGTGTTTGCATTCACTCCAACATTGTACGTGGCCGGATCCCAAGCCGTCTTTATGTTGATTTCTCTGTCGGCTACGCCCATTAGTCTGCCCTTAACAGGATCGTATAGGTCATAGTAGTCTCTTAATTGTTTTGATTTGTTGTTGAATTCGAATACCTTACCAAGTTTTTCCGTGTCCATTAGTGCAGTTTCACTAACAATGTTATTCCATGCATATTTTCCACTGACTGTGAGATCATAGCAAACAATTGATCCGTCATTGACTATCTTGGTGCTTCCGTCTGTTGCCGTATTGGCATCATCTTTCGGTGCACCAACGTAAACTGAGTTGTCAGTAATACAAACCCCACGTCCGAAGTCATCATCTGCTGACATGTTAGCAGACGTCAGTCGGTCGTCTATCACAAACTTGGTGTTGTACATGGTCGCCGTGAATGCACCACCGGACTCAACGTTACTGTCCACTATGCTAGTGTCCTGCAAGTCAAATGTGGTCTCGCCAGAATCAAATTTTATTTCTTTATAACTTGCAAAATTCTCAGCACCTATTATTATTCTTGTGCCATTGTTGTTCAAACCTAGAGTGGTACCAAACTTCATATTTGAGATAGTATTAGGTGCATTAATGGTCTGTTTCAAAGTGTAAGTGTTTGTTGAATCATCCGCATTCCATTTGTAGTAGTAAATGGCACCTGTGTCAGGATGTGCAGTGCCATCAACCCCCGGGGCGCCAATTATAAGTGTGGTGCCATCCTTGCTCATCGCCATGGATTCTCCAAAAGCAGTGTTGATTGATGATCCGTCACTTGCCACTCCGGTGATAGTTTGTGCCAGTGCGAATGAATTCTGTGTGCTTCCGTCGTTGCTCTGTGACGTCTTGATAAAGATCTCTACCTTGCCCGCGTTGCCTGGTGCCAGTGAACTGACAGCGATGATGTCACCGTTGTCGTTGGCCTGTATCCTGTGTCCAAATCTCTGTCCTCGACCGCCCGCTGGTGGTTCGATTGTGTAGTCCTGTGTCCAGGTGTCGTATGTTGATCCATCTGCACCGATACCCCACGTGTACATGTACACTCTTCCTCGATCGTTGTCATGCCCTGGAGCAGAAACAAACATATATTTGTCTGCTGTAGTCCTTGTTGATGTTGCACCAGGTTCTGATATTTTATGTGCCCATCCAAAGTTGAGATTCTCGTTTACTGTCGACCCATCGGTCGGTGCCCTCACTGTGTCTAGTATACCGTACTTAAATGTGCTTGGATCCCAAATGTAGATCTTAATGAGTCCTGAGTCAATAAATCTTGTGCTTCCGTCGGCCCCGACAGCGTTGGCGTATGGTGCACCCGCAACCACAAAGTTTTCATCAGTGCTTATTGAAAGTGACTCACCTAATCTGCTGGTGTTGTCATCATTGTCAGACATTGTTGCAGTCAATTGAGTCAGCCATTCCGTGCCTGCATCTGGAATAGATCTGAACAGGAAGTGAACCTCCCCTTGTCCTTTTCCTGGTGCTGAGGCAATGACTGTCCTACCATCATTACGTGCTACGATCCTGTGTCCGAAATGCTGGTCCGCCGTGATCACGTCTGGTGATGGCCGTAGTTGTGTAGTGTATGGATCGTGTTTTTCGTATACACGCCATAGACCCGACATGTCGGAGTCTGTAAACACCTTGTCGCCTGGCTGTTCTGTGGCATCATCCTTGTCTATGTATTCTTCAAAACTAATTAAATCGTTGACATTGTCCATCGATGCCAATCTAACTGATACAAATTTGTATACGTTTCCGTAACTGTCAGCGGTCGAACCGTCCTCTAGGGCGGGGATGAATCCAACGTTACCGTCGTAGTCTATGGTCACTGTCTTGTGGTCTGGTGTGGAACTGACACGATACACACCGTTAAGTGTTGCTTCCTCACTGTTTGATATGCCGAAGTAGTCGGCATCAGTTGTGGTCGTACCTGCTGACAATGTATGTGATCCTGTGAACGTGATCTCCAACTGTGCGGCATTGTTGATCAACTGTAGATTTGCTATCTTTATGCCAGCACTTGTAATTCTCAACACGTCCCAGTCCCGGTTGCTCTTGTTGGCAACCCAAATGAGATCACTGGCTGTGATAGCATTCATGTCTAAATTTAATATTTCATCAATGTTGAACGCAGTGTGTTGTACCTGTTGCAGTTGAGGATACCCTGCTGTCTTTAAGACTTGTGCTGTGTCCCTGCTGACTCCTTCCTTGGTGTAGTCCAATCTCTGAAATGTGTTTGATGCTGTGTATTCAACTGGCTTGTAGTAGAAATTCTCCTTGGATATAGAATCTGATCTACTGTACTCCACCGTGTCATTGGATGTGTCTAAAAGTTCTATACTTTGTGGGTTTGCCTTTATCTCGTTGTCCTTTAGAACAATCTGTATGTTCTCAATGGAATCTGTGTTACCAAATTTACCTGTACGTATCATCCATTCTGGGTACAGGTCAAGACTTATGTCCTCGCCCTCATACTTGACCTTGAGAATCTTGTCTATGGCGTTCTGTGTGCCCTTCTCCCTGATGTAGCCCTGGTAGAACTTGTACTGAGAAACATCATTAACAAATAAATTTTCTAAGTAGTCTCTGCTCTGATATCCTGTAAGCCTTTGTGCCAACTTCTGTTGTGATTCGTCAAAGTTGTTGGTCTCCAACTCATAGAAATCATTGAACTGTGCGATCTTGTACTCGAAATTGGGTACCAACTGTGGTGCTGGTTTTTTGTCTTTGAGCTTCCAATTGGCTGTCTCAAAAGTCGAACCCGAGTTGTGATTGGTTTTTGCCACGTAGAACTTGCCTTGGTGTTCAACGCTGTCACCTATCCTGTAATCCGTGTTTGCCAACCAGTACGTGACTTTCGCGGCGTCGAACACGAAGCCTGGTGCATAGTAGTCTCCGTTCCACCCTGCTGTCTTCCATCCTACCAGTCTCAATCTCTGTTGTCTGAATCCAGTGAATGGATCATAAATGATGTCAGAAAAAACTGTGCTGTTGTCGAACAACAGTATGTGTTCTTTCTGCACAGTGTTCAGTGCTATGTTATAAAGACCCACCGTGTCGGATTTAATGCCCAACTCAAATGTCTTACCTATACGCTTGGTCGATATTTCGCCTATATCAATCTTTCTGCCTCCAGAGTCTAGTAATGAATAGTCTCCTGCTAGGTTCCTCAGTTTCCCCACAATGCTGTTGTTGGTGTTCAGTTCAAAACCGTCAGCGGCAGGTGACACTGTGATTGCTGATCCAGGAGTCCACTCCTGCGTTGTCCAGAATAAAAACTCTCTGACTGCGTTCTCCCAGTTTATTGTTTCTTTAAGTTCCTTTGAGAACTTGTTGAATCGAAAGCCCTGTGATTCCAACCAATGTCCATATCCAAACAGGAAGTCCGCTACATCTTGAATGGTGTTTAACACGTATCCATATGGTATGGTCTGCGTTGTCCCTTGATAATTTGCATATTGTTTGACCACAGTAGATCCCTCAACAGACACTGCCTTTGCTGTTGTTGTTCTGACAGGGTAGTTGAAGTTGAAGTAAGGTTTGACAGTGCTGTAACCCAATAACTTGTATCCTCCCAACACTGTTGATCCATCCTCACTGATATCTGTATTTTTCTCTATAAGCACACCTGAATATTGGAAACTCTCAACAGGGTTAGATGTTCTAAATAATATCTTGTAATTCTCATCCGGTATGAATTTTGATCCTGCTGTTGATCCTGGAGACACACTGTCTGTCAGGATTTTTATATTGTCCTTATCTGTGAATGCACATAATTTGTATGACCACTGTACAGACAGATTCTTCATCTTGTCGTAATAGAAGGTCTTACTGTCTAGGTTTCTAGAGGTTAGATAATTTATTACAAACGGTTGGTACCCCGCTGTTTGGTATCTCGTTGTGATACCTGTTTTTAGGTCGGTTTCTGTCTCTAAATGGTATTTTGCTGTCTTTAGTGTTTTTCTCACACCAGTAGATGTGTATATCTGATTTCCTGCCGTATTCGTTGTAAGCCTAGATGGATCAAAAAAATTAGAGAAGAATTTTGCCGGTTTGGTTAGTGCCAAGGTCTTCATCACGGTGAAAGGATAAGCACTGGATCTCCTCCATGCCGTCTCCGCTGGTGCTTGATCTCCAAACTTCCAAGCATTCTGCCTTCCTGGTATGTCAAAGTTATCAACGAGTCCTGCCGCTAATGGGTCTAGTAAATTTCCTGATGAATCAACTGGTAGGTAGGATCCGATTGATGGTTTTCCGTATCTTCCAGGTTCTGTTGCTATTGCATTCCATAACACATCATTGCCTGACGTGTATGGAGCGGTTCCATAGGTAGCGTCCCACGTGCTGGGTTTCTCTGAATGGCCAAGCATCTCCCATGGTCTAATATGAGGGACGTCAGTGTCGTAGAAATATTTGTATATTCCTCTCCAGTGTCCTGGCAAGTTCTCATTTATTAGTCTGCCTTTTGATCTTGCGTAGTTGTAGGTGAAAGGTAATCCCTCTGAGAAAACTGTGTTATTGATGTATTGCACGTTGTTACGTCCCGCCCACTGATAGAAATCTGGGCTCATCACACTATCTATTTCCTGTAGCGTGTATTCCGTTGACGTGAAAGCACTTGGTAACACATCATGTATGTCTATCAATGCTGGATCGTATACTACTTTTATATTGTTGTAAATTCTTTTCTCTAATTCTATTATGAGGTCATCACGTTCGTCACCATATGCTTTGATTGTACTTCCATCATGCCTCCTTATCATTGCTGTATCTGTGATGAAAGTCGTGTCTGTGAATGCTTCAGGTGTAAACTTGGGATACATTCCAAGTTTGGTTGGCGATGGTGGCATGTAACTGCCGGTTGTATCTGTGTAATCCTTGATTACTATTTTGTCACCTTCTGCTAATGGCTTGCTGATGTACACACTGTCATCTGTTGTGCTGAATGTGTAGTCTGTTCCTAGTAATAGTTGAACATCATTAAGGTAAACGTATACCGCTCTATTGCTCAATATTGTTATATCATGTTGTGAGTTCAGTGCGTAGTCGGTCTGTGATGCTCCCATCACTGTATATGATCTAGTCGAAACATTTTCTCCCCAACCTATCATGTCTTCGTAGTAGAAAGGGAAAGTGCTGTTCCTACCTGGCGTTATGGCTGTGATTATTTCATCAACCCTGTCAGCGGCCACCCCCTCATACGCTGTTCCTGTTGCGTGTGTCAGGAATGCGTTGTACCATTTCTCATACTCCTGGTTTACGTAATCCGTTGCTGTGAAGAAGTTTGTCTCCTGGTCTATTGTGCTAAAAATAGCAGGTACCAATGGCGCTTCATGTTGATGTATGCTTCCACCCTTGAGCCTGGCATTTGGTTTATCCCGTAAGTTTGATACTCCGGGTATTATACCTTTTACATCCTGGTTCTTGTCAAAGATATCTTTGACATGATTCAATATCTGGCCAAAAGTAAAAGTGCCCAACTGTTTGTTGAGGCTGTTGGTTGCTAGGTTCTCCGGTATCTCATATATGCCCTTGTCGGCAATCTTATCAGCACTGCTGTGTGCCGCGATCCGGACCTGGTCGTTGACTTCTAGTGCTATGTTGAATTTTATGAATTTGTTTTTTGTTCCTGTTTCTATGGTATAATCTGTGATTAGAGTTTTCCTCGATCCGTTCACAGTCACAGACACTTCCAAATCAGATAGGTCCGCTGAATCTTTGTAAAAGTCTATTGCAAATAATTGTTTCTCAGTTGCGTTTACTATGAAAGTCCTAATGACACGCTGTTTGCTTTCACTTGTTCTTTTAATCCAAGCACTTCTCGAGTTGTGTGTGCTTATGCCTGTGGTATAATGAAGATGTCCTTCTGCCAGGTTCTTTGTGATCGTGTCTGTTCCACTCTTGTAAGTGAACGTCCCTGACGTGTGATCAGATTCGAAAACAATGTCTCCTACATTGTTAATTGTGTTGTACTTGACTTTAATTCCAAGCACCGTGTCAGTGGTCGCTGTGTCCGATGTTGCAAAAGCAAAAACTTTCGCTCCTGAAAAAGTTGAATTAGGATATGTAGTGGTATCGTCGAATGAGGTGTGATTATCATCCCACATGCCAAACAACGGCTGTTGGTTTATTCCTGTTTTCTGTTGTGCTTCAACAAAAGTTTCTGTGGTGCTATCATAACGGAAAGTTTTGCCCTGATTCGTTGTACCAAACTCAATGAAGATAGAGTCATCGTTAGATGGTATGGCATCAGATGCCTCGGTTAAATTTATGACCTGTGTTGAGTCTCCTGCTGTGACGAAATTGACATCGTATATCTTGTTCTTTACTATGGGGTCTGTGTCGGCCGCAAACACTACTCTCATTCCAGATGCTAGTGGTAATCCATCGATTATGTAACCTGTCTGCTTGGAAACTTTACTAAATGCATCCGTCGTCACTGTGTCATACAATGTCACAGATCTCTTGGCCACTGTACCGTGATTGTACAAGGCAAGTCCTGAATCAAATTCTATAATAGGCCTCTTGGCCCTGTCTTCCTCATTCAGTGTGGGAGTAAATCCTGTAACCTTTGCCGTTTCATCTATTATCGATCTGTGGAACCACCTGTTGTACCTCGACCACGCATTTTGATCTTGTGAATCCCTCTTGATTGTGATGTAGTCTTTTGTCTCTGGTAGGTAATATGCTTTGGCATATGGCCGTGAATCATACCCTGCTTGGTCATACAGCACAGTAGTCTCGGTTGCATAACTGCCTGGTGTCATTAGATCCTCGACATCGGTCAATGTGATTGCATCACCAACTCCTTCTACGTAGTATTCTTTACCTTGGTATGCGGTTGCCACCAACGAGTTTGTAAATTTTATCTTCATTCCGTTGGATAAATCTAAAGTCCTCAGGCTGTAGTTTTTTGTTCCAACTATGTCATCCTCAACATTAATAGTCGCAGTGCTTGTTGCATCTTTGATCTGCAGTATACCATACATGGCGTCATGGTTGCCGCACTGATAATATAAAGTGTCCGGTACGCCTGTTGTGGGTACTGTGAATGTTACTGTTCCTTCGTCCGCACCGTTGTTTATTACTCCTGTGTCGAATATTGTCGATGTTGAGCCATCTGCAGAAACCTTGCTCTTGTATGGCTCTGTCATTATCCAGAAAGGATGGCCTTTAGCGTCAACATTAAACTTGTATGTGTTACCTCTATACAGTGTCAAGATAGGATTGTTTTCGTTCTCCCTGTGAGTGAAGTTGTATGCACCTTGTTTCAAATTCTGAACTGCAAATTCCACCACTGCACTAGGTCCAACTGAGTCTATCTCTATCGCTCCAGGACCGTCTGGCATCCAGTAATACTCCCTATAGTTCACTAATTTGTCATAATCTATAGCAGGGTTCCAACTGTACACCGTCTCCTTGTTAAGTCTATCGTGGTTTGCCACTTTTCCGCCTAGAAATTTGATTTGATTTATGTAGTCGTCATATGTTCCTGTGAATTTGACCTGGTCTTCTGGATTGGCAGATGTAGTGTCTCTGTCTGTATAAGTTACCGTAGGTTCTAGTTGATATGCAAATCTATCCCTGCTGATTGCACCGATATACCTGTCATCGATTGACCTGGTGTAGGCATCCTGTCTGCCTACGTAACCGTCCACCCTCTCCAGTGAGCCTTTCTGAACCAAGGGATCCATTGTACTTGATAGGAATCTCTGGTTGGCATCTGTCCTATAGAAAGCAGGTAGGTGTTGTACAGTACGCCTGTATTCATTCGTACCTTGTTTAACGACTTCGTTATTTGTCAGTGCGTTTGTTGGGTTGTCTGCCATTAGTATCCTGACCCGCTACTGCCGGTGCTTGAACCGGAACCTGTTGTAGTAGAGCCTGATACCGCTGATCCTGTTGTGGTGTTGTTCGTGGCAGTTGATGTTGATGTGACTACAGTGCCTGATGCCGCCAATTGATTGGCTCCAAGTGCTGTAATAATTGACACATCATCAACGGTGGCCCCACTGATGAAAATTTCGTCCGCCGCCGAGTCAAGTTGGAACAAGGACCCAAAACCCTGTCCTGACTGGTTAGGCACAATCACTGCTGTCAATAAATCTGGTGCTAATTGATTGTGTATGTAAGCGGCTAATTCTGTAAAATAAAAAGTGTCCCCGAAGTCCCAGTTGTCGAGTGCGAAGTATTCATTGATAGCGGCTATCACTCTCGTCTTGATCACCGCGTCTGAAACGTTGGTTTTTGTATTTTTCACGACCTTGAAAGTTGCCTGTAGTTGTTCTTCTGCACCTGTACCAAAAAGTAATTTATATTTTACCGGATGATATATGATCTGATCTGATAGCGATTTTAAAGGATTAAGTGCACCAGAGTAATTGATCCTTAATTGATCTGCCGTTGATTCTGTTGGTTTCATTCCACCATCTTGCAACCATATCCTATATAGGTTATCGTATGTTCGTTCTAATAGGTATACATCAACAATGTTTGACACACTAGGATCTATCCTAGTTTCCTGTCCCGCGTGATGTTTGTACTGGAACTCAATTGAGCTTCTGCCTCTTCTTGCTATGTAATCTGTAGTTGTAGTAAGTGTGTTAGTTGTAGAACTGTACTTCTTGATCACGTCTTCTGCTGAGTCATAGAAGTAAAATAATTGTTCATCAGTGTATACTATTGTGTTGAGATTTATGTCTGCTTCTTTTTCTGCAACAACAAAATTAGATGCCGCGTATGGCCTGTACCTCTCAATGTTATCATACGAAATATACTTTTCTTGGAATGCAAATTTTGTTGATTCCGATAAAGTCGGTTCAACAAATATGTCAAACAGTTCTGGATTGTCAACAACACCGTCGTCATCTGCATCAAAAAAACCTACCTTGACTTTCCTATTGTCCTGGAAACCATCTGCTTCTGTTACAACATCAACCACTTGCCACGTCAATGGATATCCCACACTGTTTCCTGTGGAAACAATGCTGTTAGTTTTCAATAATTTTACTGTGTCCTTTACAGTCTTGCCTGTCGTGTAGTCGTAAATTTTCTCATCCACATCATAATGAAATTTGTTCTGTGATTCTGATTCAAAAAGGTATTCTAATTTCCTGTATTTGACAGTGTATGTGTTTCCATCATTGGTGAACTTGAACCACCAACTAGCATCAGAATTAATCGCCGCTGTTGACCCTGCATTGGACAGATCAAAAAGTGTGCTTGTGCTAAGATTGGTTGATGTGATCACTTTCCATGTCTCTGAATCTATGTCATATCTCAATCCAAATTCCTCATAGGCTTCTATTCTGTCTATTAACTCTGCTTCCAGCGTTGTACTAAATGATGTACTGAAATTAGGTATAATTGCATTTATAACCGAACCATGTGGCACTATGTTGTTAAGCGTAACTGGACCAACTCCTGACTCAAGATTTCCCGCACCAGAATTGGCTCCATCAAGCACTACTGCACCTATCTTGGCCCATAACCTGTCTTCAGCGTTGTCTGTTGTCGATGTCACCAATGTGCCGTTTAAAAATTTTCTCGTGTCTGGTGATGTAAATTTCACTAATGCACCAGGTTTTGCATACTTCATATTAGATGTGGCTGAATCACCTATGACTAAAGCACCACCAGAAGTGAAATAACCTGTGTTGGTATTGGTGGAAGTTGTCGTTGAATTCCATGTTGCGGACAGTGTGCTGACGCCTTTGGTAGCATACTTTAAATAATAAAACTGTCTAGCGTATGCTTCTTTCAACTTTGCTTCTACAGATGTGTCTATTGTTGACTGTATGTCACTCCTGTTGTTGAATGTGAATGTGAATTGCTGTAACGATTCCTCTCTGTACAAAATGCCGTCCTCTGCAAACACGTTGACGTTTGAGTACGCTCCTGTTGGATCTAATATTTCTTTTGCTCTGCTTATACCAGATGCTGTTCTGTTGACAGATCTCACTTTTACTATTTCCTGTGACGCTGACAGTGGAACCACCTGGTAGTCCTCTGCCGTGATCATCCTGTTCTGAGAATAGTATACCTGGCCGGCTTTCTCCTTGATAGAATCATTTGACTCAGTTGCCGCTGAATTGTACACACTTTGTTTAAGGCTCAAATTCATAGACAGTGATTGTTGTGCACCATTGACATCTATGTAGGGGACAGTCAACCGTATATTCTGCATGTCCGCAGACTGTATGGCGTACTTGGCATTGTCACTAGTCCTGTAGTATATCCTGAATGTTCCTAGAGGAATATTGGAGAAATTGCCATCACCAAATACTAGGTCAATCGCATCATTGTTTTTTGTCACTATGTTGTAAGTGTTTCTCTCTCCCTTGGCCAATGAATTATAAATTGCATTGTTTCCTGCCAGCGATGGAACTTTCTTCCATGATTCTGAAAGTTGTCCAAACTGGTCCAACTTGTATAGCCACACATCCGTGTTGTTGATGTTGGCTGTCTCAAAACTTTTTACATAATTTGTTATCGCTGTGTCTACCGTGAACTCTTGGTTCTCCATTGTTCCTTGCTTGAACAGAAAGAAAAAACCTGTGTTGTTGCTACTATCCCCAGATCCATCCGATCTGTATGTGTATGTAAGTCCAGTACCCGGCACTGGTGTTGATTCGTATATGCTCTCTGAGTCGTTTATTGTGCTTGGTACTATTTCAAATGATCTGTTTGTGCCTCCCACCGACTTCGAAAATTTAAATATGGGAAGATCCAACTGATTGGAACTTAATGTGTAAACCTCTGTGCTTATGCCTCCAATCTTGTTTGACTCCCTTGGATTTCCAAACAGTTGTCCTGTCTGGTTTGCCGCGTTAAGGATTGCGGTAAACTGTTCTCTGTAATTTGAATTCGCTGAGTCATTCCAGATGATGTTTGAATTTGCGAGGTTGGATCCTGTGCTGTCCTGCACGTCCTGTGTCGTTGATATTGAATCTATTTTCAACATTCCTGTTGCAGGTATATTCCTATTGGCATTGTAGTTGATCAATCTTGCTAATCTTAAAACGCTGTTCCTTCTCTCAGCAGTCTCTAGGAAATTCTCTCTGGCGTTTAGGTCAACCCTGAACGATAGTGCCTGTGATATGTATGCTATAAGATCTATAAGTGCCACATACTCACTACTCTCAACGAAATCGTTAAAATCGTCTGGGTAGTTCTCCTTGAGATATGCAACCATGGTCCTTCTCAGGGTCTCGAAGTCGTAACTTTTGAAATCTGCCTGTTGGAAAGCCTGGTAGATCTTTCTCCAATCTTCCGCTACTAATAATCTATTCTGTCTATCTGTTGTGGCCATTGTAATTACAACGGTATTTATGTGTTAGGAAATGTGCGTATATTAAGATAGACGCATAAGTGAGTTTTCATCGAAGTTGAATCTCAGTTTCTCTGTGATGTCCAGTGGAACATAGGTTATAGTGGCCTGTATGGCTATACCTTTGTCCGCTTCTGACACTAATATCTCCTGTGTGCTGATGCGAGGATCAGCGTTAAGATTCGCTGTAATATCGTCGACTATGGCCTCTTTAAGTTGTTCTGTGAATGGCTCGAATATGGCGTCATATATTATAGTGCCGAACTCCGGGTTTTCCACCCTCTCGCCCTTACGTACTGATAACCTGTTTATTAGATCCTGCTTAACCGCCTCAAAGTCATACAGTTTGAAGTTCCGCTTTTCCGCACGTGAACTAAAACCCTTGAAGGTCACTGACTTGTTTGACATGTCTCCTGATCCTGAATCTCCGTATGCCATTAATGCAATCTCCTAAATTCCACATCTACTTTGCTGTAATCCACAGCATAGAATCCTGTGCGTGTCATTTTTCTCGCCCATGGAACCTCCTGGGCCATCACGCCCTCGTATGTTCCATCGGTGTGCTTGTATTTAAACGAATATACATTGATGCCCGAAGGCGACTTGCCAATTAATTTGATGTCCTCTTTCAATCTCTGATCGCTAAATTTGAAACCCGAAAAGAACCCTTTGACCGCCCCGCCGATGCTTCCTAACTTTGCCCCAATATTGGCCCCTACGTTCTGCAAGAACCCTTGTCCCATTATACCGGCCTCCCTTGCGTTGAACAGTCCTGCCTTGGTAGCCAGACCCTTGATTTGATCCATTCCCACTAAATTTCCGCCAATGATACTCTTGTAGTTTTGTGTGATGCTGGATAGATTGGATATGGTTGCAGGAATGTTGCCTGCAGAAAGATTGCCTTTCAGACCTTTGACAGCATTAAGACTGCTATTTGCCAAGTCGAAACCACCACCTATGCCTTCCATGACACCACCTATGCCTTCCATGGTTTTGTTGCCAAGTGTAAACAGTTCACCGGCACTGTTGACGAACACGTTGTCCTTAAACAGTTCCTTGCTTACTCCTGTAAAGTTATCAATCACCTGTGAAGTGAGGGTGCTGGTAAGATCTTTAACATCTGTGTTGACGTTGAATCCTTTGAATTTGTTGGATATGCTGTCCTTGATGTCGAACGACACACCTGCCTCTTTAGCGATGCCATATATCTCGTCATACCTACCGGCAAAGTCCTCTAAAATCTTCTTGGCCTTTATGGCATTTGTGCTTGATCCCATCTTCTCTTTCAGCTCTCCTCTTGCATCTTCCTGGTACTGGGCGAAACGGGCCTTTCCCTTTCTGTTTCTCTGATTAATGAATTCTGGAGTACCTGGTGTGTTGGCCAATTCCGCCCACTTTTTCTTGTTGGCGGGTGTATCAGGGATGATCGAGTCACCGGCTATTGCAGTGGCCCTAAACATTGGCTCGTGTGTCACAAATCGGTGAACAGTAGTCTTGGTCTGCCTAGTGAATGCTTTCAGCGGGTTGACGCCTTTTTGCAATAATTCTACGTCACCTTCTTCACGCAGTTGCATACCAGTTTTTTCTTTGGTAAGCCATGTTGGCCCCCATTGGGTTATTCCGCCTCCACCTGAACCTGGTCTGCCCATCGGTGCGTTCAAATGCACCTGGCTACCTTGCACATGGAATACGCCAGTAGCGCCGTGTAGTTGTGATCCCGGTGTGAATGATGATATGGCTGACTTTGCGTAACTCTGTATGCCACCTGCAGGCGAACTCTGTAACACTCCTTTTTCTCCAATTGTCAGTATCGCATCAGCACTCTGTATCATCTCCTTAGCCGAGCTCATCCTTATCTGTCCGTTGGCGTGCATGTTGATGTTGGAGTCTGAGTGCAGGTTGAAGTCACCTTCGGTCCTCAGGTTGATTCCCCCAAAGCCTGAATACACATCTATCCTGCCGTTCCTCTGCATCTCTATGTAGGCGTTACCGGAACCGTTGGCTATGTACACCACACCTTCGGTGTCATGCATCAGCAACTGGTGCCCAGACGCTGTCCTCAATCTTGTGAGTTGGTTCGTGCCGTCTAACGCACCATCGTCCATTACGAACGTGTGTCCGGTCTTTCTTGTTACATGGTCTGTCGCTCCCGAATCCTTTGTTCCCACCTTGACTGGTGTAGTCGAAGTGTCCTTCCTGCCTGGTGTGCTGATACCAAACACCTGGCTGGGTGTTTCTCTACGTGCCGAACTGGAGGTGTTACCCCTGACATCGTCCGCACTCAATCCCTGTTTTAATAAAGTCTCAGCGAATGGGTGTATGGGTCTTCTCAAAGTGGCAAACTGATCTGGTGTTAACCCTTTAACAGTCCTGTTGACTTCTCCTGATGGTACGTTGGTCGTGCCATATTTTGATTTTTTGTCATCCTGGAATCCTGCGTCCGCACCCTCGAAAGTTCCGTCCAAGGCGTCGTGCGTCAGTTCGCTTGATGCTATGCCCGGTGTCATCTGGTTGGTCATGGGATCTGGCACACAACCTATCCAGAACGCTTGGTCCATCTTGCCTTCAGCAAAAATCACCAAAACCCTGGTTCCTATGTCTGGTGGTACTGCCCAGAAGCCATAACTGTGTTGGCTGTCATTGTACGCCGTCGAACCCGGTATGCTGTGTCTGGCATCCTTGGCTCCATAGAAAGGTGATAGGTATTCGCATGTGACCAAGTTGCCGCTGATCGGATCATTGGTTTTGCTGAGGCTAGGTATGTTTACCTGCAGTCTGCCCATCCTCAAAGGGTCGATGTTATTCTTGACGACACCTATGTACGGACCGGGATTTTCTCCCGACCAGTCTGTGTCATTACCTGGTGCCTTGGATGTTGATGCGTGTCCCTTTAAGTAATCTTTGCCTGCCATTATGATGATCCTAGTGTTCCACTAATTATGTCCTGTTGCGCCTGTTGATTTGGATTAGTGACTCCTGTTACCACACCATTTTTTGTACTGATTTGGTAATTCGTTGTTGGAGTTACATTGTAGTCCTGGTTGTTGAATCTTACCATTGTTAAATTCTGTGTAAACTGGCCGTTACTGAAACTGTGTTTTACCTGTGTTACCCTGTAGAGACCCGAGAACACAGCCTGTTGTGCCGATGACATCTCGTACACACCGGTCTTGTCGTCGAAGTCCTGTGGCACCTTGAACGTGAGATTGGTTATTGGTTCCGCCACGTCGTAGTTGAAACACTTGAGGTCAGGGTTCCATACGTTGGTCCTTGCACCACCCAAGAAGAAATCTATGTTGTTGTCCTGTGAACTGCCGTTGGAATTCTTCGGTGTTGCCGGCACGAATTGACTTACCCCTAGCCATGCGGGATCACCCAGTATCGTCATGTTCACAACCACCATGTCCGCCTGTGGATTTGTAATGGCATCAAAGAACTGGTCTATTCTGGCATTGGCCTTGCCTGTCCTATTGCCCTTTGAACTCTGATATACAGATGGATGACTCTGGAGCGGTAGAAGATTCAGATGGTCTGGCATATCATCTGGTCTCTTCCTGATTCCTGGTGTGCTGGTCTTCGATTGCGGTGCGTCGTTGGTTTGTGAGAATGTCCTGTTTTCTGTGGCCTCTAGATCCTTCAGTCTTGACTGATAGTAGGCCACCTTGTAGTTGATGTTGAGATCCTGTATGTCCAGGTTATCACCTGTGAAGATGTAGTTGTAGGCCTTGGCCACGTACCCTTGGTAGTTCTTGTCCTGGTGTATGCCCGCTGTTGCCAAGTTGTAGGCGCTGATGTAGAACGGTTCCACCACGATCCTGATGATCTTGGAGTTGGTCTGTCTTACCTCATCGAATTTGGACTGGGGCTCGATGGCTGTACGTATCCTGAAGTACTTGAAGTATGTGGACAGAGCACCGTTTGGATCAAAAGTTTTTGACCCTGGAGTAGACACCGCCTTCTCCCAATCTTCGAAATTCTTTGCTCCAAAGTCCGGGTGGGTCTTCATCAGTTCTTCCAGCAGTTTCAAAAGACTCACCCCAGAGTTGAACTTGATGTATTCCATGGTGAATGCCTCCTCGCCAGAAGCGGCTATTTCTTTTTTCTGCGTCATGCCGGCCTGAGACAGTAGTTCATATGAAAGTTGTGCTTCGGGATTGAGCTCCTCGCTGATCGATATGTCATACCTATCTGGGAATTGGTTGTATCCTTTCACCTGCTCTTCTTCGTTCTGTTCATTCAATATGTTCTGTAGATCCTGCACCGCATCTGCAAATGTGGCATTCAGTGAATTTGATGCTAGTGTTCCACTGGTCCTGGGATACATGAAGTTGTTAGTGAGAGCAAACTCGTTGTAGGGTATGGCATTGATGCTGTAATAGGATCCTCCCTGGTTAACGTCAATGTCCATTGTGGTTAGTTTTATAGGTATAACCCTCTTTGTAAAATCTGTGTTCTCTTGCATTGGCCGACCCTGGTTATCAAAGCCTTTGAACTCTATAGTAAGCAAGTACGGTGCGTCCAGGTGATCCAGGAAGCCGTTGTTGGCCGCGGCCGCTTTCACTTTCTCCAACAGCGTCAGTCCCGACGGTTCCACCAACTCCATCATGATGTTTGTGACACTGGTCAGACGCCTCTTGTCATTCAGTCCCGGTATGGATGTCATCTCGACATTGTTGAAGTATAGGTCATTGTTTTTTAGAAATTCCAAGGTACTCTTGTTCAAGCCATCACGCAACGTTTTGCTTTTTTTTAATGTGGCCTTTACTTCATCAGAAAACCTCTGTCCCTGTTCGCTTGGTGGTCCTTGGTGATAGTTGGCCGTTACACCTATGCCACCACTCCTTGCTATGATGTCGTGTGGTGCACTGTTGAAGAACTGCTTGGGATTACGTATCTCACGGGTGCTCAACGCTGACAGCGTGAATAGTGTGTTGTAAGACGCGAACTTGTGCAACACGTTGGGGTCTGACTCCAGCGGAAGTTTTTTTATGCTCGCCTTCCTGGCGTGGGAGGCCGATTCATCTAAATTTCTGTATTTGTCTGCTTTTGACTTTACATTTTTTACGAACCCAAAATCAGGACCATTATATTTGCCTACCATAGGTTATATCCCCAAATCTTTGAGCAGGTTTTCTTTCTTTGGCAGTTGAACTGTAACTCCTGGTTTGAAGTCGTAAATGGGATCCTCTATCTGGTCTGGGTTACGCTGTGCGAAAACCCACCAAAGTCTCGGTGAACCGTAAAGGTCATAGGCCAATAGGTCTGGCCTGTAAGCGTAGGTCCTCTCTATGGTGTAACTTTGATCGTCATCTTCCGCGGTTAGCGTCCTGGGATTTAAGATGTCTAGGTAGTCTGCTATCTGGCCCGTATCGAAATACGGTGATGTGTTTGAGTACTTGGCCATTAGATGAATCCTACCTCGTCGCTTCCCCTACCGTTAAGTTCTCCTTTTACAAATTTCTTCATTGAAAACTTCTTGATGGATTCTCTGCTGTAGACAGGGGTCACTAGCACTGATATGTTTGACAATGTGGGTGCCCACGTCTGTGATTCGTAATTACTTTCATTGTTCACTACTTTAACATTTTTCACTGCGTCCATGTTTATTGGTCTGCCGGTGTACGGATCATAATTTAAACCGGAGTCAACATAACCTTGTTGCTCTGCTATGTAGTTCTGTTTCATAAGATCACCTTTGCTCCCTTGCTTGGTGGAGATGTAATCTATCCCTTGTCTTAACTCTATGTTGAATGAGTTTATAACCACAGGCACTTTGTTGAACATATGATCCCCATAACCATACAGATGCAGGATCGGTGGTGGATTACCTTTAAGTCCATCTATACCACCTTCGCTACCAAAGAACATCTTGGTCGCAGTCCTTAAAAAGTTGACAGTGGCTACCCAGTGCCTAGCATCGTCTTGATTCTGTACAGGGAATTCACCAATGATGTTCAAAGAGTCAATTTGCGAGTTCTGGTAGGCCTGGTGTGGGTAATTGCTGTGTACTTGATCCATTGCGTTGTAACTTGCCTGATGTGCTATCTGCATTGTGGGAGTAAGAGGCCAGAATATGCCTTGGGATTCCGCCAATGGTTGCAGTAAGGGATTGTTGTTGAAATCAAAGAACTGTGTTAACGGTCCTTCCGGCACTTGCAATCTCACACGCCAGTCGGTCTTGTCGCTACGTCCAGACCACTTGGCCTTTGCACGTACAATCCTCGAATCTGTGGAAATACCGGCACCTGTCAATCTACCCAGCGTTCTGTTGAATATGCCCTGTCCCACGTTCTTGATTATATTTCCCAACATAAATGGTTGCTTTCCTTTGTAAAATTTCGTATACTTTAACTATATTTATAGGCATTATTCTAGGCGCACTTAATTCACCGTACGGCACGATTCAACAGACCTGTTTGTGGTCATTCACATTAACATAAAGAGAAGGAATTATGAAAAGAGTCAAGTACCTAAACAATCGAGATCTGCTGGCACAGATACACGCCAGCAAGAACACCTACTGCTCACACGTGACACCCGAAGACGCACAATACGACTTAATCGTACCCAATCTCAAGAAGGTCAACGCTAGTGCAGTTGCACAGGCACGTAAAGCCAAGGCCAAACGACTGACACAGGAAGCATGGGAAGAGGCCAAGGCGGCCGGACTCAAGAAAATTAAACTAGTGGACTACACTGTGAGCCCCAGAAAGATAGAGAAAACGGATCTTGTGTTCAGGGTCATGATGTTCGATCATGTACCTATGGACAACGAAAGAAAAAGAAATCCTAAAACCACAGCGGACCATCACAGCAAAGTGAACTTCCCTCCGTTCCAACATTATAAGTTTGACAAAAAAGGCAAACTAGTTTGTGTGGGCAAAAGCCATTGGGTGGGTGGAATGAGCAACGGACACTTCTCCGTGGATCATGGCAAGATGACAAACCAACTGGCCATGATGTACATGAAGTTGTGTGAGAGATATGGTACCAGGGCCAACTGGAGAGGTTACACATACAATGATGAAATGCAGTCACAGGCGTTGATGCAACTGTCACAGATAGGATTGCAGTTTGACGAGTCTAAGTCCGATAACCCTTTTGCATATTATACAGCGGCCATAACAAACAGTTTCACAAGGATACTGAACATCGAAAAGAAAAATCAAGCAATAAGAGATGACCTGTTGGAGTTCAACGGCATGATGCCAAGTTTCACGAGGCAAAACGAAAACGAGACCGCAGGGCCGTCATACCAACAGAGAATGAAAACAGCACACGGAGATGTTATGCAAGTCAATAAGACCGGTATTGCTAAATTAAACAAAGTGCTAAAGAAAAAAGGTAAAATTGGCTCAGAGGATTTTGAAACTGTAAATTCTAAAAAAGTTGACATGACCAATCACAAACCAATCGTAAAGAAAAGGTGGTAATATAATGGCATTTTTTAACAAGGTGGCCTGCTTCACGGACATACACTTTGGTATGAAAGGTAACAGTCGTATACACAATGACGACTGCGAAGCGTTTATTATTTGGTTCATAGAACAGGCAAAACTACACGGATGTGAGACCTGCATTTTCTTGGGCGATTGGCACCATCACAGGGCAAGTACAAACGTGTCAACAATGAACTACACAGTTTCTAACATGGAACGTTTAGGGAAGGCATTTGAGAAAGTTTATGTGATAATGGGCAACCATGATTTGTTCTACAGAGAAAAAAGAGAAATAAACTCAATGGAGTTCATAAGAAACATTCCAAACATACATCTTGTTAACGAGTGGATTGTGGAAGACGATGTTGCAATTATTCCGTGGATAGTGGGAGATGAATATAAAAAGATTGAAAAAATGAAACAGCAATACGTCTTTGGACATTTTGAACTTCCATACTTCAAAATGAATGCCATGGTCGAAATGCCAGATGTGGGCGGAATACAAACTAATCATTTTGCAGGATGTGGACAGGTGTTCTCAGGACACTTCCATAAAAGGCAGGTGATGAAAAATGTGACATACATGGGCAACGCCTTCCCACACAATTATTCAGATGCCTGGGACG
>Ga0181369_1000072_pt1 | contig 25909 bp, 38 predicted proteins | sample LowvirmetaG_8_FD_130088 | JGI IMG/M metagenome (GOLD analysis project Ga0181369, IMG submission 130088) | Marine viral communities from the Subarctic Pacific Ocean - Lowphox_04 viral metaG | ecosystem: Environmental > Aquatic > Marine > Oceanic | place: Subarctic Pacific Ocean | collected... | reverse complement strand
ATTTACCCAGCCGGTTGGACCTTTGACAAAAATGGCGTATCTCATGCGTCTGCAACTTACACTGGTGCCTACATTGTTGGGTCTTCCGAGGATTCCTTAAAAGAAGAACTGCCAGAGATTTACGAAGAGTGTGGTGGTAAAAGTTATGACGACTATTGGTATGATAAGGGGTATCAAAAAGGTGATGAAGTGGAAATGCATGAACTTTGTTGCGATAGTGAATTTATTATGGAGAATGAAGAATGAAGATGACAACACAGATCGCAAAAAAGATTATTGAAGAAGTGCAGGCAGACGTTGAGACTCTTTCTGGTTTCTGTCACTACAACAAGATGGATGAAGAGATTACATTCATGGAGAACGCCACACTGATTTTCAAGAGGCACGTTGATCTTACTGAAGAAGAAGAGATGGCAATCCGAGTGGCTATATCCATCGGCTATACTAAACTTTCGGATGACATTTCCATTTTGCAAGAACAGCTTAATGAGCTAGAAGCCCAGATGCCTTGCTATTAAAAAGGAGAGCGAAGAATGAAAGTCGGTGACAGAGTAAAAGTTCTTCCATACAAGACCCTTTATGAAAAGCAGGGTAGACTTCGATATAAAATCTGGACAATAGAGGAAGACTACAGGGGGAAAACGGGAGTCGTTTTCGAATACGAGAACCTGCCAGACCCAGATCCCGACATTCCAGAGATAGATTTAGGCTTACCGCCACTGATTCCAGTAAAGTTTGACGATGGGTTTGTGGGACATTATAATGCACAAAATTTGGAGAGCGAAGAATGAAATACGGTGGGAAACAAGGAATGAAAGTCGGCGATAAAGTTCGTGATCGTCTTTTCTACTTTGACAGCGAGTTTAATAGAGGGATAGGAACTATTACAGAAATTCACCCGATTGAAGCGGAGCCCAAAGGTTTCTTTTATGCTGTCATAAAATGGGACAACGAAATCCCAGAGGGAAATCCATTTGCTTTGACCGACGATACAAGCGAAGATTATTTAGAGGATGTTGAACTTGTGGAGAGCGAAGAATGATTATTGATGCTGTATGGCATAGCAAGGAATATGATATCCCTGTGAGAGTAATACAGTATCTAGGCGAAAAAGAAGGAGAGCACTGGTTTCTTGTGGAATCGAAAGCAGGAAGAACTGGTGTTCCTCTATCGGAACTAAAAGATGTGAGAGAGACATGGACTTAGCCAGACAGATTAGGTCAGCGATTATTGCTTGCCAACCATTAGATTCTAAATTCGAAGAAGTAGATTTTATTATTTTGACAAATATGATTCTAAGCGTATTAAGCCGCAATAAACTAATTACTGCTGAACAATGTCTCGAATGGCAGCTACCAATACCCAAGGCGGCCTTGGTTATAAAACTTGATTTATACGAAAGATTGTGGGATTTGCTTGAGGGTGTCGACGACGATCCCACCGATGGCTTCCCGTTAGAATGTTCAAACAGAGAAGAGGAAGAATAATGTTATTAGACAGAACTGTTTTTAAGATGTATGTGAAGAAAGGTTGCCCTTACTGTGACGAGGCAACCAAAAAGATCGTAGAGGGCCTGAATAGTACCCTATACACGGTCGATGTTACAGATGAACCAGAACTTAGACAAAGAGTTGCCGAAGAAACAGGCCATAAGACAGTTCCCGCGATCTGGATTGGAGAAGACTTTATAGGAGGCTGCGACGACCTTACCAAGCTTTGTACCGACGACAGCTTCAAAGTCAGGGTTTTGACTGAAGAAGTTAGTATTCTCAGGAGCGAAGTAATCCGCCTCCGAAGAAGCCTATAATACATTTTGGGAAGGTATGTCCAGCAGTTATCTAAAAAATAAAGGTTTTGAGTTTGAGAAAGATAAAATTGTGGTTGGGGGAGATCTTAGATCCCTACTCTATGCAACTTTTCGAGGGCTACCACTTATTTATTGCAATCCCCTACTTCCTTTTCGTTTTGACCGCTTGTCTCATGATAAACTTTCTATTTTAGGTTTCCGCTGCGAATCTGATACTTATGCTAGAGAGGTTTGGGAAAGAATTTCTTTTTTTATGGGTCTTTCGGGCCTTCTGCTGTCTGGTGAAGGGTGCAATGCTCTAAGGGTTAGAGATAACCAGTTGATCATGAGCACAGAATTCACTAAGTTTAAGTTCAACTTTAAAAAGCTGGTCATCGTCGATGATTCACAGATCTCTGGCTTGCCAAGAGTTGTAAAACAAAGAACAAAACAAAATAGAGTTATAGATTGGGTAAATGTAAGAAGTGGCTGCCGTCACAGCATAGACTTCCTTGAAGATGCGGATTCTGACTTTGTAAAAGAGATTTTCTTTTACTCGTCCGAGAGAAGCGACAACCCCAATTTGAAAGATCTCGTTGCTGTTTCTTATTTGAATGACAGGCAACTTAGAGATTTCGACTTCTCTGATACAATGGCCAAATTCAAAATAACTAAAATGATGAAGGCCGCCGGTATTAGGGGGGCCAGAAACGGAAGAGACCAAAAGTACCCAGACAAGTATAAATATTACGCTGTCAAGGTCGAACCAGCAGAGAGACAAGTCATTTCATCAGTAACACGCTACTATGAAGAGGATGAAAGGTTTGAACATTGCTATGATTCACTTGAGACTATTTTGGACGAGGCAACCCTTCCATCTGGCTACTTGGGCAAAATAATGGAGTCGATGTGAGTTTTCATCTTGCAGGTATCGTGCCGGTCGTCACCCACCCCATGGATTTCGCAATGGATTGGGATGATTGTCTTATGCCTCTCGCCCCAAATTTTTACGCAGTAGAGCGTGCAGTTCTCGAAGCTGCTTACGCTGGTTGCGAGACTATTTGGATTATTGCAAATGATGACGCTTCCCCAATTATAAGAAGCAGGATGGGCGACTATATACAAGACCCTGTTTGGATTGGAAGAAAGAATAGGTTTCCTTCCGAAACAAGAAGACCTATCCCAATTTTTTATGTTCCAATGCCAAATGAGTATGCAGTTAGGTCTTATTGTGTAGCTTGGACAATACTTTATGGAGCAAAGACCGCTCTTGACGTTGGAATGAAGATTAGTAAGTGGGTGGCACCAAAAAGATTTTGGGTTGCTTTCCCGCATGGGGTATACGACCCCAAAGAACTTCGGCCTCAAAGGCTACAGATTTCTAAAGACCAAGATTTTTTGATTACGCATAAAGGTAAATCAGTTAGCACGGGCAATCTTATTAGTTTTTCTTTTAACGAAAAGCAGATGGTTAAAGCAACCAGCCTTTTTGAAAAAACAGATCTTTCTTTATTGTGGGAGGAAGACCTAGACAACCAAAAGAAAATATACCAGGAAAACTTTTCGCTTGACAAAGTGTTCAATCATGCTATAATTGGAGACGATAACAAACTAGAACTCGATTGGTTTTATCAGATAGATAGTTGGGACTCTTATTGCGATTTGCTAAGTTCCGAGCACAGAAAAGACCTAAAGCATCCTGGTCGTCTAATCATTTCTTATCGAGAATTCAATCCTGTGGGGGAAAATAATGAATAAAACATCAATTCCATTTGTGGGCTTACACGCTCATAGTGTTGCGGGCTCTATCTTTGACGGGCTTGGCTTTCCAAACGAGCATATGGACTTTGCTTACAAGAACGGTATGGACGCTCTCGCGCTCACCGATCATGGTAACATGAATGGCTTGGCGCATCAAGTGCTTCATGCTCAAAAAATGCAAGCCGAAGGCAAAGACTTTAAGCCTATTTTTGGCTGCGAAGCTTATTTTATTCCTTCTGTCACAGAGTGGCGCAAAGAATACGATAAAATTATGCAAGACAAAAAAGCGGCAAGAGCGGCAAAGAAAGAAGAAACTTCCGGCGCAACGGTCGAAGACGAGGAAGCATCCAAGAAAGCTTCACGTAACATTCTAAATCGTAGGCGTCACCTTGTTTTGCTTGCCCAAAATCAGACCGGCTTAAACAACCTATTTAAGATTATTTCCGAGTCGTACCATTCAGAAAACTTTTATCGCTATCCTAGAGTTGACTTTGACTTATTGGAAAAGTATGGTGAGGGCATCATCGCTTCGTCTGCTTGCCTTGGCGGGGTCTATGCTGGCTGTTACTGGGAACACAGGGAAGCGGGCACCGATGCGGTGTTGAAGGCTATGAGGGGCCTCACAGAGCGTTTCGTGAGTATTCTTGGAGACCGTTGGTATGGTGAGCTACAGTGGAACAACATTCCAGAGCAGCACGAGCTAAATAATTATATTATTCAGGTTTGTAAAGAATTCAACGTGGACTTAATTTCTACGGCAGATTCTCATTACCCTGACCCTGATGCCTGGAGGGATCGTGAGCTTTACAAGCGTCTTGGTTGGCTTGGTAAGGGCCGTCCCTCCTGGGCAGAGGATGGTGAACTTCCAGTGGATGTGGATGAGATTGGTTATGAGCTTTACCCTAAGAACGGCGAGCAGATGTGGGAGGCGTACAAAAAGTATGCTTCTCAAGCCGGTGTTGAGTATGATGATCAGTTAGTTTATGATTCCCTGACAACAACCCACCATATCGCACACGAGCGTATCGAAGCTTTCATGCCCGACAATACTGTTCGGCTTCCCGACTTTGTTATTCCTGTTGGCGAGACAGAAGACTCGGCGCTTCGTAAGTTTTGTTTTGAAGGGTTGCGTTCTCGAAACCTCCATGAAAGCCAAGAATATACTGATCGGCTTGAGCATGAGTTGTCCGTTATCTCTGATCGTGGCTTTTCAAAGTATTTCTTGACAATGCAAAAGATCTCGGAGATTGCTAATGAAATCATGCTTACTGGGACGGGTCGTGGTTCTGCGGCCGGTTCGCTGGTGGCTTACTCACTAGGGATTACTCAGGTCGATCCTATCAAGTACGGGCTCCAGTTCGCTCGTTTCCTTCGCTCCGATGCGACCGATTACCCAGACATTGATTATGATGTTGGCGAGCCGATGATTCTAAAAGAGCGTCTGGTCAAAGAGTGGGGAGACAATGTTGTTGCACCTATCTCAAACTGGAATACTCTACAGTTAAAGTCTCTTATTAAAGATATTTCTAAATTGTACGGGATCCCATTCACAGAAGTAAACGCTGTGACGGGTAAGATGATGTTTGAAGCTACATCGGCGGCAAAGAAAGCACACGGTATCAAAGCAGGCGTTTATACTCCAACTTTTGAAGAGGTCAAGCAATACTCTAGTACGCTTCAAGCTTTTTTGCGCAAGTACCCAGAGGTTGCCACCCACGTTGATGCTCTGTATGGACAAGTTCGCTCTTGTTCACGCCACGCTGGTGGGGTTGTGATTGCCGAGAACTTGGACTGGCATATGCCTCTTATCTCCTCAAAAGATGTTAGGCAGACACCTTGGTCCGAAGGCCAGAACGTCCGACACTTGGAGCCAATGGGGTTCATTAAGTTTGACCTCTTGGGCCTTTCAACCTTGCGAATGATTCAAGACGCCATTCGGCACATTCTAATCAGAGAACATGGATTTGAAAACCCAACATTCAAAGACATTAAGGAATACTACGATAAGAACTTGCATTCGGATGTCCTAAACTTCGACGACCAAGATGTGTACAAAAGCATCTTCCATGCCGGTAAGTGGGCTGGGGTCTTCCAGTTCACAGAAACGGGAGCACAAAATCTATGCCAACAGGTCAAGCCAACAAATATTATTGACCTTTCAGCTATCACTTCAATCTACCGGCCTGGTCCCCTGTCCGCTAACGTCGACAAAGACTTTATTAAGACTAGACGTTCGCCCGGAATGGTCAGTTATATCAACCAAATGCATCGTGAGGTGACCGAAGAGACTAACGGCTTCCTTATCTTCCAAGAGCAGATTGCTATGCTGGCCCATAAGTTGGGCAAGGACTTGTCTCTGGACGAGGGTAACATGCTTCGTAAGGTTCTTACAAAGAAGGGAACAGGAAAGGCAGCCAAGGTCAAGGCGGCCCTACATGGTAAGTTTATCCAAGGATGTATCGATAAGGGTGTTCCGCAAAAGGACGCCCAACGTCTCTGGGATACCTTTGAATACTTCTCTGGCTACGGTTTTAACAAGTCTCATGCTGTCTGTTATTCGATGATCTCCTTCCAATGTGCTCATTTGCTTCATTACCATCCCGAGTGTTGGATGGCTGCGTTCTTGGACAAGGAGCCTGAGACACGCAAAGAGAAGGCTATCGCCATCGCTAAGCAGTTTGGATTTGAGATTGAGCCTCTAAACATCAATACCTCTGGCCGTGTGTGGGAAATCTCTGGAGACGGTAAAACACTAATCCAGCCTCTAACCTCGATTAAGGGTCTTGGTGACGCAGCCATCGATCAGGTTTTCCTTGGCCGTCCTTTCCAGAAGATTGAAGACTTTATTTTCAATGAGAACATGCGTTACTCCAAGCTAAACAAAAAAGCTCTTGATGTTCTTATTCGTTCTGGTGCTTTGGTTCACTTGATGGATAATCGGTTCACCGGCATGAAGCACTTCTGGTCTGCGGTCGCTGTGGACAGACCACGTAAGCAGAAGAATTTGGAAGAGAATATAGAACTTTACAAGCCAGAGGGCGATTTCACAGAAGAAGAAAAGATTCAGTCACTTGTTGACCTCACTGGGCAGTTCCCTCTCGCTCGTGTGGCAAAGCCAGAAGTTATGGAAAAACTACAAGCCATGGCCATTCCTCCTATCTCGGAGTTTGACCCTTCTCTTCAGGTTACGTGGCTTATCCCAAGAAAGGTGATTCACAAGAAAACCAAGAATGGAAAGGACTATTTGATCGTTGAAGCGACAGACTCTAATTCTTCAAATATTAAAGTTAGGTGTTGGGGCGTAGACCTTAACATGGGAGACAGAATCTTGACAAACAAGCTTTATATGATTCGACCTTCATATTCACAAGATTGGGGTTTCTCAACCCGAGGAAGAACCCACAGAGTGTGGAAATGCCTTGACTGACTTAAACTGAAGTGGTATTATAGTAGAGAACTTGGGGGAACAATGAATCTCGGATACGCCTGCATCAATATGCAACTTTCTTATCCTCGTGAATGGGGCAATGCTCCACGAGGCACGGAAAGAGTCACTACAAACCGTTCTATGATCAAGAGAACTTTTCAACAGCGTGGTCTAAACTACGCTTCGGAGCTTGCACTCCAGAACTGTAAAGATTTATACAGGATACTTGAATGGAATGAAGCTAACAGCTTTAAGTTTTACCGCTTGTCTTCGGATATTTTTCCATGGGCTTCAGAGTACAAATTGGAAGATTTGCCAGATTACCAAGAAATCAAGGCAACACTCAAGAAGTGTGGCGATTATGCTAGAGTACACGGGATGCGTATTACCACTCACCCTGGCCCGTTCAACGTGCTTGGTTCGCCTAAGCCCGGCGTCGTTACTAAGACCATTAAGGAACTGAACACACATTCCGAGATGTTTGATTTGATGGGTCTCCCAGCAACACCGTGGGCTAAAATCAACATTCATGTTGGAGGCACCTATGGTGGTGACTTTGAAGGCACTGCAAAGCGTTGGTGCGAAAACTTTAGAAAGCTCGACCCCAACACCCAAAAGCGCCTGACAGTGGAGAACGATGATAAAGCGTCCATGTGGTCGACCAGCCACTTATATCGCTATATCCACTCAGAGATTGGTATACCGATTGTGCATGATATTCACCATCATACCTTCTGTACCGGAGGGCAAACACAAGAGGAAGCAATGCGTTTGGCTGCCTCGACCTGGGGCAATGTTCGCCCCGTGATTCATTATTCGCAGTCACGCAGCGTCGAACAAGGCGACCCAAAGATCAGAGCACAAGCTCATTCGGATTGCTACTGGAAATTTCCAGAGACGTATGGTATCGACGTAGATATCATGTGTGAGGCAAAGCACAAGGAAATCGCGGTAATGAAACTAAAGACACTTTGTGCTTGACTTAAATAAAAATATCTGCTATTATATAGAAGAACTTGGAGGTTAGATGTTCTTTCCAGAGAATGAAGTGGCTATCGTGGAGCAAGTCCGTGATGAGAAGGCCGAGAAGATGATTGAGTATATTCGTTCGCTAAAGACGATTGAAGAGGCCATGGAGCCTTATAAGGACCAGAAGCGTGAGCTTAAAGCTGACTTTAAGCGCCAAGGCTGGCTGACTGGGGACGAAATCTCCATGACGGTAAAGGCATATCGTATGATGAAGGCTGACATTGACGTTGACGAGCTTGTCAAGGTTTATGACCAATTGACCAAGGCAGCACGGGGTGGCAAGTGATTCTCGAATATTATTGCCTACCGCACTGCAAGCACAAGCCAGTAAGGGCCAACCCCTCTGACGCAGGGTTAGACTTGTGCTACAACGGGGCGTGGACTAGAATTCAACCGGGAGAGAGCAAGGTTCTTCCCACGGGTCTAAAGTTTGGCATCCCGCATGGCTACATGCTTCAGATCATGAACCGTAGTGGCAACGCAGCCAAGAAGCAGCTTATGGTTGGGGCTTGTGTTGTTGACTCTGGTTACGACGGAGAGGTCTTTGTAAATCTTCACAACATCGGGAGTGAGGAACAGCCAATTCACGCTGGCATGAAGATCGCACAGGCAGTCCTCATCCCAGTTGTCCATGCTCGCTTTGTGGAGACATCTCAAGATAATCTTTATGATTGGCATCCAATCACTATCTCTGATCGTGGGGATGGAGCACTAGGAAGTACTGATGAACAGAAAACAACGTAGAGCGGCCGCCGCCCAAGCTAGGAAAAAGGGTACCCATCAAGTCGAAGAACAAGTTGCGTTGTTCAATAAGCTCCCAGATCGTTGCTTGGCTTGCGAAAAGTCTTACGACAAGACCAACAAAGAAATGGCAATGACGTGGAATGTTGTTGTGCATGATGAAGAAGAAGTTGTTCGCTTATACTGTCCAGAATGCTGGAACAAGGCCAAGAAAATCACAGATGATTTTGCAAGTCATCTCAAAGAGAAATATGGAGATTTTGAAGAATGAGAGAAGCACTTAGTTTCGATGACGTCCTCCTAGAGCCACAGTATTCAGACATCTTGTCCAGAAGCGAAGTGGATATTGGCACAACAATGTCCGAGGGTCAGGTAGATATAAAGTTCCGGCTGCCAATTATTTCTGCACCGATGGACACGGTTACGGAAACCTCAATGGCTCTTGCGATTGGTAGACAGGGTGGTCTTGGAGTCATTCATAGATATAATTCAGTTGAAGAGCAAGCCAAGCTTGTCCTCAAAGCAAAGGAGCAAGGTTGCTTTACGGGTGCTGCCGTTGGCGTGACAGGAGATTTTCTCGAAAGGGCAGCAGAACTAAAGTCTAATCATGTTGATGTTTTGTGTGTTGACGTAGCTCATGGGCACCATGCAAGTGTGAGGTATGCCTTGGAAACACTTAGAAACACTTTTGGTGACTCGCTGTCCATCATGGCAGGTAATGTTGCTACACTTAAAGCTTTCAACGATCTTGCAGATTGGGGCGCACATTCTATCCGAGTCGGTATTGGTGGCGGCTCTATCTGTTCCACCAGGATTCAGACAGGGCATGGCATCCCAACATTCCAATCTGTGTTAGACTGTGGAAAGTCGGACAGAGATGCAGCACTGATTGCTGATGGAGGTATCCGAACAAGCGGGGATATGGTAAAAGCTTTGGCAGCGGGGGCAGACTTCGTTATGGTGGGCTCACTTCTAGCAGGAACCGAAGAGGCCCCAGGAGAAGTAATGACGGTTCTCGGCGGTGAACCGCGCAAAGTTTATCGAGGGATGGCAAGCAAAGAGGCGCAGATTGGCTGGAGGAATCGAGTATCTTCCGTAGAAGGTATATCGCACACTGTCCCGTATAAGGGTCTGGTCGAAGAGGTGTTAAGTGAAGTGGCTATCGGTATACGCAGCGGTTTATCTTATAGTGGCGCGAGAAGCATTCAAGAACTCCAAGCTAAGGCAAGGTTTATCCGCCAAACTAGTGCAGGTGCTATTGAAAGTTCGACACACATTAGGAGATCCTGAAGAATGAAAGACCCAAAGTATGGCACCATGAAAAAGAAAGTCATTTTTTATGACTCGGACAAGAGGTATGCCGATTTAAAGATTCGTCTTGAGCATGATGGGTTATCACAGCCGAAGTTTTTCAGGGGCTTGCTGACGGGTTACCTTAGCAGAGATCCAGATATCCTAAACTACATTGATAAGTTAAAATCAGCCTCTAGGGTAAGCAAAAAGAGGATAAAAGAAGACAGAGAACTAATTAAGAAAGGCGAAGAGAAGCTTGACACTTTCTCTTTAGGCAGCGGTGAAATAGAAAGTATTTTTGATATATTAGAGAAGGAAAATCCAAATCTATAAAAAACCGCTTTTTAGTTTTGAGAATACTATTTATTATTGAAACTTCTAACAGGAGACATTTTAAAAATGAGCAAGAAGAACATACTAAGCGAATCAACTATCCGAAAGTTCATGAAGTTCGCGGACATCGGACCATTAGCGGACAACTTCCTACAGGAAGGCGCTTATATGGAAGAGGGCGAGCACGACGCCGTGGAAGAGATGGCCCACCCGATGGAAGGAGCCCATGACGCCATGGAAGAGGGCGAACATGATATGGATGCCGACATGGATGCCGACATGGATGCAGGTTCCGAGCTTCCGCCCGAGGCTGTGGCTGCACTTGAACAAGCCGTAGAAGCCGCTGTGGACTCACTACTGGACACGCTACGGCCTTTCGGAGTCGAGGGCGATGTCGAAGTCGAAGACGACGCTGGAATGGCTCCAGAGCTTCCTGGTGACGACGGCCCGGAAGATGCGGCAATGGATATGGACATGGATGATGACGAAGAAGTCGAAGACTTGGACGTGCTCGACGAAGAGGAAGTTGTTAACGAGACACTTAACAGAGTGACCCGGCGACTCCGAGGTATGAGAGCAAAGGCCCAGTCTAACCGTAAGCGAGACGCCCTTGCAGAGAGGATTGCAGAACGTGTTGCTCGACGACTTCGCAAGTGATTTAAATTTGTGATTTTCCTTATGGGCCACGGTTTTCCGTGGCTCTTTTTGTTTGAGGCTTAGATGGATTATTATTCTTTTACTTTGGGTTTTTTAGTTGGCTTTTTGTTCTTGCACATGGTATACTACCTGTGGGACTTGGGACAAGTTGCTCTTTTCCTAAAGGAAGCAGAAACCGGCGCTCTACTATTACTCGCAATGTCCACAGAAGCAATCGCTTATTTGCAAAGTATAAAGTACGAGACTATGAAAAGTTTTGATGTTGATGAAAACACAATCAAGATGACAAAGAACATAGATGATTATAACTTTGAAGCCTGGAAAACATCAGCCATTAAGAAATTATTAATAGCATACCCCGCCAGGTTTAAAAGCCTTCCGAAATACGTTGACTGGAACACAGCAGTGAGGATTTTAGATGAGATTTACGAAAAAGGACAGAGGACTGAAAATGCCAAAGAATAACACCACAAAAACTGATGAGACAGCAGAGAAAGAGTTATCCACCCAATATATTATGGTCGGTGGGAATTCGGACTCGGAAATAAGGACTATCTCTTTGTATGGAGACGTCACAGAAGAAACTGGCAAGGATATTGTTGCTGGCCTCTGGTATCTGAAAGAAACATCGAAGATCGAAGAGTTGACAGACCCCGAAGACCCAGAGTCAGACATCAAAGAAGTGTTCCGACCAGCAGAACTTCTTATCTCGACCAATGGTGGGAATGCAGACGATATGTTTTCCATCTATGATACCATGCGTCTTTGCCGAGAAGAAATGGAGATTCACACAGTTGGGCTAGGCAAGGTTATGTCTGCTGGCGTGCTCTTGCTTGCGTCTGGGACCAAGGGACAGCGCAGAATTGGTAAGCACTGCCGTGTAATGATCCACTCTGTTATAGGTGGAGCGGGCGGGCCGATGCACCAGTTAGATAACGAGATGAAAGAAATCAAGGCTATCCAAGAGATGCACAGCAAGGCTTTGTGCGAAGAGACAAACCTAACACTAAAGCAGCTTCGTGCTCTGCTAAAGCGAAAGGTTAACATTTATCTAACGGCAGAGGAAGCCGTCAAGTATGGTATTGCTGACATCATTGTTTAGAGAAACCACTTAAAACAAACTATTTATATTATACGACACATGTGAGGGATTATTAAATGAGTAACGATTGGGAACAACTTATCGAAAAGAGCTTTGAGTCAAACAAAAACAGCACTATGAATGTTCTTATGGAAACCGTCCGTGAAGTGATGGGCGAGATGGGAGATCTTAGAACTCCACTGAATGAAGAAGTGATGTCTAATATCGCCGTTTCCTGGGATGGTGTCCCTGAAATTCCTCTAACCGAAATTGGCTGGAATAAGGTGGAAACCGGGGAAGGAACAGAGGTTTCCGGTGAACAAAGAAGGCTTTTAGAAAATTACCTTGACAATATCGCCCCCGGCGGTGGTCTTACGGAAAAGATACAAGCCCTTGATAACTTCTACGAATCAGGCTTCTCGGACCAAGCCTCGGAAAAGACAACAGAAATGATTAGTAAAACACTTTCTTTCCTTGTCTTTTACAAGACGCTGACAAGAATTATCACAAACTTTAATGCTGCTTCTGCTGGGTTTACGTTTGAGTCCTTCCTCGCAACACTACTGGATGGCTCACAGATTAAGGCTAATACTGGCACTATTGCGGATTTCTTGACAGGCGATGGCATTCCCATCAGTTTAAAACTTTATGCTGAAAAATCTGTCTCTGTCGAAGGCTCTTTTACCGACTTGGTTCGTGACCTAACAGAACCAAAGTTTTCTCACCCATCGGGCGCCGCCATGAGGTACGTCGTTTGCACTAAATCGCTCGCTGGGCAGCCAGGGCAACAAGAGGGCCAGATCAGGTTTTATGAGTTCGATTTTACCCTTGACAATGTTATGGACATTATTTCAAAAGCGTCCAAATTGCATTCCGCCGCTTGTATTATTCTGCCCCTAGTCGAAAACGAAAACGGTGAACTTGTTCTTGTACCAGATGCCGATAGTTTACAGGAGCCAGTAAAGTTTACTAATAGCGAGATCGACGAAAAGGTCACAGAGATCCTAAGTAATCGTGAAGTCTGGGAGGGAGCAGGCTTTGAAGATTACCAAATCGAGAATATTATCAATAGTCAGATAATAAGATACGACCAAGAAGGTTCGCTAGACTTAACAAAGACAGGCGAGGTTAGAACAGTCAGCACAAGATCATCAACAAACAAAAGCAAAGTAACCGAACTAGTCACCAACCCAGAAACTGGAACGGTTCCGAAGGGAATGGTAAAGGCCGTGTTCGTCTTGATCAATCGTGCGATTAAGGTTGTTGCAGAAGAGCAGGCTAGAATCAACGCTCTCAAAGGGGACACTAATCAAGAACTGAAAGCAAAAGGTATTTTTCCGAAGTCAATACCAAGCAGCAAAGGTCAGGCTAAGAATCCAAAGGCACAGGCTGTCCGAAAAAAAGCAGAAATGTCAAGAGACTGGTATAACCGCCAGGATGAAGAAACCAAGAAGAGGGCGCTTAGATACACTTACGGTTATATAAACACTCAACAGTTTGGAATGAATCGTGAAGAGTCCACTTCTGAAAAGATCGCTCCCGTCAATTTTGTTGGAGAAATTAACATCGGTGCTTCCCACATTATGAATGTTATTTCAAATTGTCAAGCCATCTTGAATGAGAATATCTTTGATATTTTCTCTTCTCTAAAAAGCCTAACCCAAAACATCAATCAATATTTCGCTAACGGTTTAAGAGAGGATGACAAGGCTAGGATTGCCATCGACGCCTCACAGAATATCGAATCAAGAACAAGAGAAGTTTCTGGAACAGAATAAATCACTTGACTTATGATGCAAAAGTGATTATAATATAGAATAACTAGAGAGGTGTTTAGTGAGTAAGTCTTACGACTCGGGATCTTCCCTTAACAGGAAGATTATCGAGGGTGTGAATATTCTTGCTGATAATGTCGCTTCTACTCTTGGCCCAAGAGGTAGAAACGTGATTTTACAGAAAGCAGGCAAGAATCCTATTATTACAAAGGACGGTGTTACCGTCGCAGAGTTTGTTGATTTAGAAGATCCATTTATGAATGTGGGAGCCCAAGTTATTAAGCAAGCTTCTCGGCAAACTAATAGCTTAGCTGGCGATGGAACAACCACCGCAACAGTGTTAGCAAGGGCAATCTTGAGGGAAGCTAACCGGCATATTGTTGCTGGAGCCCCACCAATCGAGGTTAAGCGTAGTATCGATGCTGCAACACAAAAGATCGTGAACAACCTAGCAAAGCTCGCCCGCCCAATCCAGAGTGAGGAAGATGTTTCTCATATTGCTACCATTTCTGCCAACAATGATGAGGCTATCGGCAAGCTGGTTGCAAAGGCTATTGATTGCGTAGGTAAGGACGGTGCCATCTCTGTTGAAGAGGCACGATCTAATGAGACCAGTCTTGACTTAATCGAAGGTTACCGCTTTGATTCTGGCTATGTAGCTAACGCTTTCATAACCGATGAACGACGTGGAGCGGTCGTTTACGAAGATCCTTTGATTCTTGTGGCAGACTGTAAGCTAGACAAGGTGGACGAGTTACTACCAGTCTTGGAAGTAGTCGCCAGAGAAGGGCGGCCCCTTATCATCGTGGCTTCCGATATTGAAGGCCAAGGCTTGGCCGCTCTTATCATGAACGCCATGCGTGGCACTATGAAAGTTTGTGCTGTTAAGGCTCCTCGTTACGGAGAAGAACGTAGGAACATTCTGAAAGACCTTTGTTTGGCGACCGGGTCCGAATACGTTACAAAGTCTGCTGGTCTGAAACTAAAGGAAGTTGAACTCCAGCACCTTGGGTCTTGCAAGAAAGTTGAAATTCTCAAGAACCTTTCCACGTTTGTCGGAGGCAAGGGAGATTATCAAGAAGTCGACCGACGGATTGAAAACCTCAAGGTTGAGTTGGCCCAGACCGAAAGCCTTCGGGAGTGTGAACGAATTCAAGAACGTGTTACTCGTTTGGCGTCAGGGGTGGCTATCATCCGTGTTGGCGCTCCAACCGAGGTAGAGATGGTCGAGAAGAAGCATCGCATAGAAGACGCCCTTGAGGCCGTGAGATCAGCACAGCTAGATGGTATTGTACCAGGCGGAGGAGTGGCTCTTATCCGTTCTATCCCAAAAGAAAAGGAATGGCTAAAGTATGAATCGATTGTTTATACAGCCGCGCAAGAGCCTATCCGTCAGATGGCTATCAATGCTGGCGACAGCCCAGACGTAATCTTTGATAGAGTGTCCCGCGCAAAAGACGACCGAGGCTGGGATTTCAAGAACGGCGGCCTTGTAAAGATGTATGAGGCTGGAATCATCGACCCGGTTAAGGTGACTAAGACCGCTATTATCAACGCGGCTTCCGCCGCTGGCACTCTTATAACGAGTGGCCATGCAATTATCGAGGGGGAATGATGGAAGTAAAGATGCAGTATGTTGTAGATTTAGAGGATATCCCGTCCGAAGTGTCAGACTTGTTACCAGGACATGGTGTTCTCGGCTCAATCCTAAACAGGCTGAGAGACAACCTGGCAGAAAAGAATGTAGAGCACGCGATTTTAGACTTTCAAGAGGCAAAGAGAGAGATCTATCTCTTGAACCGTAGAATCCTAGACCTTGAAGGTGTCGCCCAAGGATATTTGAATATTGTTCATAGTAGGGATACAGAGCCAGCAAGCTTTGAAGGCATCGAAGAATCTGAAGATGTAGTTATGGTGGAGGAATAATGGTAAAGTTAGTAGAAGTTCGACAAACGCTAAATAAGTTTAGTCTAAAAGAAATATATGTAAATCCAGAACATGTGGTTGCAATACGTGAAGACGATAGGACCGCCCAATCTTTGAGAGAGGGCAGGCTACCGAACGGCTTGAGCGAAAGTCAGACGTTTACCCGGCTCTATATTGATCGTGGCCAAGCTGGCCTGGATGTAACTGTTGTTGGTAACATCGAGATAGTCAAAGAGAAACTTGGCATTGGACGTAAGACCCTCTTGAGGGGATGAACTTGTCCCGAGAGCAACAAGATATAGATGCAATAACCTATTTTCTGCAAGAAAAAATGGATATTGATGTTATATTCGGTCCAGATGAACCAAATGCTTATTGGAGAAGTGAATACGCGGCTATCTCTGTTAATACCAAGCAGCGTAAGAGATTGCAATTGTATTCTCTTTTACATGAAGCCGGTCACGCAATCGTCAGAAGCAATGAAAAGTACGAACAGTTTTTTCCTTTTGGCGAAAAAAGAGAAAGCAAGTCTATTTCTCGCAGAGTGGACGTCATGCGAGAAGAAGTGTTAGCCTGGGAGGAAGGGCGCGAGTTAGCAATTTCTCTTGGGATAACATTGGATCTAAAACTCTGGCATAACTTTGTCAAAAAGAATCTGTTTGACTATGTAAGATGGGCTTACGACCCGGTACAATTTCACAAAGACACAGCTTGACGAGGAGGGCTCACGATGGTTTATCTGAAAGCCATGTTTATTTTTATGCTCGGCCACACTTTTACCTGGTTCCAGTTAAACAGTCATATAGTATTTGACTGGTGGAAGGGCAAAGAGATGTTATCTGTTTTGATTTTTGGACTACCTGCAAGTTTGCTTTTTTTGCACGGATGGATGATTGCAATTGAGGAGAGCGGCGAACTATGGATGCCAAGATTTCTTGGCTTTTGTGCATCGTGGGTGCCTTTCCCAATCCTTACATGGTATTTCATGAATGAAACTCCTTTTACTTGGAGAACGATTACTTGCTTCTTTTTGGCTTGTTGTATTTTAGCCGTGCAATTATGGAGATAGAATGAATAATAGAGTTGAAAAGCCGTGGGGTTATGAAGACCGCTGGGCGATTACAGAAAAGTATTTAGGAAAAGTGCTTTTTATCAAGAGAGGGCATAGGCTTTCTTTACAGTATCACGAGCAGAAAGACGAAACTGTGTATGTGCAGTATGGTCATTTGCATTTGTGGGTTGGCGACAAGCAAGAACAGAAAATAGTCAATCTAAAACAAGGTGAGTCGTACAGAATCTTACCTGGAGTTGTTCACCGATTCGAAGCACCCAGTGACCAGGACGCGATCTTACTAGAGGTCAGCACGCCAGAGATTGACGATGTTGTTAGGCTGGAAGACGATTACAACAGAGAGTAACTGGTAGCAAATCACTTATTCGGCACCTTCGTTTTGCGTGGGTGCCTTTCTTATATTTGAAAACTACTTATTGTCAGGAGAATAACACATGGACTTTCATACAATGGTTTCTAACTTTAAGCGTGGTGTGCTTTCAGAGGGAAACAACGAAGAACTAGCAGAACTAACAAAAAGATCGAGAAAGATCGTTCGTAAGTATATAAGCGACGGCACCCCTGGAAGACACCAGCCAAGATTCTCCTTTAATGAACTTTTTGGTGGCGACAAAGATATGCGTGTTGCTATTCCACTTGAAGATGATGTTGGGTTTTTCGCAACCCAAATGTTCAAAAGAATCACCACAGAACTAGGATGGGCTCCAGCGTTTCGTAAAAAGAAAGTTACACAGAAACGCCGCCGAGCCGCAGACGAGGGTGGTGGTGAGTACGAGGTAGAAATCGAGATACCGGACCTCCAAATGACAAAAACAGAGAGAAGAACAATCCCTAAAGGTCCGAGAAAGGGAGAAGTGATTGAACGTCAAGTAAAGACATCATTAGGTCAAATTGTACAAAAGTCAGGTACACCAGAGGAAAAAGAATGGTGGAAAGAGCATCAAAACAGTTTACGCGAAATGACGAATGCTCAAAACTGGTTTCTAAAGCCTTGGATGGCAGATTTTGAAAGGTCAAGCGTACAGAAGCCTGTAATCATTATCTCTCGCCACCCTATCGATGTCGCTAGAATGTCAGACTTTAGTATGACACGTTCTTGTCACACAGAGGGCAGAAGCCACTTTCAGTGTGCATTGGCAGAGTCTAAAGGCCATGGCATGGTTGCTTATCTTGTTAAGAGAGAAGACTGGGAAAAGTGGAACTTAGAGGAGCGATTGCAGGCAGAGGAGATATTTGGTGACCCCGAGATCGGACTCGAAGGACCAGACCCTATTGGCAGAGTTAGGTTAAGAAAACTATATAGCGAAGAGTATGATGACGAATTCGCAGTTGTCGAAGATAGGGTTTACGGTGTTGACATGCCTGATTTCTTACCGACAGTGCGCAAATGGGCCAGAGAGGGTCAAAAGGGCTCATGGCAAAATGAAGAAGGCGAACTAGAAATAGACGCGCTCAGTGATACAGATTGGATCTTGGTCGGCGGAGATTACCTTGATACACAGATAGATGAACAGTTAGAACTAATGTTTCAAGGCACAGAGTATGAAGAAGCAGCGGAAGCCTTCAGAAGCATGACTTACAGACATGAAGATTACTTTGATGAAGCAGACGACGGCGCTTATGCAGAAGCAGAACAACGACTTGAGCGAATGGAGCAAGAGTACGGCAACAGAGCACAAGATATCAGTATTGGTGTTGATATCGAAGAAGGCTGGGATGAAATGCCCTTTGTCGCTAGTTGTTCAATGAATGCAACATTTGAATTTGATCTACCAGAAGAGTGGTCAGAAGACCCCAGGGCTATAGAGATTCCAAACTACAACGATTCTTGGCAAATGATCCGAGAAGTCAAAAGAGAAATCGAAAATATTATTGATGATGTTACTTATCAGCCAGAAAACTTAGAGATCGAAACAGATGATTCGCAAGGGTATATCACTATACGATTTTACGCTTCCTATGCTTCTGAAGACCTAGATGAAATCGATTCACAGTTATACGCATACATAGAATATATCGATGAGAAACATGATGAAATCAAAAAAGCACTTTTAGTCTGGCTAAAGACCGAGGGTTACTTACCTCCTAGCCAAATTTCCTCTGCTTTCGAGCAGTTTGAAGGTATGCAGTTCGAAAATATTGAAGTTCTATATGATGAAGACGACCCTGGTGATGGCCTGCTGATTAAGAATAAGGGCAGAGTCGGCATACCATTCGGAAAATATAGGTATACAGATCCGTTAACTGGTGTGCAGGTCTTCCCCGAGCTTTGGAAAGAGCTAACTAGCACACAGCTAGGGGCTCAAGCTGCGACGGCTGCTAGGATCCGTCGTGTTTTAAGACGTGCTCACAAACAATCAATCCGTGCGGCTGCAAAGCAACTCGGCCTACCAGGTATACCCCAGGCCGAAGTTGATTTTGTTTTGCCACTGCCTAGAAACTTGCAATTCAAATTTGAAGTGCTAACCTCCTCAAAAGGGAATTTTCAGACGTCTGGTGGTAGCCGAGTAACAGACCCAGCCATTCGTGCTAAGATGGCGAGAACAATGGATCTGGATTTAGGTTATCACTTTGCACTAGAGGTTCCTTACGACGCTAAACCCGAAGTGATTCAAGTCTTAAAAAACTTTGCCGTTTACATCGATGAAAATATAGATGATATCACAGCGGCTGTAAAGGATATCGTTGATAAAGAATGGAGAGAGATAGCGTCAGTGCTCAACAAACCTGCCACACCAACTGCTAGTCTAAATGAAACAAAGATCAGAAACGCGATTCGCAACGCAATAAAGAAAAAACTAATGGAGCAGACTGGTTTTGAAACCCGACTTTTCCAGGTCAATCTTCGTCTTTCCGTTGACAAAGGTCAAGGCGGTGGCATTGAACAGAAAATGAATCGTATCCGAGCCATCGAAGGCGTTACAGTTGTTAGTCACGTCGAAGGTGATGCCGCTGCTGGCAAAGACACTATCGAGGCAAAAATTAAGTTCCACCCTGAAAAAGATTCTGAGCAGGGCCTCACTTATGTAAGAAGAATCTTGATGCCCGACATTAACAGTTCTAATCATGTTCCGGGTGTCAAGGTTCTTGACTTTGTTAAGGGCTCATTCAAGAGAATAGATAAGTGAGGCTCCTATTAGAAAAATGGAACAAATACATCTTGGAGGCTAAAGATATGAAACGAGTATCAAAAGCAGTAATGCTAGACAAGAAAGGCAACGTCTTGATTTTGAAAAGATCGCCGGATTCCGTTTCGGAGGATTCCCCTTGGGAATGGGACTTACCTGGTGGTCATATACACGAAGGTGAGTCTGACGTAAAAGGGTTGCAGAGAGAAATTCAAGAAGAAACCAGTCTTTATATTAGTCGCGCACCAGACTGGTTTATGCTTGAAAAACACACCCGCTTCTTTCTTATCCGCGAATGGAAAGGAGAAATCACTCTTAGTGATGAGCACACCGAATACAAGTGGGTTGCCCCAAGAGAAGTTACCAAATACAATATTGGGAAGATGTATGAAAACGCTGTGGCCGAAGCCGCAGTTAGATCGTAAGCAAACGTAAACAACCAGGGCCTTTTCGGCCAAAATAAAGCAAGTGCGATAACTTTTAGAAAAATACTTCCTAGTTACATTAGGGGGTACTGTTATGAAATATTTAATTGCGGGATTTATATCTCTTTTGATGGCGTGCCAAGCGCCTTCTTTCAAAGTTTGCATAGATGGGCCGATGCAAGACAAAGTTCTAGCGTTAAAGTCCAAATCGAGAGCCGCTGATAAGAGCAGGAAGGCGGTTGTTAAAGTCTTTTCACATAGAGAAGCCGGAACCGGCTTCGGTACAGGCACAGTCTTCAGGTACAAAGGACAAACTATTGTCCTGACCGCTGCTCACGTTATCGGGGAGATAAGTAACAAGATAACTGTTTCTGACGGAAAAAGAAAAGTGAAGGCAGAGGTAATTTACTTTGATTCTATATCGGACCTCGCAGCATTGCGATTGCATGGGAGTCTGGACAGGCAACCGATTCCACTCCGGCCGAGAAGCCAGGAAGGTCTAAGGCTTGGGGAAGATGTTTTCTATTCTGGATTTCCTAACGACTCTGATATGTTAACGATCAAAGGTTATATTGCTGGCGTGCATCCACAAGACCATATATACATGCATTCCTATGGCTGGCCGGGAGCATCGGGCTCTGCCGTTCTGGATGAACATGGTCGCCTCGTGGGGATTTTGTTCGCAGTAGATGTCGGCACAGGGATTGTTGGGTTTCCAAGTATCATTGAAGATGTCGTCATCGTTGTACCAATATGGAAAATGAATTTCGACCTCCTCGACCTCAATCTTTGATTAAATGATTGACAAACATTTTTGCTTCTGATATACTATTTATATGTTGAGGAAGCAAAAATGAATGATCAAATCACTTTTTTGGAAGGCGTTATACAGACACTAGAAAAAGAAATAGAAAATATAGAAAGCCAGCTACAAACACTTACCATATCACACGAAAAATTAGTGAGTGAAAACGAATTCCTTCGATTTAGCCTGCAAGAAAGTGAAGGCGCAAGTCAGGCACTTGGGGACGCGATAAACAACATGCTCGAAGGGTATGTTACAGAGACAATGTTATTTGGCAAAAAGCCAATTGGAGATGCTTGATGAAGATTTTTATGTTTGATATTGACGGGACGCTAACCCCTCATAGACTACCTATGACCGAAGATATGACAAGCTTCTTTTTAAGCTTTTGCAAGGAGAACATGGTTTACCTTGTGACTGGTAGTGATTGGGAGAAGGTCAAAGAGCAGGTTCCAAGCGAGATCCTCGCGGCAGTCCGTGGCACCTTTACTTGCTCGGGCAATGTTTACCATGGGCCGGATAGCGAAATGATCTATGAAAAGAGTTTTTACCCAAATCCGCATTTAGATGCCTTTCTACGTGACATATTAGCCGCCTCCCCTTACCCGGTAAAGACTGGCAGGCACATAGAAAACCGTCCAGGAATGGTTAATTTCTCTATTGTTGGTCGCAACTGTTCGCAAAAACAAAGGGCAGATTATGCCGCATGGGATGCCACTCACCAAGAAAGGGGTATCATCCGAGACAAGATCATGTCTAACTTTACCAGCTTGGACGTCGCATTAGGCGGGCAAATTAGTGTTGACGTATACGCGAAGGGTGCAGACAAATCACAAGCTTATAATCTTGTGAAGGAAAGCAATCCGCAAGCATCAATCTTATTTTTCGGGGACAGATTACAGTACGGCGGGAACGATTACCCTATCTATTCTGCTATGGTAAAGTCATCCCACTGTTTCGAGAGCAGGATATCTAAGATACCAGACTTTGCATACCCCGTTACGAACTATAAACAAACTAAGAAGACCTTGGAAGGCTTCTTTCAAGGAAACTAACATGGAAGAAGAAAAGGTTCAAACCGATACCGAGGAGCTTATGCCAAAACCTTCAGTGAAGCTGGCACCGCGCGGCATCGAAACATTTACCATTTGCAGGCAACAAGATGAAACAGGTATTTCCGGCACGGGTGTCGTAATAGAAGGGGTGGAGTATGCGACTGGTCAAGTGGTTCTCCACTGGCTAAGTCCATTCCCGAAGGGCTCCATCGCCATTTTTGAGAGTCTTGAGGATTTTAAGAGAGTACATGTAAGTCCCCACCCAACCAACAAAACGATTATTACTTGGTCGGACGGCCGCCAAGAAGAAATTTAGACTATTTACTGTGTGAAGGAAAACTAAACAATGACTTTTGATTCAAAATGGAGAAACTTTCGCAGGCTAAACGAGGCCAAAGAAGAATCTCAACTTAGTAGCCCATTTCAAAAAAAGATGAAGCGCCGCCGCAGAAGAAACGATATCTATACGACAATGGGCGGTATTAAAAATAAGAAGTCAGGTCAGCCATTCACTGGCAAGATGCAGAGATTCGGCACGTCTCGACTACGCTTTGAAGGAATTGCAGAGACAATCGAGAAGGCCGCCCTAAAATCATTTGACATACAGGATAGCCTTGAGCCAGAGATTTGGGAAGGTGACAAGTTAAATCCAGAAGTTCGCGATAACCTTCTAAAGATCGTAAAAGACTTCTTAATTGACTTACCATTTAAGATTGAGCCGGAAGATATTACACTTACAGGTTCTCTTGCTAACTACAACTGGTCAAAGTATTCTGATATTGATTTGCATATCGTTATGTCTTTTTCCAAGATAGACGAGAATGTTGAGCTTGTAAGAGAACTATTCAGGAACCTTCAAGTCAATTGGAACGCCAAACATGATATCAGAATGTCAGGGTACGAAGTAGAAATCTATTTTCAAGATTCCGAGGAACCCCACATATCAACGGGGCTTTACTCGATTCAGGATGACAAGTGGCTGAAGAAGCCGCAGAAAGAAACAATTTACCTTGACTACGCAAACATGGAGAAGAAGGCTAGAGATTTGTCAGATAGAATCTCTACAATTGAGAGTATGATGCAGACAGACGACCTCGATACAGTCTTAGACACGGTTGATAGACTCCGGCAAAAGATAAGGAACATGCGCAAAACAGGCTTGGAAGATACCGGCCAATATTCAGTTGAGAACTTAGCTTTCAAAGTTTTGAGGAGGTCAGGAGAGCTAGACCGCTTGGCAGGCTTGAAGGCCAAAGTGTACGATAAATCTCTATCATTACCAGAATAGAGGGAGCATGTCAAAGTATCGCAAACCACCCTTGCCAAACCTAGTCAGATGTGCTAAATTATGTGGGCGTGGCGGGATAAGGTCACGCACATGACGAGCAAAAAAGGAAAAAAGATGCTTTCTACCGCTGATTTTACGACAGAAGAACTTGAATGGGCTACACAGGTCGTCGAGATCTTAGACAAGGTTATGGCAGAGCAAAGCCCAACAATCAAGTTTGAGCACCTCGCGCTTTGGTGGACCCTGGCCGCCTCAGCCGAGGCTTGACAACCGCTTGACAAATTAGGTCTTGACCCCAATCAGAATCTATGAGATAATGTATCATCACTTGGAGGCAGAGCGTTGTCATTTATCAAGCTAGACGGAAAAATCAAGGACCAATCGTTCTTCGTGGTCAGTCCAGAGGATTGTTCAGAAACATCGTGCGGTTTTGTAGTGGAGCCTCGCGGCCTCGACTATACGACCTTCTACCTGTTCGAGTCTTGGGAGGAAGCAGGCCAACATGTGCGCGATTACTGGAAGGACTTGGTTGAGGGCGATTCCGAGGAAGCCGTTCACATGCTTGGAGCGGAAAACTTGATTCAATGGGCTCTTGGGCGCCCAGCAGGCCCCGGTACAACCAAGGTGAGTTCTCTTGAGGAATGGTTGGACCTACACTTAGAGGCTCCAGATGAGCACTTTGAAGAGATGCACGAGATAAACGCGGTTAGCGAGGATTTAGAGGAGTTTCTAGGCTTCAAGCCCACGGTTGTAGGGATTATGTGAGGAACGATGGAAAGATTAGAAGAAGAAATTGAATGGCATTTTGATAGGTTCATCCAAAAGATTCAACAACTTCAAGACGCACACTGTTCTTTGTCTCCATGGAAGGAGAGAGCAGTAGTCCGAGTAAAGAAAGGTCGCGTTTACTGGGCTATATGGGTTGATTTGTATGAAACTTATCTTGGTTACGAAGAGGCGCAGGAGAACCCAATGCCGGATAGTGAGCGGATATTCGGCTTTGTTCGCAGAAAAGACGGCGCTATCCTCCGCGCCGCGACATGGAGGTCACCAGAGATAAGAACGAAAACAGCGGTTCGCGGCTATGTTTGCGACGAAAACTCTTCAGATTATTTTAATGAGTACGGTATAATCTACGCCCCCACGGCTTGACATCCTCTTAACAATTTAACTCTTGACCTGTCGCCCCACAGCCTGTATAATTATGGGGTAAGCGAGGAAAACGATGAACCACTACGGTAGAGACGAAAAAGTCAAAGATATGTTTATGTTCGCGGTAACACTGCCTTTGGCTTATGTGTTGCTTGTCGTATTGTTTGGCATCTAAGGAGAGCGAAGAATGAGTGATCTTGAGACACTGAAAGAAATGTTCGAAAGAAACAAAATCTCATACGAGTTTACAAATAACCGTTTTGAGAAGCCCCTAATAACAATTGAAAAGGGTTATATTGGCTTCTATACTGAGTTTGTTTTCGATGACGAAGGGACGCTTCGAAACGTCGAAGCATACGAATAGAGGAACAAGAAATGAGTTTATTGTATGTTGTTCTTATCCTGTCAATCGCGTTAAAAGCCGCAGTCATTGGATTTTTTGTAGGATTGTATTGCGGTTCTTGCAATTAAAGGAAAGAAAATAATGAGTCAAAACATCGTACATTGTCGCGAGTGCGGAGAAGAATACAATATCAAGCGGGCAAAGCTTGGTTATGCCGTATGTCTTGAGTGCGGGGATAAGGACGCTCACCGAATCGCCAGTTTCCGAGCACGTTGTTCCGCACCAGCCTTCAATAAAGGTGCTTACCAGCCTGTTATGACCGTGGGCGATGCCCGATGGGTTGGCAAGTGAGCCTTGACATCCTCTTGGCAACTTAGTTGTTGACCTAGACCAAAATCTATGAGATAATGTGTTTGTTGATTGGGCATGAGCCCTTAAACACTCGGAGAAAAAATGTTTAAGTATCTTGACAAAATTGTGTCACTAATTTGGTTCGCTGTCGCCGTGTTCCACTTCCGCGAGGGCGCCGTGGCGTATGGTATCGGATATGTGGGTCTTGGCTATCTTGCGTCGTTGGAGGCCAACATTAGAGACATGGCACGCTCTTGACAATTTAACTGTTGACTTTACGCCCCATAAGTCGTATAATTATGGGGCAAGCAAGGGGGAGTAGCCAAGTGGTTAAGGCAGCCGGTTTATGTTCGGTTTAGCGCCTGATAAGCGCAAGATCGTGGGTTCGAATCCCACTTCCCCCATCATTTTCCGCTTGCACACCGGATTATAGTGTGCCGAGGAGATAAGATATAATGAGTAAGATTGCTAAGATGGTGAT
>Ga0181369_1000071_pt1 | contig 26059 bp, 29 predicted proteins | sample LowvirmetaG_8_FD_130088 | JGI IMG/M metagenome (GOLD analysis project Ga0181369, IMG submission 130088) | Marine viral communities from the Subarctic Pacific Ocean - Lowphox_04 viral metaG | ecosystem: Environmental > Aquatic > Marine > Oceanic | place: Subarctic Pacific Ocean | collected... | reverse complement strand
TAAAATAGTACCAGATGGTTCACTAATCCGAAGTTCAGTACCTGATACCGCAGTGCCTACAAAAACAACTGGGTCTGACGCAGTTGTACTAATAGTTCCATCACCGTGAGCATAGTAACTTTGACCCAAAGTGAGGCCAGATTGACTATCATCTATGAATCCAGAAACATTTATAGTTGCAGTTTGTCCAGAGGTATAGCCGTCTGAAACTGTTCCTATAAAGTTATCGCTCTCAAGATTTGTAGCTGTGATAGTATTTTTAAATAAACTTACTTTCCCTGACGCATTGCCGTACTGGTACCCCATTACTACCTGTTTGGAAGGAGCATGAAATGTGCTGTTGTTTTGATAAATTGGGTTAGTGTCAGAAAATGATTGCTCTGTTTCGAATGTAATATCTGAACCACTGACCGTTGCTACCAAGTATTTTCCAGCGTAAAGTGGCGCTGCCGAACGATCAACATAATTGATAACCATTTTGTTATTAATGCTATCAAAGGCGATTGATGTTTTGTCTATGAACTTACTTGCAAAAGTACGAATAGTACCAAAACTTATCGAATTATTAGAAGGATTAACCGTGCCTACAACTGCTTTTCCGTAGCCAGAATCGCTACCGTCTTGATACGCAATCACTACCTTGCTGGAGTTACTATCAAACGCTATTGAAATAGCGGAAGTTGTACCCAGTTCAAACTGAACGCCACTACCCCAAGTAATATTGTTACCTACACCAACCTCACCTACAAAAGCAGTCCCTCGGCTACTTGCGCTATTGTTTTTACATGCTACGACAACTCGGTTAGTGCTACTGTCAAAACACGAACAGATTTCAATATATGTACTGCTGCTAGTGCCTAAGCCAACACCCACATCGTCGCAAGCTACTTCACCAAAACCGTTTATCGTAAGAACTTTAGAAACAAGTTTGTAGTAAGGTGGTCTCGACGCATTACTATCCCGACCCACAAACACAGTTTTGTTACTATTGGTATCAAAAGCAAGTGCTTGTTGAAAAGACATTGCTGCAATTAAAGTATTTGCGATGCTAAAACTTATTGTGTTTGTGGCAGGATTGACTGTTCCAGCAACCGCCTTTGTATAGTTGCTATTACTGGCATCAGTAAAAGAAACTATGACCTTGTTATTAAAGCTATCAAAACAAGCGGCTATGAAGTTAGTGGTTCCAGATTCAAACTGAGTCTCAGAACCAAACGTGATAGTCGAACCAGAAACCGTACCGACAACAGCAACACCATCGTCGGAACCTGTAAAATCCTTATACAAAACTACAATTCTGTCATTGTAGGTGTCGTGGACAACATTGACATAATTCACTAAATCTGAGTCAAAAGTTATTGGAGAACCTATACTTTGAGGGGTAGTAGAAACACCAACCGCACTAACAGTGCCATCAGAATTTAAAACAATTGTGTCCCCTGTACTTAATGTTCCAGAAGCTACAGCCTTAAAACCGCTTTTATCATTTTTGTTTTTTCCGATAAATTTCATAGCAGTCACTCCGATACATCGTCTGGGTTGTCGGCAAATTCTGGCTCAGCCCAATCTGGGTTTAGTGTCCACGCCGTGCCGTCAAGTGTGTACTTGTTTCCCGCCCAATCGGACGGAGCATTACTAATATTCTCAGTAATAGTGACGGTGTTAATGTTTAGGTCACAGATTATGTTAGTAGGCGGGCTTCCTACTGTAATGCTATCGACAGTGCTGGTGATAACAACGTCATCATCAAGTAAATACTTGCTCAAGCCGGTTGACGTTTCTACAATAGTTTTCAATTCATTATCCTTTCATAGCCAGAATTAATCTGTCATCAACTCGTAGCTGACTAAGTAGGTGAGATCACTGGCTGCGGAAGCAGTGACCGCTAAGATGTCTGTCTCATCTAAGTAAAAACCGCTGTCCTTACTTACGACCACCAAACTTTCATCCGAAGGGACGGACACATCTTTTGCAATCGGAACGTAAGTCACACCGTCATCCGTACTGACTTCAACCGTCACATCTGCGGCGTTTGTACCGTCAATATTAGCAATGATAAGCGAGTTTATCTTGGCGACCTTGTCAGCGGCTACATCAACAATCGAAACTCGGCTGGTTGTCACCGCACCCGCCGCCATAACTGGAGTTATTGTTGCTACGTTAATTAAATTTACTACGGTCATTTATTTGTCCTCATCCAAATACGATTGCCGCAGCTATCGCAAAACCTTTTGTTGCTTTGGCGTCTACCGCCGCCACAGTTGCGTAGTCGCTTGCCGCTGTAGTAGCCGCAGAGCCAAGCCCTAAATTAGTACGGGCAATAGAAGCACTGTCCAAGTCTGAGAGGTTAGACGATTGCGCTAGGAATCCAGATCCAGCAGTAACGCCAGCCTCCCAAACCGAACCAGTGTAAACCTTTAGTGTATTAGTGGTACTATTGTAGAACAAATCGCCTTCATCAAGGCTCGTTGTTGGATCAGTAGCCCCTGTTCTATATACATTTGCAAAGCTATTGACTGAGGTAAGATTAGTCGCAACAGTATTAACATTAGCTATAGAACCACCAACATTATTTACGTTGCTGATTGATCCCGCGACTGTTCCTATATTGTCAGAGCCAGATAGATCAGTGGCAATCGTTGCAATGTTGGCAGTATCACCAGCAACCGTAGTCACGTTAGCTGATATACCTGCAACCGTGGTTACATTGGCAGAGATACCAGCGACCGTTGTCACATTCGCGCTTACCCCTGCAACCGAAGTAACGTCAGAGCTAATACCAGCAACCGCTCCAATGTCAGTTCCGTCTGCCGCAACAGTAGTAACATCTGCACTAATACCGGCCACGGTAGTAACGTCAGAGCTTACACCAGCAACAGTTGTCACATTCGCAGATATTCCCGCAACGGTTCCAATATCTGCGCCATCTGCCGCGACTGTTGTAACGTCTGCGCTTATGCCTGCCACTGTTGTCACGTTTGCGCTGATTCCAGCTACAGTTGTGACGTTTGCTGAAATGCCCGACACTGTGTCAATGTTTGTCTGCTCTGCGCTTGTGGGCGTAGTGCGCAGCCAGGACGTTGTGCCGAGGTTATAAACCTTTGTGACGTTGTTCGTAGTATCAAAGAACAGCGCCCCGTCAATTAGCGCATCACCGTCATTGTCTACAGTCGGATCGCCGCCAGAGGTCGACTTGGCTCCTAAGTAGCGATCATCGAATGTGTCAAGCGCAAGCTCCGCAGCGGTCTGGGCTGTTTCTGCCGCTGTTTTCGCTGTTTCGGCATTGGTCTCCGAAGTTTCTGCATTTGTCTCTGCGGTCTCAGCAGCCGCCTGCGCAGTCTCCGCTGCCGTTTGCGCGGTCTCTGCTGCTGTCTGCGCCGTCTCTGCATCTGTGGCGCTCGATGCTGCCGCTGTGGCGCTGGTGGCCGCTGCCGCTGCGTCAACAATCAAATCATACTTTGCGCTGTTAGCATTTGTTGTAAGTGGCTGTGCGCCGCTAGAAGTGTGCTCAGAGTTTACAAGGAAAATATTATTGGTGCTGGTGTCTTTAACTAAGTCCCGAACCTTGTAAACAGTTGACGCGGCCCAATTGCCTTGGAAGGTTCCAAGCTCTTGCGTAACCGCCAGATCGCCGGAGCCATCAAACGAAAACACTTTGTTCGCACGATCAGCCGCAGAGATTACAAACTCAGAACCAGCAAGCACGTTGGTACGAGAAGCTTTGATCGCTCGGCCCAGCTGCTCGTCGTGCTGCTGCACCATGAAGGTAAGCTTGTCTAAGCTATCCTCAAGAGACCCCGCAGGGAACGGATCGTTAGGAACCAGGTCTAGCCCTTGCTCCAAGTCCATCTCGCGCAGAATAACAACAGTAACGCCTGACGCCGGTGCGGTGCCGAACACCACGTTGCCGCCACCAACATCCCCGACACCTGTAACAGTGTAATCAGTAATGATGGCTTGTACGGTCTCTGTGCCGTTACTTGCGCGAAGGATGACAGTTAGATCATCCTGGTCAAAAACCTTGAAGCTATAAGCAAAGGTGGTTAACGATCCATTGCCGCTATAACTTGCTCGGTTTGTGCTGCTTGATACTGTCATGTTAAATCCTTATCTCAGCCGAAAAGTACCACATATCTCACCCATTTCCTAGAGAGCTATTCAAACGCTCTTGATATTTCTGGTGAACGACTAGGCGTTGTGTCACCTGGCCCCCACCAATACTTCTGACCTGTTTGTTTTCTGGCCCTACTTTCCAACCGGCGAAACTTAGTTTTAGCCTTTGGGTCAGTCATTAACTGCATCTGGTCCCACAGCCCACGCTCCAATGCTAATCTGCCATACCAAAGAGAAGACCCAGGAGTGTACCGCTGTGTAAACTTAACTAGCTCACTAGCTGCGTTAGTATCCTGGCCTGTAGCGGCCTGGTATAGATTGCCCACCGTTAGCTCAAGAACATCTTGACCGGCCCCGGCGACTGGACCAGCTATTGTTTCGGCTATCCCCGACCCATACCGGCTTGTGGCGGAAGTCAAGAAATCGCCAAAGATACCTATGCCGCCGCCCTGCATAAATGCTGCAAACCAGAACTTTGCAGTCTCTTCGCTGTCTCCAACCATTTCACGCGGGTCTCTGCCCTTAGAGATCTCTTTCATTTGCAACGCCAGAGCGCCCATAAGCGTTGTGGAGATTAACAGGTTTGAATAATAAGCGCCTTTCGAGGAAGACTGCGGCAGCTGCATACCCCGCATCAAGTGCGTATTAACCAGGGTAACACCGAAGTTTTTATACATTGCAAACGATCGCGCCATTTCGCCGGTAAGCGTACCAGGCTGTGTGCCGCCAGTTAGGAATGTAGCACCACGCACAGAGGTGGACGGAACCGCAAAGTTGGTCTCCGTGTTTATCATCTCAAGCAGGCGAGTAGATATATTATCGCGCAGAGCCTCATCAATATCAGTACGCGCAGCGATGTCGGTAGGGCGTATGAACTTTGCACCCTTCTCGTCATAAGGTTCTGTGCGCCGGATTATGTCCCACTGCGTAGCCTGGATATTGTACCGCTCCATTGTTGAGCGAAAGTTAGGGTCAAGCTCGTCAAAGGTTTTGCCAGCGTTGCGGGCTACAGTACCCATGAACTCCATGCCAAATGCCCATCGCCCAGCAGAAGTCATAGGCGATAAGAAAGATGCTCTCATTACAAAGTCAGATATTCTGCGCGTGACTTCTGGGCCAGACATATCTCCGACAAAGCGCATTTGACCAGCGGCCAAGCTAGTCCAACCTTCAGCAATAAGGCCGGAACTGATAGCAAGCTCTCCCTTCGCCTTGGCCCCTAGAGGGCTCATATACTTTAGGTAGTCTTTAAGTATGCCGGTTTGTGGCAAGCCTGCGAATTGACGGGCGAGGCGCTGGAAGTTGACATCCGTTACCGCTGAGATCGCTGCCGCACCAAGTTGCGCAGACTGCAACACCTGGCGCGTTCCTGCCATTGTCGATGCAAACTTGCTGTTGATAGGAGAGTTGTTACGGCCAGATACGGCCATATACATATCATCAAGGCGCTTACCAGTCGATCGGGCCTTGTCTTTTAGGGCTTCGTCTTTTGCCATTTTGGCTTGCTTAGTCAGCGTGTCTTTCATAAATGTTATAGTTGACGTTGGGTTAGGTCCAAGCACTTCCATCATAGAAATATCACGGGACATATTAGAAATGTGCGATACCATAACGTCAAATACGTTATCGTCGCCAAATTCTTTTTGGTACTCAAGCCAGCTATCAGCGTCCTTAAAAACTAAAAAGCGATGATCCTGGCGTTGGTTTGCAAGGCTTTTACCACGCCCGCCGGAACCAGGGGTCATCTTGTTTGCGCCCTCTGTGGTTATAGTTTCATAAACATCTTTAAGGGCCAACTCTAAGCGTTGAGGCGTAAAGGCGAGACCTGTCACTTGGTCTATCATATCATTAGGAGAAAGCTTGGGGAGAATGTTGCTTCTCCAAGCTTCATAACCAGCCTTGCTTATTTTTAAACTTTGATGATTTTGAGGCAAGAACCACTTTTCATTTTTTGGAATAGACCCACCGGCCCTGTTAAACTTTTTGCGCAATGTCTCTGCGGTCTTTGTCCACGCAGCCGCCATCTCTTTTGCGCTGGTATCCCCCGTGCTTTCACCAAAGATCTCGCGCGTCATGTTTTTAAGCTGGGCTTTTTGACGAACTTCTCCGACCAGGTTGCGCCGAAACGTACCAAGAACCTTGTTCATTTCAGCGAAGGCCATGCCTTTGATAGCGTCTTCCCTTTGCGTGACGCTAGAGAAACGAGACATTCCGTCTTGCTCAAGGTGAGCTACAGCAGCGGCGAAAGGATTGCTGCGACCTAGCCGGTCTTTGTATTGGCTCATATTAAAACTGACTTGCTGCCAGGCTTTAGCAGTTAAAAGCTTCTTGCGCTTGCGCTCAAAGGCTTGGCGTTCAAGTGCATCGAAGGTGTCACGCGCTGCCTGGCTAGACGCCTGGCCGGAACCCATTTTGCCCTGGTACTGCTCTTCAAGCTCGTCGAGAAGATCCCGCGCCTCTTTCGCCTGGGCTTCTGTAATGGTCCCCTCGGCCTGGGCGTTAACAATACATTCCCTAAAGCTCATTTTGCGCACCCTCTTAAACGATCCAGCATCTTAACATCCTGGTCAAATTCATCTTTCATGTCACGCAATGTTTGGTATTGCGGCACGATTTCGTTTGTCTCTTCGTCCAGGCGGCTACCGATAGGAATTTCGGTATCTTCTCTGAAGTTGACTTGTAGCTCTTCTAGCAGTATATCGGTGTCGGAGGTATCAACATTGAGATTTTTTCTAGTAGATGGGTCTATACCCGCAATCGAAACAGAACCAGGCGCAATGGTGTCGCTTGCAACTGACGGGTCTTGGAACCCGATCTCTTCTGGCGAGATACTTTCTGACACACGTTCCCCAGAGGTTACGCGCGACATGGTGGCGTCACTGACAACCAGGCTTGGCTGGTCTATGCCAGAAGGAAGCTGACGGTTTATAAGTGCCGACCAGCTTTCAGAAAGATTGCCTGCAACCTCTCCGTATAGCTTCTTCATATCCTCAACAGCTTGAGCCCTAGCCGCATCTGGCTGGTTTAGATCTCTCGATACATTGTAAAGCTTTGTACCGCCGCCAACCTTTGCCTCCAACATTCCAGGAGGCCAGATCTGCACTTCGCCAATCTGCCCATCATCGAATATAACGGAAAGCTTGCGATCAAAGTAACCTTCGCTAGTAAACCCATAACCTTCGTCAATTACTTTGTATCTCTGAGACAGTGCCGACACAAAGGCCTCTGCTGCATCATTTGTGTCTGCACTAATTCCGCCGCGCGCAACATCTGTAATCCTGTTAAGATCTCCAGCGTACTTGTCACGCAACTTTTCTTCGACCCTAGCACGTTTTTTAAGGGCCGCTTTCTTCTGCGTTGCCCCAGCAAACTTAGCTGCCTTAGAAATTTCATCCGTCAGTTCAGCATGGTTTCGTTCTGCGCGGGCCATGATTTCATCGACATCAGCAAAATTTTGCTCTGTTTTAATCTGGCTATCAAGAACCTTGCTTTCGATAGGATCCATATCTTGCAAGCGAACAATACGATCTTCTGGCATAACGGCAGGCTTGCCGATCTTTGCCTTAGCTGCATCGTTTGCAATCACACTGCCCAGGACATCGCCCTCTAACTGGCTTGCCTGGTCTAGCGATCCTTGACCGAAAGCATCATCGAAGGCGTCTAGCTGGCCTTCCTCTGCGCTAGATCGTATTGACGCGATTTCATCTGGAGCATCGAAAGAGCGTCCAGCATCGCCAACTTCTGCGCGGTCAAACTCGCCTGCTGAAATTGCTCGTCTGACATCTTCGATAAAGCTAGTTGTAGCGGCGTTATAGCTGCCGGTTTCTTTTGCGTTTCTTGCTGCTGCTGTGAGGGCGTCTGAGAGAGCGCCTTTTCTGTTCGCTTGACTTTGGAGGAGCGCGACCGCTTTGCCATCTTCTTGAGCCCTTCTTTGGTTTGCATCTCTTGCTAGTAGGTTGCCTTCATCCTCAAGCCGCGTAGCGTTCTTAATGAGGTTTTGGAATGAAGACTTGTCTTTGCGCAGCTGTTTTTGCGCCCGGTCTAAAACCTTTGCCCGCTCCATGAACAGACTTGTTGTCAGCACTTCATCGCCGAACAAGCTTTCCTGGGTCTCTGATACCAGGCTAGTTTCTCTCACCTGGCGCACGATTGACTCTGCCTGGAAAGCATTAGCTGGCTCTGTCTTAGCCAGGACATCGAGGGCTGCTTTCTGCAATCCTTCATCACCAGGGATTAAACGGCCAACAATAGCCGCAAAGTTTGGCGCAACAACTTCGTTCTTCACCATGCCCCAAGCATCGCCAACTAGGTTTGCAAGGTCTGTGGCCTGGCGAACAAACGCTGACCTGGGCGGCAACTCACCGATACGGTCTGGGCTGGAGCGCAGAACCTTTGCTGCGTCGATCGCGCTGCCGGTTCCCTCAGAGATATTCTTGAGAGCCGCTGTAACCATAGCGTCTTCTGGCGTTATCCCGTCAACCTCCCGCAAACGGTAGCCAATCATTTTAACATTCTGTGACGGATCTTGCTGAGAGATCCGCTTGGCAAGGCCTAGCCTTTGGTGTCCGTCAGCAATGAACAAGCGACCATCCGCATACTCATAGATAGTAACCATGCCACCCTTAATAGGATCCCATTGGGTTACACCCTGGAGCCGATCGGTAACGCCAAACTCGTCGCCACCCTCTTTAAACTGGAATGTCTTTGCATCGACGCCAATATCATTAGGATCAAACTCGTCAACGATACCGCCAATGTTTGTCGCTCGGTTCACATTCTCCGGCAACTCTACAGGCGATGATGGGATCTCAGATACCTTGGGAAGCTTGCCGTTGGTAAAAGCAATCTCTGCCTCTGTTAAACGCGCGTTGTGCTCTATGTCAGCGGCCTGAGTTTTAACCAGGGGAGTGCTTTCTGCGGCTGAGGTGTAGACATCTTCAAGCGCCTCGGCACTCACTTGCGTTGGAGATTTCCGACCTGTTGCCCGGTTTAGAACCTTAGCGCCCTGCCTTAGCTGCTCTGCTGTAAGCTTGATGGTGTCTCCGCCAATCTTAATTGCAACAGGAAACGCGCCACCAATAAGCGCAGCCGTTCCGACATTGTTGCGGAACTCTTCCCAGCCATATTCCAAGCCTAAGCTCTTGTACCATGCGGCGACATCGGGCTGCTGTATTGCTTCAACGGTAGCGTTCACAGCTGCCTCGCGGAAAGCTAGACCAATAAGGCCTCTACCTTTTGCTAGAGAGCCACCAGGAATCAACATAGCAGCCTGGTTTATTGGGTCAGTTGCAAAAAACGCCGTACTCCCGACAAACCTGGCAATCGTTTTACCTATGCCTGGGGATCTCGATGTAAGCTCCGCTAATTCGCTTTGCTCAGTAAAGTGTTTGTCACGCGCAGCCTGCACCCAAACATCATCACGATCTGGATCAAGAACAGAAACAACAAGCTCTGGAGGTAGTGCGTCACGGTTTGCACGAACATAGGTTTCAACTTGCCGCGCTTCGTAATCATATCTGCCCTTGCCATAACGGTTCATAGCCTCGCCAGACAGAATAGCAAACACATTAGGGTTTAGATAAGAGGCTGGGTTTTTAAATGACTTGCCAGTAATGCTTTCGATCTCAGCAACGATCGGCTCCCAGGTGTCTTCAACATAAAGCTCAGGAGCGGATCCGCTTTGCATCTTAACGGCGTCAAACGATTGCTTGACGTTTTCGATATACCCACCTTCGGGCTTGCTGCGGCGAGGAACAGTTGCAAAGGAGGTGGGGTTTACTTCATCTCTGAGATAGCTACTCATTACTGGCCCCTCAACTGCACGGCTTCATTTCTAATTAGATTGAATACACCTCTTTTTGTAAACTTATTGCTTCCCTCAGTCTGCCGAATAAAGTCCCGTACGCTTTCGATGTCATTTAAATCAACATCGCTGCTACTTAAATCTTGCGCCAGATCCGAAATAATAACCCGCTCGCTCCTGCCCGCTCCGTAACCGCCAGATTTTTTAGTGCCCCCAGCTTTGCGCGAGGCGCTAACAAGGTCTTCCATAGTAAATGTTATATCAATGTCAGAGGTGTCCGTCAGCATGGCATATTCGCCAGCCCCGTACTCACCTTCAAAAAGACCATAAACCATTTGGCCGTTTCTTTTGCCTAAGACCTGTATGCTATACGTCTCGTTCTGGAACTTCTCGAAAACCTCTTCATCAATAACGCCATCTGCCGCTATATCATTAAAGTTTTCATAGCTAACATTTTGTATAGCATCGTTAATTTCATCTGAGGTGCGGTTGTATGGTATAAGAGTGGGCTTGCCGGAGACCTCTTGAACACCACCAGTGCTTGTCTGAGTGTTGTAGCCGGAAGCTACAGAAACAGCCTCAGACCATAGATCTTCATCGAAATCCTTGCTGACACGGCGAGAAAGAACTTCGGCATAGTAAGCTTCAGCAGTATCTCTGATATTCTTTTTAAGCTCTGCATTAACCCCGCCAGGCAAGTTTTCATACGCCGTTCCCAACACCTTGAACATCTCTTCTTTGACTAAGGCTTTGTCAGCCCCGACAAGCGGAGAACCATTCTCCTCGATTTCAACGATACCATTTAAAATAATCTCAGCCTGATTGAGCAAGCCATCCTGCATAAGCCCTGCGACATGCGCAGTAACAGGAGCATTGGGCGCAATCTGAGCCATAACGTCAGGAGCGTAATCTCCAAACAGCTGCGTAATGTCATTGATTGCCTGCATCTTCTCAACAGCCGTACCTTTGTTCATCCTTGGCGCATAATCCGCAGCCTCGGACGGACGGAGGATCTTTAAGGGACCAGAAAAGTTATAGTGGCCTTGAGTTTGTATTGCAGCCAAGATTCGGCCTTGAACGCCGGTTTGATCCTCACCTGTCTCTTGCGTTTGCTGTATCGCTTCTGGGGTCAGGTCTACCGGCTGAACTTTTACAGCGCCTGTTTTGGAAGCAAACCCTATAGGATCGTCTGCTAGTTGTTTGTCCATATTGGCGCGGAAGCCCCGCAGGAAATCCAGGCCTAGCAACTCCCTAGCTTGAAGACCTGGCCCACCCATCGTGTCGCCGGTCTCAAGGCTCATTATCATACCGTCGAGATCTTGAAGATTCGTGACAGTTTTGATTGAGGAAGAAAGATCCTGTATGTACTGAAGGTCAGCCAAGCCCTCTTGGAGCTCTGTGGCCTCGATGTTGTCCATAAATGGAACAACCCGGGAAACTAAATTTTCCAGATCAGCAACTCCGTTACCAGGCAAAGTCCCGCCATCTTGGAGTATCTTTGTGTAAGCTGTAATCTGTTCGCCGGTTTTCTTGCCAACCTGTTTATTAACGCGGATCTGTTTTTGCTCTTCCGCAGAAGCCGCGTCGATAAACCCAGCGCCAGTGCCAAGAGATTGCAGGATCTGGGCCTGCGTTTGCAAGGGAAGCTTTTGGAGAAGAGCAAGTTGCAGCTGGTTTTTGCCTGCTAGGTTTGGATCATTGTCCCGAATAGCCAGGCGAATATTCTCAAGGTCACGGCTTGGAGTGTCACTGTTTTGGATCGCTTGCATTACATTGCTAGTTACCGCGCCGGTAATAACCGCAAGCTCTTGCTTCTTTAATGCGTCTGGATTGCCTAGTCCAAGCTGCCCCATGCGAATACTATCAACGCCAAAGTTGGAAGCGATCAAGTCAAACTCAGCTGGTGAAGTTACAGCGGCCAGGTTCTGCATGGTTGACTGCGCACGGGCTGTGCGGGCTGCTGCGTTGGCGCTCTCTATCTTTTGGTCGATCGTGTTGCGCAACGAAAACCGTTGGGTCAATTCCATTTGGTTGAAGCGATCCGTCAGAACACGCCGGGCCTCTCGGTCATTTACATCTTCAAGAAGCTTCTCGCGCGTAGACCTGCTTGCCTGAGACCAAAGGCCTTCCTCTTCTTTCCCGCCTTCATTGAAGACATTGCGAAGCTTGCCGGTTTCGATCTTTGACAGGTTTAAAGCCTCTTGGCGTAACGCCTCTTCGCCAGCCAAAAGCTTTTCATTGATCTGCGTTTCACGCGCAGCCTTGTAGCGCATTGCCGTAAACTCGGCAGCTTGTCCTATCACCGCACCAGTTATAGCACTCTGAGCCTGCGCCTGCTGTACAAAAGGTTGTGCGCTTGCCCTGGTCCTAAAGCTACGACCAGGAGCTTCGGAGGTCATTTGCGATCCGGCTGTGTATGTAGGAATTCTCATGTACCGGCTCCGTTACGTTGTCTTGAATACATTGCTGTTATAACCCACCTTAGCCGCTTGCCCAAAGCTTGAGATTAAGCTTGCTGTGCCCTGCGCCCTCATTGCTGCTGCGCCTGCACCCGCCTCCATGCGGGACATTTGCGCAGTAAGCTTGGCGTCTTCCTGGGCATCGTTGATCTGCATGTTAGTGACGTAGTTGTTAAACTTATCAACCGTTATCTCATACTCAAGTTCTCTAGCGTTCTCACGCAACACCTCCATTGGAGTGCCCTGAGCAATGTCGATACCGGCATACGCAAAATTTGCCACAACCTCGCCCTGCACCTTGCGAAACTGCATCCGCTTTCGCGTGTTAGAGATCAACGTATTATTGTTTATGATCGTGCGCTGGTTTTCTAAGAGGTTTACATCGCGCTCGATGATCTGTGCGTTAAACTCACCGATACGCTGTTGCGCAGCGGCTGCACGATCTGCGGCAGACTTCTCGTTAATGCCGCCTAATATTGACAGGCCCATTTGTGCAATGGCTAATTCTATAGACATTTTGCGTACCTCTCATAGTCAAGACCGTCAGGCCCATACTGTTTCATCAAGCCCTCGCTTTGAAAGCCCAGAAACTTAACCAACCTGTGAGCCTCAATAAAGTCATGCCGCACAGAAGTCTGCATCCTTCTCGGCTTCAACCTTTTAGCCATAGAGTGGAATTCCCGCCAAAGTGCGCGTGAGGTTTTCATCTTCTTTTCCTTAATAGCCTCGGTGGGAATTATCCAAGCCTCGACAACACCATCCCAAAGCTCCGCCATTCCAGCAACAGCGTAAACCACTCCGTCCTCTATCAAAGCAAACCCACGCCCAGGGGCGGTAAACGCATCTAACGTGCTTAAAACGTACTTTACCTGCATATCATTCTCTTTCGTAGCGTTCTTAGCTGCGTGTAAAACGTGCGATCTGGTAAGTGTTACTGCCATCATTTGTCAAACGTGTTCATGCGTGGATACAGGGCCAAAATAGTAAGCGGCAAGGGTTGGGTCTGCTGTAAGTATATCCTATCATCGTCATTAAACCCACCCTGGAATTCAATATCCTTGTCGCCAGTAAACAAAGGCACAGCTTCATCCATAGCCATTGAGCTATCGCGGAAGAAAACGCGGTCTATTTCACCGGCATCATTTCCGATTTCAACGCCAACAGTTTCAAACAATCGCATTGTAATACCGTGAATTCGTTTGGGTTTACCTTGGGAAGTGCCATCTTGAGACCCGCTTTCAAGGCGCAAGGTCTGCATACTTGATGTATAGCCATACCCAATCGCCGCGCTGGTAGAGGGGAAATCTAGTGAGATCGCACCGCCGGATACAGTTTTATCAGGGTGGCTTGCACCATTAGCCAGGATAGAAACATCGTCGCCTTCCAGGTGATACATTGCGCCAAACCCAGATACTGCGCCACCGGCATACACAAGCCCGCTATCGACAAAAAACGCAGAAGTTGTATCACTGCCAAAGTCAAAGTCCTTCATAACCTCAACATAACGCATTGTCTGACCGTTGATCGTGCGCTTAACAATCATGTAAAGCTCGTCGTTGCCGGTGTCTGTTGGAAGCGTTGAGATGCTTTCTACAACCGCCTGACCGCCATTAAATGCGCCGCCGATTACATGCTTGTGCCAGGCAACAACAGCCTCTTCGCGGCGATACGTTAAGCCTAAAAGTGTGCCATCGGCACGGGTACACCAAACAATATTTTCTGGCTCTTGCTGGTAAGCGAACCCTTCAATGCCGCCCTCAGTAATATGCTCCGCCAAAACAGTTATATCAGGCGCTTGATAGCCAGATGTATTAACTTCACCAACATACTTAAACTCACGAACCTTTCGATTGCCGCGTTGCAAGAAAAGCGTAACATCCGCAACCTGGACAGGCTCGATATTTGCAGAACCATAGTTGGAATACTTGCGGATCTGAGTAGTTGTTGGACTGATCGGACCATCGTTTGTTGTTGTCAGGACGTATTCACCGCCCGAAGTGCCTATTGTAAGCACCCGTGTAGCCGAAAGATAACGAATACTATTCACCTGGTTTGATGCAATAGTGTAGATCAACGCATCATCGGCACTGGTCCCGGTGTGAAAGTTTAAATAGTCAGCGCTTTTTGAAAACCACAACGTCTGTGGATTGTTATTCGTTGCTGCAAAAACCAACCGCTGCTCAAAGAAAGTAACAACGCTAGGATAGTTGTCAGTGCTGGTGAGAACTGGCGTAGTGTTCTCGTTAATCGTAGGAGTGGCAAACGTCCAAGCATTGTGATTGGTGCGGGATAATGTACGGACAGCATAGCTGGGGTGCGCGAAATACATAACATCCGCAGACTGAGCAAAGCGTAGATTAAAAATGTCAGCAGCAGCATACGGCGTTGTTTGCTGGTATATCTCGTCAGTAGACCCGCCAGAAGTGTAGGCCGTGTAATTGGTTGAATCAATGTCATTGCCAAACAGATCTTGCAGCGAATAAGTATTTGATGTGCTGTTGGCAACAATGTAGTTGCGACCGTTTAGCTCAGTCATGCCGCCTACGCCATCCAGGTAGATTTCATCACCGTTGCTGTAGCCGTGGCTGCTGCTCGTAATAACAACAGGGCTTGCATTAGTTGCACCCGTAATGCTCTTTGCCGATCCTGTCAAAACTTGCAACCCGTCGCGGAAAACCCGCATGTACTGATCGCCAAACTCTAATATATAAGTATCAGAGGTTTTGAACTGAAAGGGGATTAGCCGTGTCTTGACGGAGCTATCCTTGACAGCGCCCAGATACTCTGTGCCTGGTCTGCGTGTCAAACCCCCGTGTGGCTGCACAATCATATTGCTCAAGTCAGATAACCCAGAGCGATACTTTTCAATCTCAATACGGCCCTCAAGGCGCGGAGAGATCTCGCCAGATGTAAACGTGCTGATCGCTGGGGCAGAACGAGCCATTTAGAACCTCGCCTCAATAAAGTCACTAGCTTCAATCCGCTCTGGCGCGCCTTCTGTTGCGTCCTCGAAACGAGCATCCTTTAGCTTACGATCGAAGTCAGCCGCAGCAATTTGCCGAACAGTAGTTGATCCGGTGATTGCATAGGAAACTTCATAGGCCAGGCGGGAAGCCAAGACCTCAATCAAACCGGCGTCATATTGTTGCGGGTCGGTAATACGAGCAACGTACTTTATCTTTGCTGTGTTTTCATCCGTAAGGAGTTTTCGCCCCTCTATGATAAATGGAGGCGTGTCGCTGTTGCTGCGCATGTTGTCATACGGGAAAGTCATCGAGCCATTGCTGAACTGTAGCACACGCAGGCAGTATGGATCAGACGGTAACGCATACTGACGGGCATAACCGTAGACAGGCGCAGCTGTTTCTTGCGCAAGCTCCGCTCTTCGTATCAAACAATTCCAGGGGTGAGACCGAAACACGCTGTCCCGAACTGCCTCATAACGCTGATTAACAATCCTGGCTGGCTTACTGTTCTCGCCAAGGGACGTAATGTTAGAAGCACCTAAAGAGTTTAGGGCGTAATTGGCAATATCTACAACGCTGGTCATCAGCTCTCTCCATGTGAAAGAGGGGGCGGCGAACCGCCCCCGACTTTATTACTCTTCGCACAAGACCTCTACCACCTTGGTCTCTTCCATGCGTGTCGCACCGAGAGTCTGGCAGTAGTAAACTTGAGTCGCATAAGACTTGTCTGCACGTTCATCAATGCGCGCTGTAGGCTCTTTACCCATAGCGACTTTGATACCGTCTTCAGCCCATGCGAAGCAGCGACGATCGCTTGACGCATCAACACCCAAGCGGTTTGAAACAATAAAGTTGAACCCAACAAATGTGTTGATTTCACCCATCGCCAAAGCTTTTACAGTGTTGTAATCGCTAGAAGTTACTGTTGTGTTGTTCAGCAAGTCAGTGACCTGCTTAGGAGACACAGCAATATAACGGTTGATTGAAGGGTCAACATTGCCCGAGTCCAAGATTTCTTTTGCTTGGATCAGCTTGGCAAGTGTCAAGCCCGAGGTGGCCGCAGCGATTTGATTGTTTGTTGTGTCAAACGCTGTTGTTGTGCCGCCATCTTTGCCTGTGAGCGAGTCGCCCAAGGCCGCAGTGATGATAACATCATCCATCGCACGGCCCATAGCAGCAGCAGCTGCACGGGAGTATGTGGATGTCGGGTCAACAAGCATACGAACTTTGTCCTGATCGTCGATCAAGTCAGCATATTCGTAGTCTGACATAGTTACCATGCGCCGTGAATGTGGCGTGTCGATAAGCGGAGTATCCGCGTGACGGGTTGTACGCAGCTGTGCTGCCGCTGCACCCACTTGGTCGAAGAAAGCTTTTTCGCCGTTTACAGATTCGACATCTACCGCGTTGCGCAGCAGAGAACCCATTTGCTGTGACAGCATCTGGATGTTTGACGAAAACTGATTGACGAAAGCTGTAGTTACTTGAGTAGACATTGTGTCATTCCTTAGCTTTGGTTCAGTTTATGTTACTGCGCTCGGTTATCTCCTAAGAGGCCTTGCTGCTGCTTAGGGCAGCTAATCCACCTGACACACAGGTTTGTTGGCGTGGGCCTATCGGTTATCCACTAAAAGTATGACCGCAAGTGCAGAGCCTCTTCTATGAAGCTTTGGTGCTCTGGATGATGCCGGTCCCAATAAGGTGTCTTAGGTGAAACAATCTCATTGTAACGCTGTTTAGCATCTCCTGCGCTCATAACAACATCGGTCGGTTCCCCGACCAGAGCATCTTCCCCTATCATTTCTGCTATGCGGGAAAATGCCTTAACAATGGCAGGATGATCGCCTAGAACGCGACCGTCTGACAACTGTATTTCATCGAATATTGCAGTGTCGCCCATAACTGTGCGGGCAGCAGCTTGAGCCTGGGTAAGCCTTTGCTCAAAATACTGGCCGAACTCTTGGCGCAACTCCTGCTCACCGTTGAACCTGGCTTCCTCCACACGTTGAGATAAAACTTCCTGGCCCTCTCGGACCTGGTTTTCAAAATAATTTGAAATCTTCTCAGCCTGTTTGTTAGATAAGCCAATCTCGTAAGCTGTATTTTTGAAAGTTTCAAACGTCTTATCGTCAAAAACATCTGCCCTTTCAAGGGTATACTGGTTCGGATCTTCTGGAGCGCCAAGCTTTTGATATAGGCTATGCCATTCTTCATCCGTTGCTGACTTGCCGGGTATCGCCACCTTGTCAGCGCCAATAAGCTTTTGAGCATTTAGGTGAGTTTTAGCAAAGTCGTTCAATGTTTCCCACTTGTTAATAAGTGGATTTTGCCGATACGTTTCATCAAGACCGTCTAGCCAGTGGCTTTCACTAACAGGCTGCGCAACAGGTTCAGCCGCAGCTGCCTCCATTACAACGGGTTCCGCGACTTCTTGAGATCCTGTATCTAGGGTTGTCTCTTCGTTCATTTGATTTCCTGTTCGGGACTGCGTTCTTCGGCCAACATTCTGACGATAGTAAGCACTGCTGCTCGTTGACCCTCTGCAAACGCTGATTGATGTGGATCGCCAGAAACAAAAGTGGTTGTCTCAAAGCTAAACCGCTTTTTGAGATCACCTAAAACCTGCGCGCCATCATCTGTCCCAAAGGTCCGACGATAAGCTAACTTTAATTCCTCTACCTTGTTCATACCTGACCGCGCTCCCTAGCTGTTGAGATAGCCTCTGCCATAGGCGCGACCTTCTGAGCCTGCTCTGCAAGCATCATTTCCTGCTGTTGTTGTGCTTGCTGGGCTTGAGCTTCCGCGCGCTGACGCCGCAGATCGCTAACTTCCGTATCGCTGCGAATAACACGCGCTGGAATACCAGTCGTTTCGACCAGGTACTGCACAAGCTTATCATCATCGAGATAATCCATAACAGGAGCAATCTGCTGCATCTGCAACAACACCTCAAAGCCACGCAGCATAGACTGCAAGTCAGTCATCTTCTGCGCCTTAGCCAGCGGAGAAACATACTCAATATCAATGTCTTGGCCTTGTAGCTCCTCCGGGGCAGGCGGGAGGAGCCCAGACCGAAGGAGCAGTGCAAAGGATCGAGAGATTAGCGGTTGCAGCAACTCGGCCTGGAGCCTACCGAGAACTGGCCCAAGTAGCCGCATTTTCTCTTCATTCCTCTGCAACACCTCTGTTGCGGTCATGGCTGGGCCATTAGACATCAACAGCTGATCCACAAAGAAGGACTGACGAATTGCATTGCGGCGCTGCTCTTCCATGTTTAGGCCAAGCGGGTTGTTCGCGCCAATCTGCAACGGCTCAAGACGATCGCGTGTGCCGGAGCGGTAGAAGTTTAAAGCGCCAGGTGTTGTACGCACCGGCAGCATAAACCCATCGTCGGGAACCATGAGGGGTGGATCAATCTGTTTCTGAGCAGCACGGATTGTGGTCTCAGACATCTTGTTCAGCATCTTGGTATCAGGCAGCGCGTTCATTGCAGGGCTTCGACCATACGTTGAGACGCTATCCTTTACAAAACGAGTAACCATAAACGGGAATTCATCAAACCCGCTCTCGGAAAGAAGCTGGCGAGTGTCTGCCGTATAGTAAACAGAAGCAATCGGCTTGCTTTTCTTGGCCCGGCCCTTGGCGTCAGCGCGCGGATAAGCAACATGAATGATGGAATGTTCTTTATAAGGCTCTTTCTCTAAGTCTTTTTTGATCTCTTTAGGGCAGTTTTCCTCACCAAATTGCATAGCAATGGCCCGCGCAGTCAGTTTGAACTTGCGATAAACAGTATCAACACGGCCCTCGGCGTTCTCAGAGATGCAAATCTCAGCGATATGACGCGAAGAAAAACGCAAACCATCGTCTGCACCCTCGACGTAAAACGCAGCTGTACCAAAAACAACGAGATCATAATACAATTCGTGGATCTCTTGTTGAAAGTTAGAGCGATGAAATGCCTGGTACATCTGATCTATAGAGGTTTCTAGCCATTCGTTTGCCGCGTCACTCTGTTGGAGCATAGGGTCACGGAAACGCATAGAAAACCAGGGGGTACTAGGGCTGGTCAACATGCCATGAAGGCTTGAAGCAAGCAATTCAACAGCATGAACGGCTGTACCATCGTACAAAAGCTCTGTGCGCTTGTCGCCTTGGGTGCGTTTCTTGGTAATGTCAGCTTTTCGCGGCAGCATATAATCTGCCAACTCCTGCCAATGGCTTTCCCATTGGGAACGCTGAGACTGCAAAGTCTTATATCTGCTGTCTAACTGAGCAACCATTGGCAATACCTGGGCCATTATGCTACCATCCCGTAATTGTTCATTAAACTTTTGCGCTTTTTAGGCTTGTTGCCGCCCTCAGTGCGACCAGACATGCGCTGATTTAGGCGCTCGATCGGATCAACAGAGGCAGCTTTATTCATCTTTGCAGGCTGTGACGAGCGTTTTCCCATCTGCCCAGCAATGTTTTTTGGCTTTCGGTTCATCATGCGATTAACCCCTGGCCTACAAGGCCACGCCGCCTACGCAGCATTGAAGTGCCCGTGTCACTAAGAAGACCCGAAACTGTGTCCTGAATACCCTGGGCGCTTGTTAGTATAGTGGAGCGGCGACCTTTTTCATAGAAACTAATAGCCTCGTCTTCCGCCGGTCCTTGTGACTGAGTAGTGGCAACAACAGCTTCAGCAACGCCACCAGCAGCCGTTCCCGCGCTGGTTGTGGTTGTTCCGCCAGTAAGAACGCCACCCGAAGTTGTTGTGCCTGGAGTAACTTCAACAGTAGCCTCGCCGGTTTTAGTTTCAACCTCTGTTATTTTGCCTTCCCCGCCAGTCTCCGTTTTAACTGTGGTTCCAACAACTTCCTCAGCAACGATTTCTTCCTCTGTGGTCGTTTCTGCTGTTTCGAGTACGGTTTTTTGCACTTCAACAACATCATTAATGGTTGTATCCGCGCCACCAGTAGCACCGCTAGTGTCCACCACCGTTGTATCTGTAGCAGCAGTATCAACAGCAGGAACATCTGGAACAGCCACTGCTTGTGGCGGGGGCTGGTTCATCAAAGAATTGGTAACAACAGCCGTTGTAACGCCGACAACGCCCGCCGTGATTGCCGTTGCCCCTAAAGCAGTAGCTACCGCCGCGCCACCCAAGCCCGCTAGAATTGGAACAAAGATTGCCATTTTCTATCTCCTACGCCGCAAATGGATCGTAATCCATCAAAGCTTGCCTCTGAGGCGCTCTACTATCGCCCCTACTCTCTCTAAGACCAACAGCCAGATACCGAAAAGCATCCGCGCAGTGGCTCGACCAATCGTGAACAGGTGACGCACGGAACGTCCTAGACCGCTCGTTATACGCTCTATGGTACTGACGCAACGCCTCCAGAGCATGTTTGCACTTCTCACGATCAAACCATACACGGGGAATAAGAAGTTTAGCCGCATGAAGTCCATCCTCCACCGGCAGCTTCGGCACTACTCTGAAATTCAAACCAAGATCCCAAGCCACTTCTCTTCTACTCTTACCAGATCCCAACTCCCTCACCTCGATGTCGTGAGGCGCATTGTGATCGCCATACAAATACCGCTTTGTGCTAAGAACCTTGCAATAATGCGGCAGTCCCTCGCCCCTCGCTTCGTAGTAATCTATCACATGTATAGCACGACCAACAGTCTGTGTGAAGAAAATTGCTGTAGAGTCCCCAACGCCAAGATCCCACCAGGTGTCAACCTTAACAGAAGGATCATACGGAACATTGGTTATCCGACCCTCCAACTGAGAAGCCTCAAGCTCCTTGCCAAAGATTGCACCGGGCACATTCGCGTTCCAGCTGCACTCAAATTCCTGCGCATACTGATCCGCGCTCATCATATCCCGAGCAGCTGTTAACTCTTCATCATCTAAGATCCCAGTCTCACTAGCCTTGTACACAGCAGCTAACCAATCATCATTAGCAGCCGCCTGCTCATAATAATCAAAGAAAGCATTGTGACCCTTCGGGGTTCCAACGAAAATACAAAAGCCCTTATGATCCGAAAGAGCAGGACGCAAGATCTCTGGAAACACGCTCTCAGGCATGTCAGCAACCTCGTCCATCACACAACCCATAAGATAGATACCACGAAGACTGTCAGGGTTCTCAGCGCCCAACAAGCTAATCCTAGCCCCGTTAGGCAGGTCACAACGCAATTCAGTCTCATGGAACTTAACGCCAGGTATCTTGCCAGCAAACTGTTTTATATAATCCCACGCAACATTCTTCGCCTGCCTATAGGTGGGTGCCATGTAGGCATACCGGGGGTTCGGCTTATCAGACATTAACGCATGGCGCAGTATATGATTAATCGCCCAAACAGTTTTGCCAAACCTACGGTGACAAACAACAACGCCCCAACGCTTCTCCTGCATCTCATCGTGCAACGCCAGCTGCAATGGCCTCGGCTGATAAGGGATCTCAATGTGCATCAGTGCCTAACCTCCGGCTCAGGGAAATCAACTATCTCAAGCTTCTCCAAGATCTGCTCGTAAATGTCTATAAGCAACACAGCACTCTCAAGCCGTGAGGCCTCCGTAGAGCCGCCTACAACGCCCTCTCGTAGCACGTTGATGTGAGACATGAGGGCTAGGCTATCGTGGTTCATACAGGGCTCTCAGAGTGTGTGAGGGTACTATATGGGCAGGTATTATATATAGGTAGAAAGTGCGGGCGGTTTTGGGGGAGGGTGGGGGGTCGGCATTGCCAGAATTTAACATAATACCGCTGGACCAGGGCCGCGCCAGGCAGATCCTGCAAAAATTTAACATAATGGCTATTATGCGTTTTAGCTGTTCCGCTTGATGCGCCGATCGGGCTCCTCGCGCGCGTAGCTCGGACACGCAGGATGTAAGGTCGATCGTTCTTCACCCCGTTCCTCAATGCTTCACCACTTCCTTCTCGCCTGCCTTCATCGCCTGATCTGCTGGTGATACTTCCAGGTCATTACCTGCCCAGCTGATTGTGAAGCCTGCGTTTTGTGGTTGGTCTTCTTTCTTGTCTCTGATGCCGAATGGCTGGTTTCGTGCGCTTGTCCATTTGAGCGTGTCTATCTCTAGGCGTCTGCGTTGAACCTCTGCATTGAGCTGGCGCGGGTCTACGTTCTCGGGCAGCGGAGACATTGCTAATCCGTTCAGCTTGTCTGCATAGTATTCAGCCTGGAGTATCCTGCCCTTGCGGTACATCTCCCACATTTCGTCGCTGTCCTGCACGGATCGCGTGATCGTGCGATAAGATGGCAAGCTCTCGTCCTTGGCTATCTCTACCAGGGTCTCACCTTCTGCCAGTCGATCGCAGATCTTTTGCATAACTTGGACTGTGACCTTCTTTGCTGGCATTGTTGCTTCCTAGTAAAAGCGCCCCGCCCGAAGGCGGAGCTAGTTGAGGTAACTCACAGGTGGAGCGAGTACGCTCATACTAGACCAGGTAGGTCACTTAATCAAGCTTGGCTGCATTGTTAGGCCGAAGGCCGTAATTTTTTTCTTCCCTACCTATTGACAGCATCTGTCAAGGTCATTATATAGGTCTTGTAAGAGGTAACAAAACAAGGAGACAAACAATGAAACAGCAGTTCCAGAAAGCCTTTAACGCTTTAGAGAAGATCGGTTGTCCTGTTATCGAAGGTTGGGATGATCCTGACGAGTTCGTTATCAGCGGCGAAAAGAATTACCCTGTTTGCTGGGCTGACTATTACAACGAGTTCCCAGGTGGCGCAGATGACTTCGGCGTTAACAACAAGATCAACAAGATCTTGGACAAGTATGGCTTGATGGCCGAATGGATCAACCCTGGCGTTTTGGGTGTTTGCGAGGCTTGATTTAGCAGTGCGTCTTTCGGGGCGCATCACTAAACCAAGAGGAGATTGGGATGGCTAAGATACAAAAAGATGCTGCTATGTTTGATTTGTTCGACAACGGCAGCAACAGCCAGGCTGGTGAGCGGCAGACTGACATCGAGGATATTATCTTCGAGAAAAGCTTGTTGGCTTTGGTTCAGTCTGGTGACGAGGCTGGTCAGCAAGCCTGGAGCGATGCGGCGAAAGCCGGTCAAGTAATGCGGATTTGTTAGGAGGAAAGAACATGGCGAAATCAATACAAGCACAGGCAGCGGCCCAGATCAAAGCGAAGATGAAAGCGGCTGGGTTCAAAGCCAGCGTCAGCAGTTTTAGCGCGTCTATGTGCAACGGTGTGCGGATCTATTGCGACGAGTCTGACTTGGCCAACAAGGAAAAGATCAGCGACATTTGTATGCCTTACCAATACGGCCACTTCAACGGCATGGAAGACATCTACGAATATAGCAGCATGATCCCAGGCTTGCCCCAGGTTAAGTTTGTTCAGATCAGTTATGTTTAATACAGCCATGCAGTATGAATTAACAAAGTTTGACAACGAGTACGGCGTTAAGGTCTTCAAGTGGGACTTTGACAGCGTGGAAGATCTGGAAGAGTTCTTTATCCAGAAGCTAATCGGCAGCCCAGGCATGGCAGGTAAAGCCACCAAGGCGATCGGCAAAGTTCTTTTAATGTGGGAGAAGTAAAATGAAAGAGATCATAGGAGACCTGATCGGCGTGTTGTGCCTGTTCGGAATTGGCTACGGATTGCTGTTCATTCCATTCCTGTTCCAATAATAACCCTAAAACATGCCTGAGAGCCACGGAGAGAGCCGCTAGATGCTGCTCTCTCTTTTTTATGACCCGACATAGCTAAACGCAGCTACCGCTCTTCTAAACGGCTAATTAAACGATCAAGGTAATACCTGCACTTGCGCAGATCCTCGACGCCGTTCTTGCTTTTCCAACGCCAAAGGTACTTGAAAGCATTTTGCCAGCAATACCCGTCATGCAAATCTGTTGGCAAATCAGATGCAGATCCCTCAACCATCGCAGCCATTGCGTCGATGCACTCAATCGAAGAGCTTGCGTAGTGCTTTGGCTGGTCAACAGGGTCAAACTTCGCGTTCATAGTAATCCTCAATTTGTTGGCAGAACTGAGCCTGCTCCATTGGTGGTAGTTGGTCCAGGTGCTTTACAGCCTCAAGAAAGTTTTGATGGCTTAACTTTTTGCGCAGCAGCCTGATAGTTTTTTGCATACGAAACGCCAAAGGATCGGCCCGCGCAGCCTTTCCAGCTGCTTTGTACTGCGGTGACATTTTGGTGAGCATCCGCTTTATAGCTATAATGTTATAGTTATTAATAGAGTTATTTACTGCTGTGTTGTTATTAACTTCACTGTTATTAACTTTATAGTTATTAACTATACTGTTATTTCGCCCTGGCGGGCTCTCGTTAGAGTACAGCCGTTTGCGCATCCGTCAACCCCCTTTCTAATAAAGCTTCTTTCGCTGCGGTTTTGCAGCCCGGATCTTCTCCAGGCTGCGCTCGTAAATCGGACGCCAGCAACTCTCCTGGCTGCTACAGATTAGGGTTTTACCATCGCCCAGGATCACCCATCCGTCCAGGTTGTAGTCGTGCTGACGCCCGCATGTCAGGCATGAGACAGGCCGGGGCTTACGCTTTGCCAACGACCGCCCGCCACTTCACGCATGTCTTACCATACTTAGTCTGGCCTCGATCCTCAGAGATCTTAACCAGGTTGTCATTCTTTAGCTCGCTTAGACGCGGCTGCACCGAGACATAAGGGATCTCTAAAGCTTCCGAGATCTGTTCTGTTGTCATTGATTGCGGAACCATGCGCAGAAAACGCAGCACCTTTGCTCGAACCGTAAGCAGATGCTCTGCGTTGATCGCCTGGCGGCTGGTCTCTGTTGATTGGTATCCGATACCTTCGCTTGTATAACCCATGTTGTTACCTTTCGTTTTTATGTTTTGCCTTGCCCATAGAGGGCGATTAGTAGGGCTTCCGCCCTATGTTCATCCTTCTTTCGCTTTAGCTGAGAGGATAAATCTGGGAACCACTGTTGCGCCATGCGCCGCGCGCTATCCTTGTCTTTCGGCAGGTTCATTGACTTTTTCCAGACCGCAGGCCTGATCGCAGTGTATGGCTTGCCGGACAAAGCCGCCGTGGTCATTATCTGCGCAAAGCCATATCCTAGCTTGAATACTGACACTACACCCTGGCGGGGCATGGCCTGTTGAGCCTCGATGTAAATGTGCTTTACACTTTCAACGCTCTCGATGATGTCGAGCAATGCCCGCACATCAACACCGCCCTCGCTGTACACTGGCAAATCATGCACCTCTGCCCAGCCCTCACTAATAAGCGCAACGCCGCCGGTGCGATAACCGCAGTCAATCCCGATCGTGACGCTACTTGTAAAAGTCATTAGGTGACACCTCGCCAAGAGAGCTTTCGCTTATGATACGCATAAACTTCGGTGAAGGGATCATCTTATCCTTGTGATCCGCTGGCAAGCACCACCGGCGCACGACCGTTGCATGGCTTGCGCCAAGTTTCTTAGCAAGCTGCACATAGCTTAGATTCTTCTTTTTTCGCCAATCGTCCAATTGCATAAAATTTCCCCTTGCATTGTCTCGTGCTGTTAAATAGTAATAGACAGAAGATGTCAACACGGAGGTAACGACATGGGGTTAGATAACGATCTAAGCTGGGCGCACAAGAAGGGTTACTACCATCACAGCAACCCAAGCACCCCAGATTACTACACTTTTTTCCAAAAGGGCGTCTTGCGACCCGCCAGGTCAAAAGCAATGAAGGTTGTGAACGG
>Ga0181369_1000070_pt1 | contig 26066 bp, 13 predicted proteins | sample LowvirmetaG_8_FD_130088 | JGI IMG/M metagenome (GOLD analysis project Ga0181369, IMG submission 130088) | Marine viral communities from the Subarctic Pacific Ocean - Lowphox_04 viral metaG | ecosystem: Environmental > Aquatic > Marine > Oceanic | place: Subarctic Pacific Ocean | collected... | reverse complement strand
GCTGCAGTAACCTTGTGCTTCAAGAACATTCTCTGATAACCATCAAAATGGTAATCCTGCCAGTGTTGAATGGCATCATCCACCAGATCTTCAATCTGATCATCATCTACGTTAATTTCCAGAACAGGAAATCCAAGTCTTCTAAGACAATAATCGATCAATTCTTGTCTGGTCGATGGTTTGCTCATTCTTCGATACCTGCTTCCTGATATTTAACTTTGTTTTGCAGTTCAACATAGTCCTTTGTTAAAGACTCTAGTTTTGCTTCCAAAAGAATATTCTGATTCATTAATGAAGAAATTTTAGAATGATAATTCTTAATCAAGATATTCACGTCAACGTCACTATTCATAATTCTAGAAGGTTCCTCCATCGAGAGTGTTTGTCCAAGTTGGTTTGTTTTCATATACGACAGTTACTGTATTTGGTGAGACTGAAATACTAGCACCATTTACAACCAGATCATTTGACGTATCGAATGTTCCTTGAACACCGATCAGAGTAAGAGTGGTTCCACTAGAAATAGATGTCTTACAAACACCAAACGCTGTGCTGTTATTCTGTTGAGTAACCAGAGCATCCTGGGCAATCGTCTGTCCAGATGGTAGAGCGATTGTAATTTCAGTTAGAGCAGTCAGAACTTGCGTAGAAGTTCTTGAATTTACAGCATCTGTTGGGGCATTGGTTGATCTTTGCAGACCATCACTGTCGAAGTAGACAGCACCGCCAGTATTAAAATTACCAGACTGATAGTAGATACCTTTAACGTCTAGGAAACCTTTGGTTCCTGATACAACATTATTATTGATGGTAGCATCGGGAATATAAGTCCACTTTCTGCTTGCATCACCATGAGTTCCATGGTTGTCTTTAGATGATACATTATTTGAGAGAGCGTTATCATCAAATCCAAAGAAACCAACCTTGTTATTACCAACTCCGCTACTTATATTGTAACTGAATGAAATACCACGGTCTGTATTGGTATCAAATCCATGAGTAACAGTTATTTGAGATGTAGTAGTAACACCAACTGCTGTACCTGTGAATGTTACAACTTTAGTTGAGGTATTGTATGCTGTAACCGTAGCAATACCAGAGGCATCAATACCTGATACTGCCAGTTGGTCTCCGGTGTTGATGCCAGCAACGGAATCAAGGAGAACCGTAGATACACCAGATGCGACAGTTCCCATGACTGTCTTGATACTGGTTACATCACCAATACCAAAAATAGCATCATTAACTGTAACTTCATTTGAGTTAACAGTAGTTGTCGTACCATCAACTTGTAGGTCACCTTTAATGATAACCGTGCCTTCATTGCTCAGACCATCAGGATATGGGTCAATGAATAGTTGGTTACCACTACCAGATTTGGTGGAAATGGTGTTAGATGAAATACCAACACTACCAAATATTTGAGGAGAGTTCCACTGCCATCCGTGACCAGTGACTACGATTTGATTATCGCCATCCTCATCATATTCAATACTGACATCCTTACTTGTACCAAAAGTAAGTTTGGTATCATCAGGAATAACAATCTCGCCAGATCCATTAGGATCAAGGATGATGTCTCCATCGGTATCTGTAGAAGATAATGTATTTGTATCTAATCTTAAATTATCTACGTTCCATTGATCGACCTTTCGATTCTGGTCTAGAATAGCAACAAATCCATTTGCTGCAGTTGTAGGGTTAACTTGACCCGCTACTAGTCCAGGAGCAATACTTAATAAGTCGGTGTAGTATCTACCACCAACTACCTGAGCGTTCTGTGAGTTATCACCAGCAAACAGACGCCCACCTTTATTACCGTGAGTGCCTACTCCAACGGTAAGACCTAGTTCACCAAAGTTGAGACTCGATGGAGCGCCAGTGCCCGTAGATCTTTTTACTCGTATAATACTTGCCATGGCTTAGAAATTTCCTCCATTGATATCCAAATTTTGGGTTGGTCCAGGCGTTAATTCTAAAGTTGCTTCAAATTTATTAGTTGACCCGTTATAGACCAGAACAGCACCGTCCTGAACTCCCGATATGTCAACATCAGATAAACCACCTAAAGTTCCACCACCTCCGGCAAAGGAAGATAAAACCTTAATAGCATTTTGTGATCCAACTCTGACTTTAATATCTGCCATATGTTTTAACTCGTAGTAACTCCGGCTGTGACGATAGCACTACCCTCTACCACTCTGGTTTTAAGTGATGAGGGGTCGCTCAAAAGAACATCATATACATATCTACCAGGTTTCAATCCAGCAGTAATTGACGATCCTAAGGAAATTTGCAATTGTCCTTGTGTTCTATTGGGAAATGAAACAACAAAGGAAGCAGCAGTTGATAATGATGCTGCTGATTTTTTCAATTTTGAAGTGCCAGTAAATCCCGTCAGATCTAATGGAGCGTTAGCACTACTCTCAAGATTAAACGATTGGTCAAAATTTGCACCAACGTCAATTGTAATGTTGCTTACATATGCTGCCATTATTACAGTCAGTTAGAATCTATCTACTGGTATTTATAAATCATTTTTTCACAATAGATATCAGAAGTGATTTGATCTCCTCAATGTCGGATTTCATACTCTCCACATCGTTCTTCAAATTTTTCATTTCCATCTTTTCCTTATACTTTGCTTCAGAAAGTTTCATAAATTTATCAAATTCAGTTTGATTTTGATTAACAATGGCACCATTGTTCACATCCCTATAAAGGGATGTGTCTGAATCAACTTTTAAATACTTACTCATCTGATGAGAATGATCTTAGGGCAATTGACCTAAAGTTTTTAACTCTAGGGACTTCTGCTTGATTAGTAGAAGTCATTACAAGTTTAATCATAAATCCATTAAACTGAGGTGTATTTTCAGCAGTAAATTTATATTCACTAAATGCATCTTCAGATTCATTTGGATTTACAACTTTATCCGATGATCCGTTAATGTTGAATGGAATGTATGACTGTGCGCTATCGCTAGAATCATTTCTAAACAACTTGTAGAACGCCTTAATGTTGGCGTCTCCCATTCTATGTGCATCAAATTGTACAAATAATGAATTAGAGGTGAATTCAAGATCAATTCTCTTGGTTTCATAAATTCCAGAATTTGGATCAAATCCAGGAATGTTAACTCTACTATCAGTTTCATAATTGGTAACCTTAGAATCAATAAGATTACTAGTTGCAATAATATTAGTTGTATTGAGATCAATCATGGGTGATACATTTTCATCAATGGTTGACATCAAGAGTTCAAGTTCAAATGATTTTTCTCCACCAAGAAGTTCGGATTCATTCAATTTAGAAGCAACAATTCTTGGACTATCAAGACGATTTAACTGATTTATAGTGACATCTTCATATCCAAGATTTTGGAAAGATGCTTCATTTCCACTCAAACTTGTACCTGAAGTTGTCCTAATTCTTGCAGAAATACTTGTTCCAGATGGACTAATTAAATTAAAGTTCGGATTAATATATTCAAACGGAATATTTTGAGTAACCTCAACAGTGCCGCCGCCACCTGCTTTTGTTGTACTAAAAGTCTTAGTGGTATCTTCAAGACTTACATGGTAACTATTAAATGTTTTTTCTCTTGGGTCAATATTGTGAACCTTATTAATTTTCAAGAGAGACACTCCATTAAATTCATACTTAAACACATTTGAATTTTGTGTATGATTTGATTTAAGACTTTGATCTATAACTCTATTTGCAATAGTAATATCATTACCAGAAATAGTATTGTAAGAAATAATTTCTTTATCAATTAATAGATAACCGGTATTTGCAGCACCAACTGTTGATCCTTCAAAAGTAGTAAAGTCTGTTCCAGATGCAACATTGATAATTGTAGTATCATCATCAATTGCCGCAGTCAGGTTTGTTGGTTTTACATCACTTGCAACATTATATACTCTAAGTTTGTTTGTGCTTGCATGCATTCCATGATTATGGTGATCAAACAACATTGTCACACCATCTCTAATTGGATCATTGTTTACATATTCAACTGCAGTCATATTTTTAGGAGTGCCAGAATTATTATAGAAAGTGTATGCAGTTCCAGCAGAAATGTTATTCTTAACATTATCAACAACCAGCAAGTTAGTTCTGGTCGAAACACCTACGTTAACTCTCACTCCACTTCCAGTAGAACCAAGTTGATTCATCAACAGAAGATCTCCAACTTGATATCCAGCACCACCATTAGTGACCTGAATTTGAGTAACTGATCCACCTCCAACAGTTACAGTTGCTGTGCAGGAACTACCAAAACCAGTAAGTGTTGCGAACCCAATGCCGGTAAATGTTCCATTTGTCAAACCAACACCAGCAGTTGGTTGAACTAGTGCCAGGATGCTCTCATTAGGAGAAGTTTTAACTGATAATGGACCACCAGTTGCAAATATCTTACCATTATTATTGCCTTGTCTAATTTCATTGCCAAGTCCAAACGCAGTGTTTGTTGCTGCAATTCCAACAAATTGCCTCTTAGAGTATGCAGTGACTGGATTATTCTTTTTGATCTTTCCTACTGGAAGTTCACTGTTAAAGAATGAAACTGATACTGGAGTATCTGTTACAAACTTCGCTTTATTGAGTTTGAATTTCAGGTCTTCTAATTGACTTGGAGTCCAGGTTGACTGGTTTTGTGATTTGAACAGTGAACCAAGATATGGTTGCTTGTTATAAACTGATTTTAGACGGAGATCTTCTTCGCCCATTCTAGTGATGAATGTCAGATATTTTTCTGTGGGTGATACAAGCACCAGAGCATATTCATAACCAGATTGGAGATATACAGGAGTATTAAATTTGAAGTTTGTTGCTACACTACCGTCAGTAGATACATTTACATCTGCTGACTCAATGTTAACCTGACCAAACGGTACAATGGTTGTAGTTGGGGTGCCGTCCCTCATAGTTCTGATTTGAACAGTTACGGGAATTCTAGGATCCTTAGTCTTGAAGAATAAATCACCACCAGTAATGAATACACCATCAGATGCTGGTCCTGCTTGATCGGTATCAATTAAGAAAGATTGGGCAAGTGGATCATACCAAGCACCAGTATTAGTAGAACTGGAAGATGATCTTTCTGTTCTCGTTCTGGTTGTTTGATTAGTTCTAAGTCTTGATGCCGGTTGAGTTCCTATCTGTCTTCTTTCAATTTCTGGGGTTTTAATTGCGAGAACTTGCTCTTCGACACTTGCAGCATATCCAGTCGCACTATATTCAGTTTCAGCAGAACTGTCCCCTGGATCTAAGATAGATGCATTTGTTTGTGATGAAGTTAGTCTAATTGTATTTGTTCCAACAGTAAATTTGGGATTCGCAGCAAGAGTTGGATCCGGAATATGAATTGAAAATTCAATATCACCTTTTTCGTCAGTTACTAAATGTGTGTTTTCAACAACTGCTTCTGCTGTTCCATCTGCATTAACAATAACCATCCCTTGTTTGATATAACCAAGAGCTCTTGGGTCAGTTTGATTAGAGAGACCTGCAACATCGATGTTTATAATATTTGAGGTTCCAGAATAAGAAGAACTACGTCCAGGGACTGTCTTTATTGGTTTATTGAATGGTCCAGTTTCATGGTCATGCTGTGCTGTACGGAAAAGAAGACTTGCAGATCCTTGCACATAACCATCAACTGTTTCTACAATATCAGCAGTTTTGAATGCACCCTTAGTCATCTTGATGGGAAGATTTTTAGGGAATACAAACTCATTCATGTCAACATTTTCCATGAAAACATAATATCTTGTATTTGGTTTTAGTCTCTTACCAGTTACCTGCAGATTTCTAGAACGACAGTTGTGGATGATATCCACACCAATAATTCTGTCTCCAAGACTAATATCCTCTTGACCAGAACTAAGATCGAGACCAAATATTCTTTCAGTACCAGCTTCGGATAATGTTTGTTGGATAGTGTCTCTAAAAGTAGTTGAAGAACTGGTTCTGTTAGTAGTAACCCTACGAATACCTTGATTACCACGCTCAATTCTAGTGCTACTACTGCTACTACTTGAAGAACCAATTACCGTACTACCAGTAACTCTTTCTGCAAGTAAATTGGTTCTTCCGCTCCAAGTAAATTCGGAAGAATTCCACCAACTTGCTGCCATACCGCCATTTTCACGATCCTCAACACCAAGCAATTCTGACATACTGTTGAATACGGAATCAACTTTAACAATATCGGGAGTTGGAAGAATGACTTCTTCAATCCAGAAATCTGTTGCAGGAGATAAGTCTATTGATCCAGCATATAATGCAATGTGATATGGGTTTAAATTTTCTGTTCTAGTTGCAAGTGGTTGATCGATTAATTCAACTTCAGTAAAGTTCAGTGTCAAACCTGGACCATTTCTGGTTGCATTACTATCAGAAAAATCATCTGCCCAAGCATAGTCAGCATTTGCAAAGTCTGCTTGAGTTGTTACAGTTTCAAACTGTAATGTAACATTTCTTTCTGTAGAACGTGGACGCATTTCTCCGCGTTTTAAGTCAATATCAAATTTCGATTCTCCTCTTAAATTAGAACCATCATGATTTCTAAAATTATCTACAAAGAAACCAGATTTAAACTTATCGAGTCCAGTATTGGGATCTTTAATTGATAGATTTTTAGTATCAGTTTCGAGTAAAGATAATGTAGTGTAATTTTCAAGATTCTTAACTCTATTTTCCAGACCACCAATATCTTTCATGGTGAATCTCTTGTGTGGAACAAGTGTCAAATTGGTGTCAAAGGTTGCATCAAATACATAAGGTTGCATTCCAATAACACCAACTTCAAATCCTTCACTATTTGCAACTGGAATTTTTGGATATTCGGAAGGTTCTCCTACTTTAACCTGAAACTCTCCTTCCTTGGTCAAATACAATCTATCAATTCTACCGAGATAGTATGCATAGTCTAAGATTATGGTTTTATTGGATACTGCAGTTTCTGATTTTGAGTTTGCAAATGATCTTGATTCAAATGCAAATGGTGAATCTGTTGAGGAAAGATCGTAAGTATCAACTCTTGGTCTTAAATCAATAACGTCAGATGCTCTTTTACCAAAAAATACTGGAATTTCTGTTGAATAATCGAGAGTATTGTAACTGTTAATAGATTCTACTGTTCCAGTACTTTCATCAGTTGCAATATGATCATAAACAATTCTAAGTCTTCTAGTTGGTTCATTAGAACCTGATTTTCTATTAATCCTTGCAATATCACAGAATTCTTTTCTATGACCACTATCTAAGGTATAATCATCACTTACCTCTCTATCACCAAGCAGAAGAGTTGATATTGTGCAGATGATACCAGAAGTTTGTAATGTAATTGATTCTGCTAATTCAAATTTCTTATCGTTTTCATATACGAAATTAAGTTGAGTGCCACTTACAATGTCAACAACACGGGCAACTGCTCCTGACGATGCACCAATAAATTGTTCTCCAATGGTCACATTATTGGAAAATGTATCACTCTGATTAGAAGCAGTGATAGATGGAAGATCTGGATTATTGGTATCATTAGATTCAAAAACACCAAGAACTCTAACAACATCTGGAACATTTAGAGAAATAGTTTCGTCCTGAACTCTTGTTCCGTAGACATTATTAAACGTTAGTCCGTCATTAAATGTAGTAGATCCAACTCCTGATCCACCATTCATAGACCTTGATATAACTAAATTAGCGCATCTTGTAATTGTTTTTGCCTTTGAAGTTAATTTACTTCTCTTGCATGTGATAGTGAGGGTTGCGTTACCAGTCTTAGAAAGTGACTTGAATTCAAGTGATCTGAGGTCATTGGCAACCGTAACTTGGGAATCAAGTATAATTTCTTTATGTCCATCTTCCCAAGTTAACGTATAATTATTTTCAGTATATGGTTCTAAGAATAAATCATTATCACCAAGATCACTTAGTTGGAATGTGAATGCAGTTGTAGTTATATTTTTGCTAATCTGCTTCCTTACAATATAGTTACTGTCAAGAAGATTGATAGAAGAAATATTTTGATTAGGAAGACTAATCGTCTTTCCTGGTTCACCCGCTTTTTCTAAGACACCAGAAATAACGGCAAAGTCAGTAACATTAATCGTACTACCAGTAAGAGATCCATCACACACTCCTACAACGTTCTGTACGGCGGCTAATGTAGCATCGTTGATAGCGACTGCGCTTACTCTGTTGAAAGTTGGTAGAGACCCACCTGGTTTAGAGAATTTGACAATATCACCAACATTCACAAGTTGTCTGAAGTCTCCAACAGATGGTGAAGTTACCTTATTATTTGTATGATTAATATTGAAGGATGCACCAACTGGGAAAAGACCCTTTTCCTTAGTGAGCGCAACATTAGCAGCAAAAGTAGAAACGCCAACACTTCTACCAACTGATTTTACATCGCTTATATCATTATCTCTAATTGCTGTGATATTTCTACCCACTTCAAGTCCATTGATTGTAAGTGGTTCATTGATTTGGAACTGTCCTTGCACGTCTCTTAGGTCAAGAGATGTTCCATTGGTAATTGCATCTTTGAGATGACCGCTTGCACCACTAAATTTGCCCCTTACAAATGCAGTATCGTTAGCAGTGACACCAAGTGCAATTGTCAGAGTGGTAAACGTTTGAATATCAAATAATTTTAAGTCAAATCTTTCTGTACTAATACCTGATATACTCTTTTTACCAAAGTCATAAACTCTGGCATTTCCAATTACATTTCCCTGAGTTAATCCGGCGGAGTTGAGTCTTTGATCTTTCAGTTGAACTGTATATGTGTTATTGACACCAATAGTTGGTGAACCATAAACATTTTCTACTTGGAGATTATTTCCAATTCTGACTGGAACACTAATATTTTCTTTTTCTCTTGTAGTTCTTGGTTTTGGAACATCAACCGAAGTAGAAGAAATTTTGTCAACTTCATATCCTCTTACGTATGCTTTACCTGAAGAAATTTGAAGTGAAAAGAGATCATCAGAAGGAGTATTGCCATCCTGAGTCAATTGACCGGGCAAATAAACACCTTTGTTACCAATTCTATCGTTTAAAGATTCTCTAATATCAACAGCAAATGGTCTAATATAATAGTCTCCTGACTCGTCATATGTTCTTCTTGCGAGTTCATCCTTAAAAATACTATAATCAGTTTTATTGACTAGTTTTTCTACAATTCCATTATCTACACGCAACAGTTCTACAAAATTAGCATCCTCATTATCTGTTAGTGATTTCTTAGTAAGGACTGCAGATACTTTAAATCTATCTGCACCTGGTGCAGACTCGTTTGAAAATCCCTTAGCGTTATCAAATAAATCAGGATTTTCAGAAGAAGCGGTTACAATATCCTCTGAAATTTGAAGACCTACTTTGTAACTAGGTGAATTTGTATATTGATCTAAAATTACAGTACTTGCAGGTACTTTTACGAAATATCCTCTAACAAAAAATACTCCCTCATTAATTGATGAAGAAGATCCAATTTTTGTAGATTCTGAAACAATACATCTTGCAAATTGATTATTTGCAGTAATAGTAGTTGATGAAAAATTAATATCTTCTAATGTAATTAAGTTTTCACCATCTAAGAATTCTGTTGTTACACCATCAGTTCCAGAGGCAGTATATTTGATGTATAAGGTATCAAAAGATTCTTCGGACTCAATATTTGTAAGGCAATTGACCACAGTTGCCCTAACACCAGAAGTCTCACCTTGAATCTCAATATTGTTATCTTTAAGATAAGAGATATATGCAGTAACAGGAACTTCTAAGAAAGTGGGATCAATTCTGACTGCAAAATACTTATTATCATAAAATATACCACCAGGCACAATCATTGACCCTTCTTTAAAGAAGTGCTGTCCAAACTTTTCAATCTGTCCCTGAAGAATAGACTGTAATGTAGTTAGTTCCCTAGACTGAATTGGAAATCCAGGTTTGAACAGTACCTTATTATAGTTCTTGTCCTCATTAAAATCATCAAAATAAGGCGAGACATTTAGATTGGTGTTCTGGGTCATGTTCTTAGAACTCTACTACGATTTTTACTTCTTCTTTTTGAGATGAGGACCTAGTAATGGGTGCTCTGTTATCAATGTAAATAATATCACCTGAGTATTTTTCAACATCTGGGTTTGCTTTTCCAGTAGTAAAAGTTTGTCCCAAATCAATTATTTTTCCACCGATATTTGTGCTAGAACCAGCAAATGTAATATCAGGTTGTAGAATAGATTGACTACCACTGTTAAATACTGCATCAGTACAAGTAATTGGAGCTGCTATACCTGCAAAATCAAACTGCCTAAATGCGTTATTTGCAATTGTTGACAGACCCACCGGTTGATAATATCTTAAAACACCAGTATTTTGATTGAATGAAGCAACATAACCAACTGCTGTTTGACCAGCGCCAACTGTTTGTCTAATTTCGGCATTTACTGGATAAATGATGCCAGAGGTGACTCCAATACCTGTAGGTGTTAATTTCAATGCACCAAGATTGGTTGCGGTAGAAGTATTTAGAATGGCAGTTGAACTTCCATATTCGGTTGGGTTTCTAACAAGACCAACTCTTGAAAAAGTATTTCCAATTACAAAATCAGGATCAGCATCGTACTTGGAATATACCATGATTCGGTATGAACCCAACTCACGATAGATGTCTGCTCCATGCCCATTCTTTGGTGGAATTATGACTTCAAATGATGCGCCACTTCCAGAGGTTATAGTTTTTGAACCAGCAGAAGTTTGATCAAAGTTAATCAATCCCCTAGTATAATTTACTCCGGGTGATGTGACTTCAACTTTAGTAACTTCTCCACCAGTAATGGTGACAGAAACTTCTCCACCAGTTCCGTTACCAAGAATTGGAACATTTGCTACTGTTCCAGTGGCACCTTCATTAGCAATTGAAAATCCAGAACCTCGGGTTAAGATATTTACTGTTTCAATTCTTCCACGAACAGCAGCATTTTTTACATTTGAAGTATTAGCATCCCCCCAGTTTGCTGGGAGAGGCATATATTTTTCTGTGGTAAACTTAACAATATCAGCAGGGGAAATTGTATAAAGATATTTCCAAAGATATCCATCAGATCCATTTCCTGCTACTTGAGGAACTGTATCTACAAAGTTTGGTTCAATTAATGATCTCTGACCATCTGGATTGTCAGGATTGGAACCATTGTTGATACAAATATAAACTTTAAATTCAGAATTTACAATATAAAATCGGGACTCATACAATGTCTTTGAACTAGTTTGAGGAGCTCCATTGGTGATATCATAATCATTTTTATACATGTCATAGGTTATACCAGAAGTCCAATCAATTCTAGGTACAATTCTTGCAACATCATTTATTGCAATTCTTTTCAGGAATAGCATTGAATCATGATATCTATCTTCCTGTTCAAATGAATCCCTAGGGTCAGGAGGAGTTGTTGACCAGGTAGCAGTTCCATACTCTTCAATTGATACATTTGTTGGATTTGGGTGTGCCAAAAATGTATAGTAGAAGTTGGAAGTCGTGCCAATTCCAGTCAGAGACTTTGTGAAAGTCTCCGCATTCAATATTCTAAATTGGTCAGTAATTATGGCAGGCATGTCTGTCCGATTTTTTGATTATTTATACTATGTGTAGGCAACTCTTAACTGAATAAGTCTTGAGATGTGCGCCGAGGTATTAATACCAGCATTACCATTTGTATTATGGAAAGTAAATGATTTTGCAGTTGCTACTGGTCTATCCCCTGTATTTATCTTACCCCAACTATAAGTACCAAAAGTTGCAAGATCAGTTGGTTGTGTAAGAGTATTGATTCCTGCCAAAGATTTTACGTTAGCAGATACAATAACTGAAGATGATCCGATAGATACTACTTTTGCAGCACGATAGACATTATCAATAAAACTTGCACCGACTGCAACAATATTATCTGTGTGATTATCTATTGATGTGACTCCGGCACCAAGAGTAGTATTTCTAATCACAAAATAATCACCCGTAGAAATACCTGGTCTTGAAATTTGTTTAGTATTTGGAGTTGGATTATAAATTGTTGGATTTGGTGTAAGGGTAAATTCAATCTTTGGTGTGGTGGTTCCAATTCCTACCGCACTTGCTCCAATGGCAGTAATATTTCCAAAATCACCTTCATAAGTGACTTTTTTAATCTGCTCAACATTTGCAGTAGTTCCCAGTCCAACAACTCGGATATCATTCAATGTCTGTCCAAGATCATCAATTCTTGAGAATGACCAACAATCTTCAACATATATTTCATTATCAGTAGAACCAATCGAAGCAATTATATTAGTTGATGGCAGATAAAGAGGTTCAAGGTAAGATCTTTCCTTAGAAATAATTTGACCATCTATAATAACATCAGAAGTTTGTTTAGTCCATTCTACTGGTCTTAGGAATGATGTATCAGTAACAATACCGACACCAGCATAAGTATCAGTTTGAACAGTATCAGAAGCGATTAATTCGTAAATGGTCCTCTCATTTTGACTAATAACAAAATCTTGTCTTTGTAATCTTAATCTATCACCAGGTTTTACTGATTCATCAATATCAATTGAAAGGAAGTCTTGATCAGAACCAGTATAGAAGTAAATTTTAAAATTACTTCCTGGTTTTGGTGCTTCGTTAAATGTTAATCTTGTGCCTCCATTGAATATATAATCAATTCCTGGTTTTTGTAGAACATCATTCAGGAAAATCATTAAGTTGTTGGCAAGAACTATTCCTCTACCAGGTTGTGCAACAATACTATAATATTCTGTACTTGCAATGGTTCTAGTGAGTAGGAATGATTTTCTAGCGCCATTGAATTGGTTGCTGAAATCATCAAGTTCCAATAATTGTCCAAATATCCATCCAGAGAACTTATCTTGATATTTGTTCTTGACAGTAATACTGAAATCAGTGGATCCAACTCCGACTGGATTAAATGGAAGACCAGTTAAGAATAATTCATCTCCAACTTCGTATCCAATACCACGATCCGAAATATTAAATCCAATAACACTACCACCAGTTCCAACTGTAACATCCATCTTGGCACCAGAACCACTGCCACCAGTCATTGATAAACCTGTATACGGTGCTGGTTCATCTGTGAACACTTTGGGTGGTGCTGATTGACTATATCCAGTACCACCAGATACAACAGTAAATCCGGTAATTGTTCCTGCAGCGCCAACAGTTGCAGTAACCGCAGCACCGGTTCCACCACCAAGTGTGTCTGCAATCGAAACGTTTGGTGGGAATAAGTGCCCAGCACCACCAGAGCGAACACCCGTGGTGCCCAGACCAACAGTGACTCCTGTAATTACACCGGAACCATTTACAACTGCAACACCAATAGCACGAGTAGGAACTTGATAATTGCTACCAACACCAACTGTAAATTCATTAATTATGCCACCACGAGGAAGATCCTCATTTAAGTTAGATCCAGTAAAATCAAGATCTTCCCCAGTGTTTGTTTTTACAACTCTATAATCAGATCGCAAGATAGAACCAACATCACCAAAGAAAGGTTTCTGGAAAATATTATTAATTAATACCGCTCCAAAACTTGTAGTGATTCCAGTTACACCAATACCATTTTGAACAATACTAAACTGATCCGTAGTTCCATCAAACTGTTCTGAGATGTCATCCATAATAAGATTGGTATTATAGTTCAATCTGTAATAGATTCTTCCAGAAAAAGTTGATCTAGTTGTCAAGTTACCAATTCCAGCGGGTCCATATGGTGGATCACTGAAATATATTTTACCCTGATTGATTCTATAATCACCGGAGACTATTGTAGTAGCGGCACCAACGGTATGTGCAGCAGCAACTGTACCCATTGCCCCTCTCTGAATATTAAGCACATTGGTCGCTCCTACACCGACTAGATCCACTTTAAGTATCTCATCTTCTATTCTAATGAGGGACTTACCTGCAATATTTGATACATCTGTTACTGAAATTTGTGTTGATCCAATACCAACAGCAGTTGCTAGACCAACAATTACATCTTTTCTTGCAAGAGGACTTTGGATAATATTATCAATTGTGATAATACTTCTAGACGAAGCAAGGTCAGTTTCTGTTGAGAATGATTGAGTAAGTCCAATACCTACAGTATTGGTGAACGTCATCGCTATTCCTGTATCACCAGCAACTGCTTTATCTCTACTAATAGCAAGTTTGAAAGTATCATCACCAGTTCTGATCGCATAAACTTCTGTGGGTAAAAGATTAGTCGCGGCAACACCAGGAGCACTGTCAGTCACAATACTGATAGATGCACCAGTATTAATTCCAGCATTTGTTGGATCGTATATGAGTTTTTCCCCAGTGTTAAAATTATGATCTGTTATAGTAATAACACCATCAGTGGTGTTGATACCAGTTACAGGATTAACTGAATGATGTAAAAGGGAATTGCCATTATTCTTTATAAAGAATGTGCTTAATCCTATGATTCCACCACCAACACCTGTTGTAATACCAGTAAATGATGGACTGATATCATCTATCATAAGAACCTTGTTGGTTCTAGATTCATTATAGTCAGTAATTACTTTGGAATCAAATATAATGAGTTTAGACAGATTGGGAGCATTTGTATCTTCTGATGCGAGATCATAACTCATTCTTGTATGAACTGACGCATCACTAACTATTTCAACATTCAGATTAATTTCAGTGTCTGTGCGATTATCATCAAATTTTGAATCTGGTTCAGTAATAATTTGATAATCCGAGAAATTTTTATATCCAGCAGTATGATCTAAACTGTCAACTGATTCTTTCCAATTTTCTAACGCAATTTCTCCACGAATACTATATGAAAATCTTTGATAGTAATCGTTATCATGAATTCTTTGAAGACTATCATTTAGTCTACCAATATTATTTCTCCAAATACCAAAATCATTTGAGGTGCTTCCTACTTTCAAATCAAAATCAAATTCAGTTATATCTGAAATGGTCGCCTTGAAATTGCCTACAACACCACGAATTACTGATTCTTCCGTAAATTCTCCAATGACATTTGTAAGTCTTAGAGTATTTAAATTTTCATCCCAACCATCTTTTACTACAATACCAGATACATTTGGATTATTGATGTCAATAACCTTTTCACCTTCTGTGAATCTAATGGGTTTAAACTCCGGAGTAAAAGATGCCAAATCAGTTGATTTGATAACTCTACCAAATTGTGCATTTTGAGCTATATCGTAGTCTCCACCAGTAGATCCAATTCCAGCAATAGAGTAACTTATACTTTCAGTTCCAGCAATTACATTTCTAGCAGTTACAGTGAAAGTTCTGAAATCATAATCACTAGAATTATATCCATCTACATCATTAGTAATCTGAACATTTTCTACGAAAATTTGATCTCCAATCGCAAATGGGAAAATAGTAAATCCATTTACAGGTGCCTTTAATGAAAGGGTGTTTATTTGTGAATTTGAAACCGCTCCAATAACACTAACACCATTTGAATTATTTGTTGGTATAATTTTGAGATCTTCTCTTAAATTACTATCACTAGAAATAATATCAACTGATTCAACTGAACCACTTTGAAGATTTGCTCTTGTTATGATAGTGCTATTTCCAATTCCAATAACTGTTGGTGGAGTAGTATAATCAAATCCAGCAGTGGCAATACCGATTCCCTTTAAAACTCTAGTATTGATCAGTTTAAGGACAATATTACTATTTGCTTTTGGTTTAAGAGTGTTATCTTCTAAGTATTCAATACCAGGATGACTAACTTTTACATCTACAATTTCACCAACTTTTTTACTGTTTATTTTTAAATCTGCATTTTTTCCTGTGGTAGTTGCAATAGAAACAACTGCTGGGAAACTTTTGGTATTATTACCAGGATTTACAATTTTAACTGAGTGAATTCCACCAATTTCATTTTTAGAATTAGTGGAATAGAATGCACTACTAAATCCTGCAGAAGTATATGATGTTGTTTCTGCAGATCCAACCAAAGTGAATCCAAATGTACTTGATCCAATTGACGTAATTTTATAATTTTGATTGAATTTTGAGTCTACTATAGAAATTTTAGAAAACTCACCTACATTTTCATCAACAGATGATGGATATGTGTTTGTAAATTTATTGTCATCTCCTTCAATTCTGTAATAAAATTCATTTAAAAGATCATTTGTAATATCAAATACGATTTGAGTATTGGGATCTCCATCACCGATAGTTCCTTCTCTCTTAATCAGTTTAGACTCATATCTAGAATTAAATCTTTCATCGGTATAGAAATTAATATCAAAGTCTTGCAAACTAGTGTCAGAAACACTAAGTGCTAATTTTCCACCATTTATAACATTTAACTTTGGATTCACTTTTGAAATTTCATGTGTTCCATGTCCCTGTTCAGTTATATTAATATTTTGATATGGGAATGATTTTGAATCAAAATCTGATTCTGCTAATTTAAACTTATCATCGGATATCTTAATAACATGATACTGTCTATTATCTTGCAGAGGTGTTGCAACACCAACAGAATTTGTATAGATGACAATATCACCAGTTTCTAAACCATGATTTGTAATCGTAACTTCTGATGAGGTTATAGATGCAGGGAGGAATGTTTGTGGATCAACTACAAGTTTTTTGAGAGTTTGATTAAATTTTAATGTAAATTTTTGAGTTTTACTAGGAATTATATTGAACTTAACTTCATCGTCTACTCGTAATGTATGTGAATCATTAAGGATAACATTTGCAGAAACCTTTTTAACTATGCCAGTCAGGTTATTTTTTATTTGAGATAATGTATGATTATTTCCAGTTGAATTACTAACAAAGAAAATAGAAGATGATGCGACACCTGCTTTTGATGTTGCTAATCCAATAAAATCAGTTGCAACATTTACAGCAAAAAGATCAACGGTAGAAATATCAAATGCATTTGCTAAACTAGCACTAGCAGAAGCATTAATTGTTCCGCCAACGGAAACAATACTTAATTGATCACCAGTATTGAATTTATGATTTCTTAAATAAATTGCTCTTGGTGGAATTGAAACAGTTATGTTTGTGCTTCCAGCAGTACCAACAACAACTGAAGTATAGGTTGAACCAATACCAACAGCAGAAAGAGCAAAATTTTCTTTATTACTGAAATCTATATTTTTGTTTTCTAATTTTTTACCAATGTCAAAGGTAAACTTCTGCAACTGTTTTGTTACTACCGCTCCTGCCGAATGACTACTTCCAGAACTACCATTAACAATTCTAGTAACTCTATACTTGTTATTAGTATTATCAATAGCAACAATTTGCATTAACTCATTACCAATTTTGAAAATTTCATCTTTCTGGAATTTTCCGGTAAATGTGGAGTCCGATAATTGAATATCTGCTGTGAGACCAGTAGTTGCTGTATTTGCTATGGCAACAGATATTCTACTGCTGAGTGTGGTTATTCCAATTTGTCTAAAACCTTCAACATTTTTATACAGTGAAGAAGAAATTCCAGAAATTTCAATAATGTCATTATCAGAAAAACCATGTGGAATTGTAGTAATACCGGTAATTGTATTGTTTTCAACACTGAATATTGTATTTTCTAATATTGTGTCTGAAGTTGTGATATTGAAAATATCTTTTCCTACAATTTCATCAATTTCAGCATCAATTGATGGTTCATTAAAATTAATTTGCTCTCCAACTTTATAATCAGAACCAGAATTTGTTACGGTGATAGAATCAATTCTGTCAAATTTTATTTCATTTACATCAAGTTGTGTTTTAGAAGTAAGAGGATCTTGTAAAAATGGATAGTTTCTAGATAGATCATCTAATCCAAGATGAGTTACATTTCTCTTATATGAACCGCTATTCAAAATTGAATCATTTTGATCGGTTAAACTATCATAGTTAAACGAATCAGTTTCATTGTAGTGTGATTTTGTAATATATGGATATGCGAGATTATTGTTTGAATCTAATGTAGAAAAATATGCATATGTTCCATTAGGGAATTCCGGAGTTATGCAGAATCTTCCATTATACTCATCAAGATCACCACTTGCCTTATAAACGTAATCCTGAGTAAAGACACCCTCAGTAAAACCAGGTGGTCTGAGTAATGTTGAAGTTTCTATATCTTTTACATAACTGGAAACTATTTTTTTCTTACCACCAGTATTTCCATCAGTAAAAATTGCAATTCCATTTCCATATGGACCGTAAATTGGATTACCATCATATGCCCATCCAATAATTGGAGAGTGATCTAAACCAGAAGTTTTTTCATCTCCATTACTATCAAGATTATCATTTAATATTGTACGAAGTTTTTTACCTGGATAGAAAGAAACTACTTTATTTTGCTTTACTGCTAAATTTGATTTAATCTGAACTAGATCTCTGTTATTAGGAATAGAGAGTGCATTTGCATATCTTTCAACATTATTAAGTTTCCATTCATGAACTTCTGCGTTTAATTTTGCACCTGAACCAGTCGGAATAACTTCAACAGTTGTACCTTCTTCGTATCCAGCACCGGGATTGATAATATCAACCGCTGTTATTGAACCATCAACAATAGTAGCAACTAATTTTGCTAATTTACCTACGCCAACTACGTTAATTGTTGGTGGAGTAGTATACTCTGAACCAGAATTTGCAATATAAACTGAGGTTATTTTGCCATTGGCAACAATAACTTTGATATCTGCATCCTTTCCAGTTTCAACTTTTACAAGAGTATCTTTCTGATAGTTTATCAAATTAGTTACACCATAACCTACACCACCATTTCTGATGAATACATTATCAAGACTTCCTAGGACCACAGGAGTGCCAATGGCGTTATAGTAAGAGGGGATACCACTGGTTTCACCAACTGAAACTAATCCATTAATTGTTATATTGATACTAGGATATTGGAATGTATGAGTTCCTACACCAACACTAGCAAGATTTTCATATATTTTTCTTTCATAGTTAACACTACTAATGGATGATGCCGTACCAGCTTCACTCAAATAGAATCTATGTTCATCTAAAATAGTTACTTTATAATTAACTCCTGATGATAATCCAGAAATTGCAGTACCATCAAACGAATATTCTACATTGTCTCCATTTTTGAAAGAGTGGTTTCTTGCATAAATGTAATTATTTTCAGTATTGATTCCAACAAAACTAGAATATAAATCTTTCTGATCCACAGGGGGCCAAGATACTGCATCAACAATTACTTTTTTATTGGAAAAATCATTGGTGGATTTTGTAATTACAATTTTATCAATAATTTTTCTAATTTTTCTCGACCTAAGCGTATGTGTTTGATTACCAAAAGCATTAAAGTCAATCGTGCCAATACCAGCCAATGCTTTCTCTTTTGATGTGTGTAAAGAAAGTTCCGTATCACTAAGTTTGTGAATAAAATATATCGCACCAGATGTAAGTCTGGTGGTTGAAAAACCAACAGCGGTGCTTCCAATACCAATCGGAGTTCCAGTTGAAGAATAATTAACTTCTTCACCGTCTAATAATTTGTGATCTTCCGATATGGTGATTTTATTACCAATGAGATCTACACCGAAATCATTAAAAGATACAGAGTGATTGAATCCTCTCATTCTTGCTTCTGCACTCGCCTCAGTTCCATTTCCTCCGGAAATTGTTACAACAGGAGTATCAACATAATCAAAACCACTATTAGTTAAAATAACATCTTCAATTGTTCCTGTGTATTGTCCGACAAGAGAAACACCTGATCCATTGCTATCTGTAATTGATACTTTTGGAGGATTTACGACATCATAACCATTTCCACTGTTTAAAACATTAATGGCATCTATTTGACCAAAGAAAATTGAATCTTCTCCAATTGGTGAATTTAATTCTATACCATTTAAAGAAACACCGATTGGACCAATAATATCAACATGTTTAGTTGCTGGTCGTGGTGTCTTGTATATTCTTTTGAAATTATTTTGATTAACTAAATCTAACCCAAATATAGAAGATGGAGTTAATATGTGTGTATGACTTCCGGAAATAGTTGAAATTCCGGTAATATTGAAATAAATTTGATTATCAAGTGAAGCGGGACTAGGTGATAATTTAATGGTATTATTATCAATTACAGAAGCGTAATAATTTCCCGTAGAAATTCCACTTATTCCCGAAATTAACTGATAATATAATTTTTCACCATTTTTAAAATTATGGTTAGGAATATTAATTGTATTTTCAACCATATCTACAGCAGTAGATTGGAATTCTTTTGATCTGTTTGTGATGTCCACATCATTGTAACCAGGAAATCCTGAGAATGCTACGTAGGTATTCTCATCATCATCTACAAATGTATTTTGAATATTTGATAAAACACCCTTGCTATTGAGATTTGAATTTGCAAAATCGAGTCTCTTTCTTACAATATATTTCTCATCAACTGTTAAGGTGCCAGTATTGATTTGGAATTCGGTTCTACTATTAACCGATGTGACTAAACGATTTGATTCTACAACATTATTATCTCTTGCTCTTATTACATCTACATAATCATCAACATTGAGATGATGATCTACCTCAGTTATAATAGCAGTTGCCGTAGTGCCTTTACCATTAGTATATGTTACATTATTATAAAACCATCTATTAAATTTAACATCTGTTTCTTTTATTTTTTTTCCAAGATGCTTAACTGAAATCGTATCGTTTTTTCTAAACTGACTAGTATTTGAATTGTCATCAAGTCCTACAACCGTTCCGACAACTCGCATTGTAACAAGTTTATTGATATCATTATCTTCATAACCGTATACCAAATTTCCATCAATAATTGGATCGTTTTCTACAAGAGAAGTAGATAAACCTACGCAATCAAAAAATTGATTAGCACTTTTACTTCCATAAGTGACCTCAGCATATTCACCATTTTCTAAATTGAAAAATGAACCACTCTCAGGAAATCCAATAGTAGAATCGACAGTCAAAGTTGTATCTGTAACACCAACTCCTAAGACCTTAGTTTTTTTATTAACTACGAATTTGTTTTCAATAGAATCTTTCGAGAAAAAGATTTTATGGTATTTTTTTCTTCCTAAAAATACATCTTGTCTTCTTGCAACTACACCCTTTGCAGTTGGACTGATGATCGAACCTTGTAATAAAGTTGTTTCTTGAAGTTTAGATGGATCTCCACTAATTGCTTCAAAAATTACAATATCCGAACGCGACCAATCAGCATACGATGCTAAAATTGTATTATCAAATGGTTTTAAAACTTCAACAAATTTTCCAAATAAAACACCAAAAAGAATTTTTAGAGAAGAGTCTGTTCCCTTTGAACTGTAAAAGTCTCTTGCCCTTGAAAGGATATTATCGATATTAACATTTTGGAATTGTCGTTCTTCAATTCCTGGTAAAAATAGTTTCTTATATTTTTTAAAAAATTCTGCTAAGAAGACTAAACCAAGGTTAGTGAGAGATGATCCTGCACTATGAAAACTGGAATTAGTAACGTTGAAATTTAAAAATTCTGAATCACCATCATCAACATTATCAATACCACAAAAACCTCGAATACATCCAGTAAAGGCGAAACTAGTCGCATTTGGAAGTGTTGATGAGTTTATAGGGTTAGCATTTGTTAATGAATATACATCATTAAGAATATTTGCTTCATCAGAAACTGTAATTGAAGTAGAATCTATGACTTGCGTAACATAATATACTTTTCCAGCAACAATCGATGAAAATGACCTGTCAAAAATAATACTTTGATTTCTGAAAGAATCTAAACCAACACAGGATGAAAGTTGAATAGTGTTATTTGTTGCATTAAAACTAACAACTTTCTGTGCATACGATGATTTACCAGTGTATGTAAAAATTTCATTATTTACCTTTACAAGTCCATTTTTAGGTAGAAAACCTAAATGATTATCAACTTCGATAGTACTATCAAGGTTTCCGATAAACTTAGTCAGTTTTGGTGTTGTTGCAGTAAATTTAAGTTTCGCAAAACTGTCAATATTTTTTAAATTTGCAATATTTTCTGCAAGATCAACTGTTCCGTACTCATGTTCCTGAGACAGATAGTACTGCTCCAAAAATTCTTTGAAGAGTGGATTGTCATCTAAAATAAATTCTGGAAGTTGACTTTCCAGAATATTGGAGATTTTTACTTTACTATCTGACATTTCTTATCGAGTAAATTTCGTGCTGCTGGTGTAACTTGAAGGGGGATTGTAATTAGTACCAGATCTATTAGATCCAGAAGTGAGTGAATCCTCTTTGAGTGTTAAAACACTTTTTCCTGTAGTATCTAGGACAATATAAAGATTCTCTTTTGCAACAATATCATTTGATTCTGGCGTTACTCCAATTTCAATACGATTGGAAAGAGATGTGGACGAGATGTTGATTGGGAAGAGAATAATTTCACCTTTCACGTAATCAACAGTTCCCGCATTCTCAATAACTGTCAAAATTTGATTATTTTCATTAAATTTGATAACCGATATAGATCCAGTCTTTGGTTCTACTTGAAGTGGTCTTCCCGGTATGGTAATATCAGTGTCAGGAACATCGGTTAAGAAAAGAGTTCCTTCAATACCAGAAACTGTAAATCCAGATGATCTGATATTGAAACCTTCGACCTCAGCATGGAATTTATTTGCATAACAAAGTTCATAATTTGCTAAAGTATTAAATGCAGGAACTAAATTCCTTCTCATTACAAGATTTGTAATGTTTGAGGTAATTCCATTATCAACATTATCAATCTGAGAAAGAAGTTTACTATACTTCAATCTTCCACCAAAAGAATTGATGTCAGATGATTTTGCATAATTTTCAATTGCTGCCGTAACTCTGCTGAAAAGATCTTGCTTATTTGTAACCAAACCTGGACTGTATGAAACAGTGGAATCATACTCAACGTACAAATATTTCAAATCTAAAAATTCTTGTTTGATGCCAGCAATAGTATACTGCTTCAATTTACTTTCAATGGTATTTTTTGCTACATCTGAAAGAGTATCACCATTTTTCGGTTTAATTGTGATAAAAACTTTACCATATTGTGGTGGATCAAGTTCTTCACCACCATATGCTGATACTGATTCTATATTTGGATATAGGAAAGGGATCAGACTAGTGTAATCATTGGCAGTAACCGCTCTGTACTGTGATGCATAGACCCTAGGAGCGAGGTATTTGATGGTATCAATACTTTCTATCTCATCACCGTTTACAGACGCTTCTAGGGTCGTTATATTGGAGATATTATTTGTTATATTTGTTTCAGTTCCACCCTTCAAATATGTTAGTTTTCCGGAAAATGTGAAATTCAATGCACCATTTGCTGCGGACCCACTTGTTTCAATATAAGTGACTTCAATTTTATCACCAGAGGTGGGTTTTTTACCTAAAATGTTGTCACCAAAGAGAATTTGGTACTTTTCATCTTCAATTTCTTGTATAAGATACAAACGAGTGTCTGGTTCTACATTAAAAATGTTTTCGTATGGAGTATATTCCTCTATACTAGTTCCAATCGTCGAAACACGAATTGTAGAGGTGTCAATATTACTGTTTGGTAAAATATATTTTTGATCTGGTTGAGAATCGTCTACTGTAAAGGTTTTTTTCAGTAAATTTCCTTCATAAATCTCAATTCCACTGAATACTGCTACTCCTGCAGAGTTTGGAGTTACTGAAATGTCTTCTGGAATTGAAAAAATGTAATTTGAGTTATTTGCAGCACCCAAAGCGACTACGCCTTTCTTCAATTTCACGGATCTGGCACCAAAATTGGACTGCAATGAAGCAGCACTCACATTTACACTAAAACTTACGGTTGCAATTGAAGATCTTTTCGATCTAGGCACATATCCAATATTTCTTGCCAAAGATACAACATTTTCTCTCAATGTTGCGCTATCAATGAACGATTCGTTCACTGCCATATTAGTATTATAGGCAGTAACGTATGAATTATATGCTAACGTGTCAATTAGAACAGAAAAATTGGATCCTTCAAAGTCAAAATCCGTAAAATTACTGTTCGACCTCAGATAATCCTTAATCTGAGTTCTTATATCATTAAAATCGAGGTTGGTAAACTGGTTAAATGACATTATACCCTAGAAGGTTGTAAGATAAACTCTATATTCTGTGTCGGAAGTGGTAATCCAGTAATATCATACTCAATTTGAATGAATAAACTGTTAGTATCATCCTGACCCTCAACGAAAACGTTGGTCAGGTCGATTCTAGGTTCAAAATTTTTTAATAATGAAATAACTTCTTCCCTTAATACATCATTATCAAATGTACTTAATTCAAAAAGTGTATCACCAACAGATGTTCCGAGCAAATCGTTGAAAAATCTCTCTCCAATGCGAGTTCGGATCAGATTTATAACTGATTTCTTGATCGCATCTTCATTTTTAAGAGTTGTTATGTCGTTTGTTATGGGATGACGTTTAAAAGATAGACTTATATCCCTAAAACTACGCGAACGCTTAACTGGCATCTGTTTGGATACACTTCAACATACTATCTATAATGGTTTAGTAGCGATTTGGAATCGATTTATACTCATCATCCAAGTTTTCGGGTGATAAGGGGTCTACATCTGATAGAACTTGATCCCTCTCATTAAGATTAATGGGTTTTGATTCATCAAAAACCACTTCTTGAAGAATTACAGGTTCTTTATAAGACGCATCAGCGGGCAGTGACCAATGATCTGTGGTCAAACATGTGGTTCCCCACACTTCTTTCATGTAATTGGTGTCTCTATCGACTGGTGAATTACCCATTTTCCTCCTTCAGTTCTTTTTTAGTATTTATTTCTTGGTGTATAGTATTGAAGTCCTCTTCAAGAACTTCTTTTAGATAATCTTGATCATAATTATCATAATAATTTGTTTTGGCAAGTTTTTTTCTCGCTTCTAGAAGATCTTTTCTTGGTTGTGCTAGAACTAAGTTGTATTTTCCATTATTTGACTGAATGCCATTGATAAAAGTATCTTCATTTCTGGCATCAGAAAGAAATTTATAACCTGGATATTGAAGATTATAGTCATCTACAGCGTTATAAAGAAAATCACTCTCATGATGATCCTCTACAATGTAGATTACAACATCATATTCAGGAAATGGAACAATTTCATTTAGATTTTTTTCTATAATTAGAAAATTAGCAGTTGAAGCAAAAGGACATAACGAAAAATTTCCCAGTTCAGGTCTAACTTTAGATAAATTGCGAATCCATTTCCGAATATGTTTATTCTTTTTGTCTCTCATCAGGTGTTGTCCAGAAATAATCGTCACAATCACCCAGTCTTCCCCAATTAGTATCGTTTTCAGTTTGGAAAATACGTGTCGATACCTTGAAATCAGGAATTTTGGGATTCTCAGGAGTCATTGAAGTGTCATAGATGCGACATCTGTTGTTTGGATACAGGCAAAACTGACCATTTCTCAACTCAATCAGATTAAATGACTTATGTTCATCAGGCAACTCACTTGTTGAAGCATCAATTTGATTGAAATCTCCATGATAGTTGTCTAAAGTACAAATATAACTTCCCTTGATGTTGCCAAAGTGTCTTGTTCTGACTTCCCATTCCATTGGTGACACGAATTGCTTTTCGATCACAACGAAATCATAGTCCATACAGTTCCAAAACTGAAGATTCACCAGGTCCATGTCAGGATCTGGTTTCTCTGGACGCGCTAGGAACGCCGAGATGGGCAGTTTATCGAACATTGCACCATATTCAGGCAGATAGGTCTCAAAGTAGAATGCACGTCCTTGTATGGACTTTGCACTAACCCAGATACCTTCTACATATTCTCCATGCCCACCTTGAAAATCACGAAGATACTCTCTTCTTACCCATACCTTTTTAGTTGGTAAGTTTGCAATTAATTTTGCCATTCTTTAAAAAATTGTGATACTTCATAACCGTCCAATTCTGATTTATAATCAGAATC
>Ga0181369_1000068_pt1 | contig 26423 bp, 10 predicted proteins | sample LowvirmetaG_8_FD_130088 | JGI IMG/M metagenome (GOLD analysis project Ga0181369, IMG submission 130088) | Marine viral communities from the Subarctic Pacific Ocean - Lowphox_04 viral metaG | ecosystem: Environmental > Aquatic > Marine > Oceanic | place: Subarctic Pacific Ocean | collected... | reverse complement strand
TCTTTAATTTCATAAAGACGATCATCTAAAGGGAACCAAATTAAATCTCCACCTTTTGGACGAGTGGAAAGTTTTATATTTGCCTGTCCTTGGATTAGTGGTGTAATATAATTTTCATATCTTTCTCTTGATATAATCAATCTAACTTCATCTTTAGACTCAATACCAAATTTCGATAGAACATCTCCAGCACCAGAATAAGCATCGTAGTTATCAACGTATGCTTCAATTGGTAATGCACTATCAAACTTAGATTGTATTACTTCTCTTATGACCGTATTTTCTGTTAAATACTTTCTTGGAATGTAATAGATATCAACACCATACATCCTCAATTGTTCATTGATTAGACTCTGGACTAAATTTTGCTCAGAAGAAGTGCCCTGAGTGAAGAAAGGATTTAATGCCATTAGCCTATCATATCAAGTGGTGGTAATTCATATGTATTCGACATTACCTCTTTAATCTTATCTAATTCTTTCTCTGCGTCATCATATATTTGTCTTCCATTTAACTCAATTCCACCGGGTAGTTTAACACCTTGGAATTTAATTAAATTTTGACCCCATTGTCTTTTAATGAGAGCAGTTAAATATCTTTTTAAGAATGAATCGTTGTAAACTCTTGCAAAATCATTTGGATCTAAAAGTCTCCAACAATCTAAAACAATATACTCATCTTTAGTTACATTTGCCCAATCTACATCTAGATATAATCTATCCTGCCTTTGATTGAATCTTATCTGCTTCTCAGTGTTTAATAAAAAGTCAATATCTGAGAGATAAGTTTTTGTCATTGCATATGACAACATCTCCATTGAATTAAAGAAATATATATCATTTAAAAATAACTGGTACTTAAGACTAAACATTCCATTAGATATTGTGCTACTATCAAATCTGAATATTTTATTGATACCAATTACTGCTGGAGGAACTTGAATATAATTACTATTCTCTTCATATGAAAAGGATACTGGAGAACCACTAATAGATGTATTTACAGTTGTAGTTACAAGTCCACTGGGATTAGTTCCACCTCTCCCTTGACCTCTATCAATATCTTCTTGAGTTATTTTATATTTTAAATATGTCTGAACTACACCATCAAAATGCCTCTCATGGAAGTACTGAAGCGCATCATCAACTAAATCATCAATCTGCTCATCAGCAACGTTTATCTCCAATACAGGAGCACCTAGCTGCCTCTTACAGTAATTAACTAGATCTGTTCTACTTGCTGGTTGAGCCATTTATTCTCTAGTTTCCTAAATGTATTTATGGTGCCGCAGATACTACTGGGACTACCATTATATTACCATTTACTAATGTATGAGTTGTAGATCCAGTTCTAATTAAAACATCATATACATATCTTCCTTCTGTAAGATTTCTGGTTGTAGTTGATGATAAAGAAATTTCCAACTTACCACCAATAGCACTAGTAATTCCTACTGTAAATGATTCTGTAATACCTAGAGTTGCACCAACAGATACACTCTTTGACATAGCAGCAGATGCACTATAACCTGTTAGATTAAAATTAGTATTCGCACTATCGGTAACATTAAAAGTAGTATTAAAATTAGAACCACCATAAATGGTCAAATTTGTACTATAAGGTACTCCTGCATCAGGATTAAATGTAATACTTCTACTCGGCATTTGCAATTCCTATAAGTTTCATTGTCTCTTGCTGTTTATAGTATAATTTGCAAAAAGATTTTGCAATATTCTTTAGTTCATCGCGGTCATCACAACTATCTATTTGTGATGCTAATTTAGTGTAAGCAAATTGTTTTGATAAATTGCTTAGTTCAATGCTATCTGGATCCATTTAACAACTCCTTAAGTAACGACTTGATATCGTTGATATCATCTTTAATGGTAGCAACTTCATCTTCTATTGACTGCATTTTTTGATTCTTTTCATTTTTAATCTCACGATTAGAAATATACTGTTCATAAGATGCATTATTTACATTAATTACAGTATTGGTTTTAGGATCTCTTGCGAGATCCTTATGTCCTTTTACGGTATAAATTTCCATATTATGCAAGAGCAATAACTCTAAGATTTTTAAGTTGAGGCACAAGTGTTTGGTTCGTGGATGTCATTACAAGTTTTATCCTATAAGTCCTAAAAGAAGGTAAATTATCTACAGAGAACTTATGCTCTATAAAACTTGTATCCGCTAAACCAAATCCTCTCTTATTAGAACTTGGTACTAATACATCAGTTCTTCCATCACAATCTTCCTCATTGATCGTCAAACCTCTTGAGTTTATATTAAGATATCCTGGGAATGGTGTAAATACGGGTTCAAATCCAGGATTTCCACTAATGGAATAGAATGCTCTAATATCACACTCTGCTGGAAGTTGTGCATCAGTTACAATTTGTAAGGAAGATGCGGGATTTTCTAATTCTATTTCTTTAGAAATATACTGACAAGCACTTGGATCATTAAAGAGTGTATTTACTCTAGAATCCTCGGCATAATTTAGAATTTCACTGTTAACTCTATTAGACACTGCATAAATGCTACATCTTTGGAGTTCAATTTGAGGACTCAATTTCGAATTTGTTGTGCCAAGGAAAAGTCTCATTTGGAAAGACTTATTACCTTCAACAGAACTTAATTTGCGATCTTCATTTACTTTTGAGAAAATTGCTCTTGGAGAATCAAGATAATTATTCACATTTAATGTAACATCTTCAAATCCAACATTAATATAAGGAATTTCATTACCACTAATACTTTGTGATGTGGTAGTTCTTATCTGACCAGTAACAGAGGTTCCTTCAACCGCAACATTGTGAATAGATGGTTTAATAATCTCAAAAGGAATATTCTTAGTGGCTTTTACGTTATCTCCACCGGTAGAATCAGTTGCACCTATGAACAGTTTTGGAAATCCTGATACTGAGGATGACCTATCAGCATTACTAGATTGACCTGCTGTTCCATACTTTTGTGACATGTCAAGTTTAATGTGATATGAATCTAGATTTATTGGATTTGCAACAGTTACATCATTTAGATCATGTGTTCTATTAATTCTCGCAAGACTTACCCCACTCAATTCGTACTTATAAACAGGAGTATTAATTGGATAAGTTTTGGGAGTTGCTCCTCTAGAAATATTACCACCAATTGATGATGATGTTGTAGAAGTATATTCTATAACCTCATCTCCGATCAGAATCAATCCAGTATTAGTTGAACCTACAGAAACATTTTCAAACGTGCTGAATGTATCACCTGTACCATTTGATACCGAAATCGGATCTGTGGAAGATTTAGAATATTCTGCCGTTAGTTTTGTTGGTTTAATATCAGGAAGAATTCCTACAATTCTAACGAAGTTGTCATCAAAATTCATTCCATGATTCACATGATTAACTTTGACATGCAATCCATCAGATATTGTCGTTGATGCGTTAATAGTAACATCTCCACCAAAAGCAGTTCCATTAAATGTTCCGCTATTCAGTTCTCTAAGAGCACCAGTGCTATCAAAGAAAGTTAATGTTCCTGCAGCACCAGTTACAAAATCTCCCTGAACATTATTAAGTACTAATTGTGATGTATGACCTATAGATGTTAAAGTAAATCTAGAATTTCTTCCAACACTAGCAGCACCAATAGTATTAATTGAAACTACATCACCAACTTGATAACCATCTCCACCATTTCCACTAATTGTTGCTGCTATAGCAACACCATTTTTGATAGCGACATCAGCAACTGCACCAGATCCTGATCCAGAAATTGTAACTAGATTAACTCCAGAGAAAGTTTTTGATCCATCTGCAGGAGTATACCCTATTCCAGGATTTGTAACAGTCATAGTTCCTATGGCACTTGCAGCAACTCCAACAAGATCTCCAGTTGCAGTAGTATTGTTGATTTGGGAGAAAGTATTTCCCATAACATAACGATTATCTGCTACTGTTGTCCCAAGTCCTACACGAATTTCCTTAGAAGAAATATTCAAAGGATTTTCCATCAAACTTGCAATTTGCTTATTACCTTCTGTAAGTTCTGGACTGTATAAATCGACAGTTCCAGATTCTACAAAGTCTGCTCTATACATTGTAAATTTAAGATCTTCCCACTGACTTGCTTCCCAAGTAGAAGCATTTTGCGATTTAAATAGGGATCCAAGATATGGTTGATTCGAGATATATGAATCTGTAAGAATATCATTTTCACCAATTCTAGAAATATAAACGCTATATTTTGTTGAATTTGATATTAAACAAATTGCATATTCTTTTCCACCTTCAAGGTAGACTGGAGCAGCAAATTCAAATGTGGTTGCAACAGATCCATCTGTTGATGTATTTACATTGTCTGGGGTTAATAAAACCTCCGATAAATCAAAATACTTGGGAGTTGGGAAACCATTCTCCATTGATCTAATCTGGAATCTAACAGGAGTTTCTCCATCATCCTTTGTACGGAAGAAAACATCGCATTTTGTTACAAATACTCCTTCGGGATCTTTCTCTGGATCAACAGAGAAAGATTGTGCCAGTGGATCATACCATCCAACAATTGTTTCACTTGTAGTTGGAGCACCAATATTTCTTGTTGAAACAATTTCGGTATCTAAAGTCCTATTGATGGGTTCTTCAGCAAATATTTGCTTATTTTCAATACTTGCATTTCTAATTGATAGAATTTCATCCTGGAGAGTTTCTATGATACCTGAAGTTGGATATGCTTGCTCACCGATTGTTGTTGCAGAATTTTGATCATTATCTGGATCATTTGTCAATGTGAAAATATTAGTTCCAGTATCAAATTTGGGATTATCGCCATTATTAGGATCTGGAATGAACAAACTTCCAATTAAAGCCGAAGATGTATCAGTAATCAATCTAACATTAGTTACCTCTGCTTCTGCACCACTAGTTTTTCCACTTAAAATCATTCCAGTTTGAATATGACCAAAGAATTCTCCTTGTGGTTGATTCGAAAGAGAATACGTATCTACATTTAAAGTTGTAGAAGTTGAAGAGTATAATTCTGGAATTATACCACCACTTACATAAGGATTATCTGGGTAAACTTCGGTTGGAGAATCATAATCACCTTTTCTATGATTTGATTGTGCTACTCTAAAATCAATTTGTGGATCTGTATTTTTTCCTTCCTCACTCAATCCAATAGTAAGCACTCTACCTTCTACAGATTCTCCAACCTGGAATGTTCCAGATCTCATAGTAATTTCAATTAGTTTTGGAACACAATATTTTGTAACATCCTTTCCATCAAAGAATGCATAGATCTGTGTACTTGGTTTTAGATTGGCAGAAGAAAACTCAACATTTCTAGATCTAACAGTAGAAATAATCTCTGTACTTAGAACTTTTGGTCCAAGATTTATTTCTTCAAAAGTTTCAACAACTTGATATTGTGTTCCAGTTCTTGTTTTTGTACCACTTTCAATGGTTTCAACAACATCTTGCTCAAGCGTTTGACTAGAAGTTTGTCGAACCCATGCAGCAGGTCCACCACTACCACCATTAATCCACCCACCACGTCCAAAAGTTCTGGAACTATTTGATGTACCAGTTATTGTAGTTTCTTCTTGTGTGGTAGTTCCAGACCAATTATTTTCCCAAGAATTCCATAGTTCTGAAGCAAAACCAGTTTCTGGATCAACTCCAAACTTATTTTCTGCTTCAGCCATAACCTGAGAATAGTTGCCAATAGTATCAATTGTTTTGGCTTTCAATTGATTTGGGGTGACCCAATTATCAGAAGATGGTGTTAAGGATACAGTTCCCTGCCAAAAACTAATGAGGAAAGGTGTAACACTCTCGGTTCTAGTTGCAAATGTTTGACTTACCCATTCAACCTCACTATATTCCAAACTTACAATATCATTTTCTTTTCTGACATTAACACCTTCTATTGCAGAATTTCTCTTATCTTCATTTGGATTAACATCAACAACTGGTCCAGTTTGTAAAGTAACTGAATTTGTAATATGTTTTGGTCTAAGTATTTGATTTGTTTGGTCAATACTATTTCTTCTTGCAAGTGCAAATTCTTGACTAATAAATGATGTGAAATTATCAACAAAAAATCCAGATTTAAATCTATTAAGACCATTAGCGTCACCAATAAACTGATTTGCCGTATTGGTTTCAAGTAAAGAGAGTTGGGTATAATACTCCAATTTCTTTATGCGATCTTCCAATCGCTTAATGTCCTTCATTTGGAATCTCTTATACTTCAGGAATTTTATGGATGCCTGCTGTACATTATGGAGATAGGGAGGATAACGTATTTCTGCAATTTCTATAGCATTGTCAATTGGTTCTGGTTTAGCCCTGGTTGGATCGTCTGAAGGAACTCCAAATTTTAATTGGAATTTTCCATCTTTATGTAAGAATAGTCTATCAATTCTTCCTTGATAATATGCATAGTCCAAGAAAATAGTTTCATTAGAAGCTAAAATATTAGGAACAGAATTTCCCAAACCATTAAATGATCTACCAAAAAACTCTAAAGGAGATCTAGAAGAAGTTGTTGTGACATAATCACTAACTCTTGGTCTTAAATCTATAATATCAGTATTCAATACACCATTATATGCTTTAACTTCAGTTGAATAATTAAAATCGTTATATGATTCTACAGTAACAATATCCCCATCATCTGAAGGATCATAAGATGCACTCTTGTAATAAATTTTTATCTTATTTTTTGGAGAATTTGAATCAGATTTTCTTGTTAAAGATCCATGATTATATGTTGTACTTCTTTGTCCAGAAGAAAATGTATAGTTTGATGCAATATTAAATGATGTTGTATTTAAAGTGCTAATTAATCCTTCTATCAAAGATTCTTGGAAGGAAACAACTTCCCCTTCAATGAATTTAAAATTGTTTTTGGAAAGATATCTTAACTCATTAGAACTTTTAACTTCACCAAATACAGCAACTGCTCCACTGGTTTGACCGACTAGCAATTCACCAATGATCATATCACCAGTACTAGAAGTTGGACCATTGAGTTGAGTTAAAATCATCTCAGGAGATCCAAAGTTTGTATCACTCAATGAAGGATCTGATGTTTCATATATTCCATGAATTTCAATAATGTCTGGAGAATTTAAAGAAATTATATTATCTTGAACTCTAGTGCCAAATGCATAAGACCCATAAGACAATCCATCGTTGAGAGTTGTTGTCCCAATTCCAGATGCTGGATTTATAGATTTATCAACTATTAAAGTTTTAACTCTATTTTTAATTTTTTTCTTAGCTTTTACATTTGATTTTTTGACTGTAACAACAAGTTGTGCTCCTGTATTATCAGTCCCTAAATTTCTAATTTGAACTTCTCTGAGATTGGATGAGAATTCAAATTTATCTGCAGACAAAGGTTCTGTTGCTCCATCTGATCTAATAAGAGTATATCTCTCATCGAAATATGGTAAATAAGTTTCACCTTCTGGTAAAGTTATGGTTGAAAGACTTGTAGAATCTAATTGATTGTTTGCAATATTGACCGTAAAGGTTTTTCTTATGTTTATTTCAGCATCAGTTAAATCTACTGTTGCAATATTTTCTTTTGGTAGTTCCGTGAATAATGTATTATCAGAAGATGGATCTAATTGTGTTGTAAGTAGTTCTAGATCTGATGCTACAAAATTAGATACTGGAAGTTTCCCACTAACAACTCCAGTCACAGTAGTAACTCCAGTTACTGTAATATGAGATGATCCTACAGATACTACTTTGGCAGTAATTGGATCATCCGATATAGAGATATCGGAATATTGTAATAAACTATTTGTTTTTATATTTCCAGGAAATAATTTATTAGAACTAGTTACTGTACTGATTCCACTAGAAAATGTAGTAACTGATGCAACACCTATAATAGTAGAAGGTGTCTGCACTACATTGGCACTAAAAGTATTAATTCCAGCTATATTCTCGTTATTGTCTGGATCAGCTCCAATTCCAGTATTTGAATATACAGATTTTACATCTGAGATTCCATATGCAGTTATATTTTTTGCTACTCTATTAATAGTGACTACTTGTGCAGATGTAGAAATTCCACTTCTAAAAATTAAAGTTTCATTATTAATAAATTCACCCTTTTTATCATAAACAGTCAAAGCTGTTCCTACAACAGGACTTCTTAAAAATGCAGTAGCTCCACTATTACTACCTTCAACATATGAAGGAATTGATAGACTTAAGGATTCATTAACTTCAATTTCAGTAAATGGTTGTATGTCATACATTGACATTCCCCACTCATTATCGTTTGGTAGTGCTGAATTATAAGATCCGGATTCTAATCTAAAATCAAATACTCTAGCAAGACCAATTTCTTTTCCAACTGCCTCTTCTGAATTTGTACCAACTCTTTCATCTCTCAAACTTAATATAAAAGTATTTCCAACTCCTACAGTTGGAGATCTGTATACACTATTTAATTTGAGAGTTGGTCCTGTATTATAATTAAAGAATTGATTTTCTATAGTTCTAGTAGTTCTTGGTTTTGGTGAGTCAATAATAGTACTACTAATTGTTTCAATTTCATATCCTCTTACATATGCTTTTCCTGGAGAAATTTTACATACGGATAAATCTGCATTAGCAGCAGTTCCTCCTGCAGTAAATTGACCAGGTTGATATAAACCTTGATTTCCTAAATTATTGTTTAAAGAATTTACAATAGAAACATTAAATGGTCTTACAACATAATGACCACTCTCATCATAAGTTCTTCTCGCTAAAACATCAGTTAAATCATCGTGGAAAACCGCACCATTTCCTCTAGAGGCACTACCTCTTTTATTTGTTGAGGTTTTTAAATCCCCATTTACAATAGTTGCTAATTCTACAAAATTGTCATCATTTAAATCATCAATAGATTTTTTAAATAAACTTACTGAAATTTTTAATCTATCTGCCCCAGGAGCTCCATAATTATTAAATCCTTGAGAATTGTCATTAAGAGATTCATCCGCATTTGCGTTTATAATCTCCTCAGATACAAATAGACCTACTCTATAACTGGGTTTATTTGTATATTGGTCTAATACTAATGATTCTTTATTTACATTTACGAAATATCCACGTATAAAATATACTCCTTCTTCAATTTGAAATACTGATCCTGTTGCAGTTGCGTTATTTGATAATGTATTTGCAAAAGGTGTTCCCGGAGCAATAGTAGAATTTCCAAGCAACCCCGAACTAATAACCTGATTACATGTCAAAGATTCTCCATCAGAAAAAGTTTGAGTAGTATTATCTAATCTAGATGATCCTGAATATGAAACATAAAGGGTTACAGTACCTCTCTCCGAATCAGAGGATGATAAAATACTATCAACAACTGCAGTCACTCCAGAAGTCTGACCAGTAATTGTTGTTCCAACTAACTGATCTACATATGCCTCAACAGGAACACCTTGAAAATTATTTGCTAATTGAACCGCATAATATAGTTGAGAATATCCAATATTACCAGGAATTACTTTTGCACCTTCTTTAAAAAAGTGTTGTCCAAATTTTTCTACTTGATTCTGTAGAATCGACTGTAGAGTAGTTAGTTCTCTTGCCTGAACAGGATATCCAGGTTTAAAAAGTACTTTCTGGTAATCATTTGTGGGATCAAAATCATCAAAGTAGGGAGCTACGTTGAGGTTCGTTTGTTGTGGCATAATTCTTTAGAACTGCAAGATAACTTTTATGTCTTCTTTTTGATTTGACGATCTTGTTATAGATGGTCTATTATCTACGTATATAATATTTCCAGAATGCTGTTTTACCTCTGGAGAAGCAACACCGCTATTAAAATCCATTCCAAGATAATATATACGATTATTTATCGTGGTTTTATTATCATTAAAAGAACTGTCAATACTTAATTGCAGTCCTGTACTTGGGGTAATTGTAAGCGTCCCATTTCCAGATGGAACTCCAGTAAATGATTTAAGTGAATATCCATATGTTGGATTTGTTTGACCAATTCCTGCTGTTGTAAATCCTGCGACAGTTCTATCCTGCCACAATTTTAAAACTCCAGTATTTTGATCATAATTAATAACTCTACCTACAGAAGTTTCTCCAGTGCCTACTGTTTGTGTCACAAAAGAATCTGCAGTGAAAGTTGCTGAACTATAACCAACTCCAGTAAGTTTTAATGCAGTTACTGCACTTGCCTTATCAATTCCCAAAACTGTTGATCCCCCATTTGGAGGAAGTGGGTTTTCTACAACTCCAATTCTTGAAAATTGATTACCTGTTATAAAGTCTGGATTTTCATTATCATTCTCAATTCTAGAATATAGTAATACGCTATAGGCACCAAGTTCTCTATAGATGTCTGCACCATGCCCACCTTGTGGAGTTATGATAACATCAAACTCTGGTCTAGTTGTTCCAACTGGAATTCCACCAGATTCAAAATCAACTGTTCCAAAAGTATATCCAGATCCTTGGGAAGATATGTTAACAGTGTCAACCTTTGAATCGCCATCAATGGTAATGGTACATTCTGCACCAGACCCATCTCCTTGGATGGGAACTCTAGTATATGTACTATTTGCTGTTCCTAATCCAACTCCACGATTTTTTATTGCTGCAATTTTGATAGATCCATCTACAGCATTTTCTCTAACTAAAGAAGTATCATTACTAGTACTCCAATCGTTAGGGACTGGTAAAAATTGTGTAGAATCAAATTTGACAATATCTGCCGGTTTGATGGTATATAGATATTTCCAAATATACCCATCACCACTAGTTCCAGCTGATTTTGGTTCCAAATCAACAAATGTTGGTTCGTCTAGAGAAGGTCTGCCAAGTGTGTTTTCTGGATTAGTTCCATTTTGAAGACAAATATAAACTCTATAATCACTATTTAAAACATAAAAATTTGAGTTATATAAATTAGTTGATCCAGAAACAGATGCAGTGTTGGTTCTACTATAGTCATGGCGATACATGTCGTAAGTAGTTCCTGAAGACCAGATTCTTTTTGGAATAACTTGCCTAACGTCAGTGGCATTAATTTTTTTAAGGGCGATCATTGTATCCCAATAATCATTCTCCTGATCAAAATTATCTTTTGGTGAGGGTGGAGAATCATTCCAGGTAGAAGAATAATCAGTTGGATTTGGAAGACCAACAAAAGAATAATAGGAATTACTTGCATTTGCAATTCCTGCAACAAAATTCTTTGCGTTTAATATTCTAACTTGATCAGTTATAATGGCAGCCATTTTGACAGACTTTTTTATTATTTATTACAGATAATCATGTGAATTTTTTAAACCTTATATACTTGGTTCTATAAAGTTTGGAAGAGGTTGATATTCCAGTTAATTCATTTGTTCCAATTCCAGACAAAGTATTTGCTGGATATGAAAATTCTTTGGTTCTTCCATTTAAAATAACCTTACCCCAAGAATATTCGCCAAGGAATGCTGCAGTTGATAATCCAGAAATTCCATTGGGATTGACATTAGTGTTTACAGTTACTTTAACGACCGTTGTGCTGATTCCAGAAATATTTTGAGTTATTAATTCTGAAGAGTTGACAACATATACATTATCAATAAATTCAGCTCCAATTCCAACAATTGTAGAATTATCTGTTCCAAAAGAAGTTATACTTGTAGTTGCTGCTCCTAAATTAGAATTTCTTACAATAAAGTAATCTCCAGTGGATATTCCACTTAAGGTTGTTGCAGTTCCAACTAACTTAGCATTTCTCATCTCGGATGTGAATGGAATGTGAAGATGGAACATCATTCCTGTCGATCCAACGCCTACAGATGTTGTTCCAAGTCCAACAATTACACCAGAATCACCAGAGTATTGGGAATTTAATACATCGTTTGTTTCAGTCTGTTTTGCTGGAGGTCCAATGAGAACTAATGGTGGGTTAGTTTGAGTGTATCCAGATCCAGGATTGATAATAGTAATTCCGGTGACAACTCCATTAGTGATTGTTGATGTTGCTGTTGCTGTGACAGATCCTATACCAACACTAACATCAGGTGCTGTAGAATAACCGACACCGCCGTTAGAAATAGGTATTGACGCAATTGTACCTGCAATGGATACAACAGCGGTTGCAGAGGCACCTACAGTAGTTTCAGGGGACAATAATGTAATTTGCTTTCTATACGTTTCCCTAACGTTAGAATCTGCATTCTCATTATTAAGATCAAATAATGGTCTTAGTCTATCAACGTATATTGTGGTTGATCCAATACTAACATTATTGATAATATTTGCTGTTGGATTAATGACTGGTTCATAAATTTCTCTGTCTTTACCAACTTCTTGCCCATTGATAATTTTATCTTCAGTTTGTCTACACCAAGTAATAGGTCTTTCCAGAGTAGTATCTCTAGTTGTTCCTGGTCCAAAATATGGAAGAGTTTTAGAAGAATTGACACTTGAAATAGTGCTTATTGTTCTGAGATTTTCCTGTAAATATGATTTTTGATTTCTATCAGGATCATAATTTAACTGAACAGAATCTCCATATTTTATTGTTTCAATAACTTCTCTATCAATAATATCCAAATCATCTCCACTTCCTTTATAAAAATTAATTTTAAGTGTGTCGCCAATTTTTAAAGGTTCAGTAAATCTTATTTGAGTTCCTCCATCAAAAGTATAAGATGATCCGGGAATTTGAAGTATTCCATTAACAAAAACTAAAAGCAATTGATCAAGTTCAATCTTAGAACCTTTAGACTTAAGGATAGATATTGGAATTCCAGATCTCAATAATGGGAAGTCAATTCTAGTTCCATCAATATAATTTGATACATCATCAAGAGTTTCTATAACACCCAAAGACCAACCAGTAAATTCATCTTTAATAACTTTTTCTACTTCAATTTCAAATTGATTTGATGGTGTAAATGCTGTCGTAGTTGGAATTCCACTAATTCCTCCAAATTCAACAGTAAGTGTTTCTCCATTACCATATCCATAACCAGTATTTTTGATCTCAAAATCAATAACACTAGATCCCTGTCCAACAACAACAGATATAGTTGCATTTGTTCCAAATCCAGTTATTCCAGAAGTATATGCCAAAGGAATGTTTGAATATGAAAGTGGATCGTCAATTACTACAAATGGTAAATTCGTAGTAGTGTATCCAGTTCCTGGATTGGTAATTGCTATACTAACTATATTTCCATTGTTAATAGAAGCAATTCCAACTTTAACCAGATTTGATCCAAAAACACTAGAAGTACCAACACTAACATTGACAGTTTGAATTCCGGATCTATACCCAGATCCACTATTTCCAATACTAATAGATGAAATAGTTCCCAATCCAGAAATGATTGCAGTACCTCCAGCAGAAACTAAAGGTTGATAACCAAAACCTGCTGTTGATCCAACAGAAACAATCATTCCACCCTTAGGGAAACTACTAATACCAACATCAGATGTTACAGTTCTCGCAGATCCTACAAAAGATATTGAGGATATTCCGGTATTTTCTGATAATGTATAATTATTTAAATCTCCAGGAGTTTGGAATATATCATTAATTAATATAATAGCACCTTCATTATGAATTCCAGTAATATTAGAACCATTAGATTTTAAAGTAAATTCTCTATCCAAACTATTGAAATTGTTGGATATGTCATCAAATATATAATTTTTATAATAAGTTTCATTAGAAGTATTTTTTGCAGCACTTCTTTGGAAAGTTCTACCTTGGAAAGATGAACTTGTAGTTATTCCAACATAATCTCTTTCATCTGGTGGATTTGTTGAAGTTCCAATTGGAGTATTTCCAAACGGTGCTTCACTAAAGTTGAGAGTATTCTTTACAATATTATAGTTTCCAACAATTTTTGTTACCAAATCTCCGGTGGAAAGTCCAGAAAGAATGTTTGTTCCCATCCACCCTCTACGAACCTTGATTGTGTTGGTACTACCAATACCTACACCCTCAATTTTCATAATCTCATCACCAATTTTAACTAAATCCCCACCAAAGAACGAAGTTATTCCAGCAAATTTTACATTTTCATCAGTAGTAACTACTTGTTTTGCTAAAGTGGTTGTGACAGCAGTAGAAACAATTGGAGATTGTATTAAATTGTCAATTGCAACTAATACTTTTGGATTTTGATTTGTGGATGTAAATGTATGTGCTGCACCAACACCAACAGATGTAAGATCAAGAACTTTTGGAATTGATTTTAATGCATCTTCCGCACTTCTAGATAAATTGATAGTATTATCATTAACTTTGACAACAAACAACCCAGTCTGTGGTAGTAATGTTGTTGTAACACCAGTGGTGGGGAATGTTGTTTGAGCTATTCCTATAGACTGTGTAATCCCAATACCTGGGCAGAAGTATTCTATCTTTTCTCCACTAACATAGAAGTGATTTGGAATTGTAATAGGATTATCAATCAAATTAACTATACTAGAATTGTCCCCAGTAAAAGTTCTTTCAAAGATGTTGCTGTTTTTATGTGTTAAGTCAAAAGATCTCTTAATATCTCTATCAGTGCCAGTGTAGGAACCATATCCAGTTTCTATAGTTCCATTACTTAAACTAATAATATCTTTAGAATCATCTTCAATTCTAACAGCATTCATATAAACATGAACTGTTGCATTTATTCCAGACACTGGAGTAAACAATACTTGAGTTGTTGCCGCAAGACCAACAGAGTTTGTTATTACCTTACTACCAAAAGTACCAAGACCAGAATGAGTTTGAATATTAGCAAACTCTGTATCAAAAGTATCAGAAACTGTTTCGCCTTCAATATGATCATCAACAACAATATATTCTAAAAACTCATAACGATTATTTGTTGTATCATGTACTTGAATCATGCAATATGCAGAGTCATATCTATCAACTTGTGTTCCAGATTGACTTGGGTACTCAGATATTACATTTTCGGTAGGTGATCCTGAAGATGTAATATTGGTTGTTCTAGACTGCAATCTAGCATGTTTCATATCAAGAGTTGAATTGCCAGAAGAAACTGATGAAAGTCCTACTACTATAGTGTTGACTACTGCGTTTGTACCAATACCTGCAGACGGATTAAAATCTAATTTTATATTTGAACCAGAAAGATATGCAGTGTAAGTCCCAAATCCAGTAGCAGAATAAGATCCAGAAGAAGTTGTTAATTTTCCATACTCAAGAATAGAAACATTTGATCCATCATGAACAATATTTAATTCTTGTGCCTCAAATTCATTGGAATTAAAAGTAGCAGTGCTACCGAAAGATGGATTACTTACATCTGGAGTAATTTCAACAAGAACTTTTAATGAATGATATGTATTACCAACACTAACAATTGGAGTTGAAACTCCTGAGTTTATTATAACACTCTCAGAATCTATTAAAACACCTCCAATTGAAGTTGAACCAGTGCTCAAATAATTATCATTTAAGTTATAAGAAATAGCAGTGATGTCATAGTCATTTACGGAAGATTTTGTTGGGAAAAATCTTAACTCACCTTCATCTCCACTAATAGCAAAATCAAAAGATCCTTGATCATAAACACTTTCAATTCTGGCATATTGATTAATATATCCAAAAATTCCATCATGAATAAGATCGACAATAAGTGACTGCCTCTCTTGTGTAAATCTTTTATCTCTCAAGTATGTAAAATACTTTCTAAATCTAATATCACTTAGTTTAAAAGTACCAACAGTAGTGAATGCAGTTGATCTAGGATTGCTATTAAAAAGAGGACTTATGTCATCTATAGAAAGAACTCTATTTCCAACAGACTCTGTAAAATCTGTTAATATTTTTTTGTTAAAGAAAACTTCATTTGATAAGATACCATTAGTTTCATTAGTAAAGTTTAAATTATTTTCTGTCGCAATATCAAAATCGAACACGCAATTGGTATCGATAACTCCATGAAGATCACTGACTATGGAGACATCAGTCAATCCAGTCGTAAGACCAACAGTCAATGGTTGAGATCCATTTGAAGTCTCTACCTGAAGATCTCCAAACTTTTTATATCCAATGGTATGATTTAATGATGATATAACATCATTCCAATCATCAAACGCAATAGTACTTCTCAATGCATATGAGAATTTTTGATAATAGTTATTATCTGGCAGCCTTTGCAAATTATCATTTAAAAATCCAGAATCTAATTGACTTCCACTGAATATTAATGAAGAAACATCAGTGTCAAAATATGATTCATATGAAGTTACTGTAGATGCCACTCCTATTAAATTAGAAGTTAAACCTCTTAACTTTTCACCCGTTTTAAAATTATCATTTGACAAAATTCTAAGAGTTTTTGTTGTTTTATCCCAACTTTGGGCAATGCCTTCGATTTGATTTCCATTTATATTGGATGTAACTTTTTCACCTGGTAAATAATCACCAGTCACTAATGAAACTTCAAAACTTGGGAAAAATTTCTCAGGAGTTATCATTCCAGATGAATTTATTAAATCCATAGTTCCAGGAATTTCTCCATTCTCTAGATCATTGGATAAATTATATGCAACAGATCCAATTCCACCAATATTTTCAGTTACGTTAGTTAAAGTAAATAGTTTATATCCATAATCTTTAGAATTAAATCCTTTCCCAGTTGACCCAGCACCAATACTAATATTTTCAATAAGAACACTATCCCCAACTGCGAATGGGAAATTGGTACTAAATCCAACAGACATTTTGACTGTTACATCTTTTGTAATCGTATTAAAACCAACAGTACTAATACCAACTCCATTATTATTGTTTATGGGTAAGATTTTTGGTACTGAATTATTAATACCTTTCGTATTATTAAAAATACTTACATTAGAATCACCAAGAGAATATCCAATACTCAAATCTACTATTTGCTTACCAGTTTTTCCATCAAATGCAATCAAATCTGGTGCATATGAATATCCTTTTCCAATTGAAATTATATTAATATTATCAATCTTGGCATATGAATCAACACTTATAATTTGTGGTAAAGAAGCACTTGGTTTTAAAGTATTATCTGTTGGGAAATCATATCCAATATCATTAAGTTTAACTTTTTCAATAATGCCAATATTGTTACTAACAGAAACTAACTCTGCTCCAGTTCCTTCAACAGAATTAACTGATATTATTTCAGGGAGACTATTATAATTTTTTCCAGAACTAGTTACTTCTACCCTTGATATAGGACCTGATGTATGAGTACAATCTGTAGTATATGTAATTGACGATGATGTAGATACATAAGAATTGGATTCTGGATTTTCGTATAAACTAAATGTAAAGAAATTAGTTCCTGCTATAGAAATTTGTCTCTGCCCATTATAAACACTATTAGTTGATATAATTGAGTTGTTATTGAATACAGTTTTATCGACTACAATTTCAGATTTTTCATTTGGTATATTACTATTAAAAATTGGATCCAATCTATAATATATTCTATCTGGTGAGGTTCTTCCAATAGAAACGGTTACTTTTGATGTTGTTGATAATCCAGATTTTCCTGTTCTTGAAACATTAAAAGTTCCCGATGTTTCATCGGTCTTCCAAATTTTAGTATACTTATCATCAAGATAAAAATTGAGTTTAAAAGCTGGATATTGAGTAGATTGTTGAGTATATGCCAGAGAAGAATCCGACATATCAAAGTTTAAAGTAGAGGTTCTATACGCATTAATCGGTGGATTGACCAGACCAAATTCACCAAAAGATGTACTTGATATACCGACGATACTTGGCGCTAAACTGACTGAACTATAGTGAGTATTTGATAATTTTACATTGTCATTATCAACTTTTACAATATAATAAATTTTATCATTTTCCAATCCACCACAAGGTGCAGTTGATGTATGGATTACTTTGTTACCACTTTCATATCCATGATTTGTTATATTGATATTATTTGTAGAACTGTTAATTCCAATTGCACTAAAAGTTTGTATACCAACAAGTACTCTTCTATTAGCATCATTATACTTAACAGTATAAGTTTCAGTAAATTTGGGGTCAACATCAATATCAACTTTATGAACTGATGTTACTCCATGATTGACATCAGTAACTACCGTGACCGATCTTTTTGAAATATCACCAGTGATTTGTTCATAATTGGTTTTAAAACTATGATTATTTCCAGAACCTAGTCCAGTAAAGAAAATTGTTGATGAAGAATTTCCTACACCAACAAATCCACCAGTACTTCCCAATCCAACCTTTTGTGTTGCAATACCAATAAGATCATTGGAAATTTTAGCAACAAATACTTGTTGTCCGTCAGATAAAGTGGTATCAATACCAACTCTTCCCACTTCATTATAAACAATACCCGATCCACCATTAGACGAATATGTTAATATGTCACCAGTTTGTAAGTTATGATTTTTTACATAAAGTGATTTTAGAGGAACATTGAGAGTGCTGGAACCAGAAGTTGTTCCAAGTCCAACAGTATTCAGTCCAAAAGAAGAAAACGTTAATACTGTCCCTAAACCAACAGCAATTGTTCCAAGACCAACTGTTTCTGATGGCTCAAAGTATACCTCCGTGTTTCTTTTAAAATTAAACGTTGTTTTAAATCCACTATTAATAGTCAGTCTTCTAGGGTCTTCACTTATGATTGAACCAATAGTGTGTATTCCACCAACTGTTCCATCCACAGATCTTAGAACTCTAAACCTAGAATTATTTTTATCAATATTTAAAACTTTGACTCTCTCAGTTCCAATACCAAGAATATCATTTGGTACAATATTTGATCCAATTAAATTGGAAGAAATATTAAAGAAAGTCACTATTCCAGTGACAGATGTTGACCCAATGGCAACTCCAATAGTACCAATACCAGTTAATGAAAAAGATTCATTTAAAACACCAATAGAATATTTTCCTTCAATCTTAGATGTGGTTGTAGAAACTGCGCCGACACTAACAATATCAAGTGGTTTTAAATTATGTGGACTTGTTGATTGTACAAAGTAAGTTCCTTTTTTAGAAGAAGGAAAAATATCCACTCCAGATAATTTTGTAATAGATGCATTGAGACTATTTACTTTTTTACCCTTCAGTATTGCTACTCTGCCTGCAGCACCAAAACCAGTTGTACCACCATTCGATATGTTTAAAGTATCTCCTATTCTATAGTTATCTCCAGGAGTTTTTATATCTACTCTTTGAAGTTCTCCCCTATTGGTTGAAACAATTTCTCCAGTTTGTGATAAGTTATCTGGTAAGTAAATGTATGGGTAATCTAGTCCATCTTCTCTTAGATTATATGATACAGTGTTTCTACACCAATCATTATCTTCAATCTGGTATTCATCTTGGTTTGAAGATACTTTAAAGTTAAAATCAATTGGAGTTGAATTATAATTTTTTCCAATAGTATATGGAAATTTTGGAATTCTATAATTTTTAAATACTCCAGATGATTCATTACTGTTTTCATTTATTGTTGTGAAATATGCATAAGTTCCATTTGGAAAATCTGGAGTTATGCAATATCTTCCATTATTTTGATCAAGAAAACTATCATCATCCAATTCATAATAAGTAAAATCTTCCACAAATGTTCCAATTGGATACACCGATGTTGGTGGTCCCGAAGGGCGTGTTTGGTTGAGTCTGTAACTAGACTTCATTAGAGTTACAACTCCACCATCAACTCCTGAATATCCATATGGACCATAAATTGGGTTTCCATCATATGCCCAACCAAGTATAGGAGAATGGTCAGTAAATTCAGTTTCTTGAGAGTTTACTAATTTTAAATCAGTTTTGCCGTAAAGAGTTTCTCCACCCTGTGCGATGGAGTATACCATCTGTCTTAATTCTCTGGGGGCATATAAACTATAACATTGTAGTCCATATTTTTTACTAGAAGATTCACCTAAAACTAAATCATCATCTTTTATTCGATTCGTATTATATAATTTGTCAAATAAATTAATTCTCCATGTCTGTAGTTTTGGTATAAAATTGACATCTTCTTCTGTTGGAGATATCAATATTTCAGTTTGTCCAGAAACATAACCAATTCCTGGTTCTACAACTATAATTTCTTTCAGTAATCCATTTTCAAAAATAGGAGTTAGAACACAACCTATTCCAGAATCTGATAACAACTCTACGGTAGGGATAGAAGTATATTTTGATCCTACATTTTCTACTAAAACTTCAATAATTTCTCCAGCAGAAGATACTATTGGTTGTGCTTGAGCATTTGCTCCAGAAATAATAGAAACTTGGGGTGGTTTATTTAAATTAATAATATCATTGGTTCCATATCCAAAACCTTTATTTGACAAGTGAACTGAAGTTACCTCTCCAGTAAAAATTGGTTGAACAATACTTTGAAAATCTTTAGATTCAATTCCAGCAACAGTTGATATACCAACAGGTCCTTTAACTGATACTAAAATTGGAGGATAATTAAAATGATGAGTTCCAGATCCAGAACTTTCTAATTCTACATATTGATTAGTTCTATAAAATAAATCTTTATCATTTATTGTTCCAATCTCAGATAGTCTAAATTGATTATTATCTATTGATGTTACATAATAATCTTTTCCATCCACCAATCCTCCAATAGAACTAGAACCAGTAGAGTATCTTATCACTTCACCTGAATTGTAATCATGATTTTCAATAGTGACAGTATTTGATGCTGTGTTAATTCCTGCCGAAATAACAGATCTTTTTTTATTTTCATATCCAGATCCACTATTAACAACATTGATAGAATCAATTACTGCTTTTTTTGATGTACATTCAAGTATATGCTTACCTTCACCAAAGAATGATAAAGTAACCGTATTGATACCAACTACAGAATCCCCAATATTATTATGAAGTTTGATGGTTGTTGCATCTACAATAGATGCAAAATATGTTGCATCAGTGGATAATCCACCAACTCCTTTTTGAGAATTTGTTTTATATACTACTTGCTCACCATCTCTAAATTTATGATATGTTGAAAATCCAATTGTAGACAAAGATGCACCCAATGAAACTCTCGCAGAACTTGGATCTGAGAAAAATTCTACAGAATGTGAAATTAATTTGGTAACTGCAGATGCTTTAGCATTAGATCCATTACCACCAGTAATTGATACTATAGGAACTTCTGTAAAATCAAATCCTCTATCAATAATTTGAATATTTCTTAAATTTCCACTAACAGCAAGATAACCAGTTGCACCACTTCCAACAGGATCTTTTATACTTAGAATTGGTGGATTGATTATATCAAAACCAGATCCAGGTGAAGATACTTCAACTTCCTCCAATTTTCCATAATGGATTAAGTTATTTGACTTGTAATTTAAAATTTCAACACCATTAATTAAAATACCAGTAGATCCCGGTTTTGTTTCAATTAATAAATCATTATTAATTGGATTAGAAATTTCTCTGTAAAGTTTTTGAGGTTCTAATTGCTTTCCAGCTAAAATAGAGTCCTCAATGATATTATCAACTACTGTAGTTGAGTTTTCTGTAGAAACAAATTGTGATGCATATAAATTTGCATTAGATTTTGCTAGCTTTATGTTATCATTATCAACTCTTAAAATGTAATATACTCCTTCACCACCAGTATCTCCACCGAATAGTGATGATATGACGGTAGTTTCTTCAGAAATTTCTCCATCAAGTTCAACACTTTTTGTGGTTTTTTGGGGAGTATAGTATATGGATTCTCCACTATAGTATCCATGATTGTTTATATTAAAAATTGAACCAGAAAAAGTCCCACTAAAAGTAATTCGCTTTCTATCTACAGTTAAAGGTTGAGTTTTATATGATGGTAATGAATTTGTTGCAATTAAAGCAGAATTTGAATATTTTTTCTTATAAACATTTTGGATGTTTGATTGAAACTTTCCAACTCCAGGAAAATAATCAGAAGTTACTTTTTTTATTTTTTTACATATAGAATATCCCAATTTAATATCAAGAGTCGCTGTAGTCTTAACCGTTATTACTTTTGCTGAAATTATATCAGAAACAACAGCGTCAAAAGAATCAATTGAATTTGGTGATGTAATAGTTAAATTATCACCAAGTCTTAAATAATTTTCTGTTTTTAAAGTTAATTTATATACTTTAGGTGAAATATTATCAATTAATTCTATTTTTGAAATAGAATACTTGACCGAATTATTATATAACCAATTTTTAAACCTAAATGATTCATTTTCAATTCCAAGAGTTTTTATTTGAAACTTATCTCCAGGTTTGTAGTCAAATATTCCATCTTGTTTTGAAAAATTTGATAAAACCGATCCTATACGAACTTGAATTTCACTATCTGGTTTAGTATATGCATAATCCAAAGTGTTGAGAGTATCTCCATCAATAATAGTATCGACTATATTTGTACACCCCAAAAACTGAGTTACAGTTTTAGAAGTGTAAGATACTATCCCAGTGTTAGAATTGGTTGAATTCGGATATTTTACTCCCAATTCTCCAGAATTTGGGAATCCTATTGTTGAATCAACATCAATAACTGTAGAACCAGAAGAGACGTTTCCAATTATATGAGTTTTTGGTGAAATCTTAAAACTTCCTCTAGTTGCACCAAGAACGCTAGAGTCTCTATTATACCCACTATCAAATGCTAACTTATAGTATGTTTTTCCAATTCCAGTATTAATCTTTTCAACACTATACAATGGAGTATATGTTTCTCCAGATGTACCTTGAAATATAGTTTTACTTTCTAAAGATTCTGGATCGCCAGTAATTGATTCAACTAAAAAATTAGATGTAACTAAATTATTTGAGTTTGATGGTGTGAATAGATAATCTCTTGGTTTTACAACCTCAACGTCTACCCCATAAAGTGCTTTAAATAAAATTTTATGTGCTTGATCAGTACCTTTACTGGTATAAAAATCTTTTGATTGTTTTATGAATAAATTTTGATTTAAATTAGAAGATAACGGTCTCTCATTTAGTCCAGGTAAAAATTGAACTTTTGTTTTCTTTAAAAATTCTTTAAGAAACAAACAACTCAAATTCTCTACAACATCACCTTTTTTATGATCAGCTGCCTCAGTAGAACTAAAGACAAGATCTCCTTGATTTAAATCAGATTGGTATGATGTTACTCCATTAAACCCTCTAATACATCCAGTAAAAGATGAATCAGTTTTTCCAGTATATGTTATTACCTCATCATTAATTTTTAACAGACCATATGAATCTGGAAATAATTCAGTTCCTCTTTGATTTAATGATAAATCAATATTAATTGTAGTTGCAAATTCATCAGTATCTTCAATCAAATTAACTTCATAATTTAATGAAGTTTGCTCATCAAGTTTTACATATTGATCAATATTTTGAATTAAATCAGTAGATCCACTTTTATATTCTTGTGAAATATAATATTGCTTTAAAAACTCAGAGATAAGAGGAAACTCATTCTCAACATAAGTTGGAAGTTGGTTCTTAACGATGTTACTAAACTTGATTCTTGTTTCTGACATTTGCTTTCTATATCTCTAAATTAATAACCGCCGCCGGTAGAACCACCAGATCCCCCAGAGGATGCTGTTGAAGTTGTAGAAGAAGTTGTTCCTGTAAAAGAACTATTGGTTGTAGTAGTCTGAGTTGCAGTTTGAGTTGTTTCTGCAACGTTAACTGCTCCACCAAGGCGAACTAAGTTTCCATTTGAGTATGAAGATGATACGGTGTAGGTAGACGCTGATGGATCAATTCCTGATGCAATTTGATCTGGAACCATTTCAAACGTGCTATTACTATTATCTAGTTGCAAATAAAGGTCCTGCAATCCAACAACATCATTCGATGATGGAGTCGTTTGTATTTCAATTACTTGCTGACCATCTTTTTCCATTCCCCCTAAGATATTAATGGCATTAATTGTTATTATACCATTCACATAATCAATACTTCCAACATTGGATCGTATGATAGTTGGATTTTCTGATCCAACATTGGGTAAGGTAAACAGGAATAAGGATCCAGTTAATTTATCAGAACTTGGAATATCACTTATGTAAACATTCTCTTGTATTCCAGATACTCTGAATCCACTAGATTTTATATTGTATCCATCATTACTTCTAATATGGAATTTATTTCCAAATCCAATTTGATATTCAGCTAATGTATTTGGAACAACCCTAAGATCTCTTCTCATATTAATAATAGTAATATTCGATGTCACTGATTGATGACTATCATCAATTATCTTTAGGAACTTACTATATTTAAATCTAGCACCATACCTATTTAACTCAGTAGAGTCTGCATATTTTGCTGCATTATTGGAAACAACAGTGGAAACCTCTGCGGATGAAGGTGCCAAGTTTGTGTTATAATAAACTTTTGAGTTTACTTCAATATAAAGATATTTTAGATCTAAAATTTCTGGTACTACTCCAGCAACAGCATATTTTTTTAACTTTAATTTTATATTTTCTTTTAAGAGATTTGGTAAAAAATCACCAAATCTTGGTTTTATACTAATAAAAACTTTTCCATATTGTGGGGGAACCAATTCTTCACCACCAAAAACAGAAATAGATTCTGTATCTGGATATATTTTTGAAGGAATCAAAGTTTCATAGTCATCTGCAGTTACTGCTCGATTCTGAGTGGAATAAATTTTTGGAGCAAATTTTCTAACAGACTCAACTGCCTCAATTGAATCACCACCTCTAGAACTATAATCAGTAGTTACTAGTGATATCCCACTAGTAACTGTATATTCTTTCCCATCCCTGGTGTAAGTTATTCTACCATTAAATCTAAACTGATTCATTCCATTTCCAGAATCACCATTAGTTGCAATATATGAAACTGTTATGTAATTTTGATCTTCAAGTTGCTGACCAAAAACTCCATCACCAAAGAACAACTCATATCTTTCATCTGCTACTTCTTGAAGATAATAAATTTTGGAACTCGATCCCACATAAAATAAATTATCTTGCAAAGTATATGTTACAGATGCAGTAGACGATTGATTATTCTTTACAGTTACTCTAAGTAATTCAGTGTCAATACCAGCATTTGGTAAAATAAATTTTTGCTGTGGATTTCTAGCACTATATGTAAAATTCTTTACTAAACTTGATCCTTCAAAAATCGAAATGTTATTAAAAGATGCAACCCCATTTACCACAGGAACGGTTATATCGTCTAAAATACAGAATGCACCTGACGTACCACCAAACCGACCGTTAGACGCTGCTACAGTCCCTTTACGGAGGGTTAGAGACGCTGGTTTGGGAGTTATGTTAGATGTGTCTACAAAGAATGAAATTGAAGAAGTTGCTGCTTTTCTTGATCTGGGAGTATATCCAATGTTTCTTGCAAGTGCAACTACGTTTTCTCTAAGAGTTGCAGTATCAATAAAAACTTCATTTGCCACCATGTTGGCATTATACGAAGTAATATACGTATTATACGCTAACAGGTCTACAATAGACGATAGGTTCGAACCTTCAAAGTCATAGTCAGTGAAGTTCGAATTTGATTTGAGGTATTCTGTCAATGCAGACTTAACACCCTCAAAATCTAGATTTGTAAAATTTACTAGTGGCATTTTACCTTGTGGGTTGCAATACGAATTCTAATTGTTGTGCTGGAATATCTGCACCTATAATATCATATATGATCGTAACATCGAAAGAGTTTCCATCTATATCAGCTCTCACTTTTACAGATGTTAATTTAACTCTTGGTTCATATCTTTCAAGTGAGTTTCTTATCTCAGTTTCAATATTAATTGCAGTAATATCGTCAACATTCTCAAAAAGTAAGTCTGTTATACGAGATCCAAATCTGGGATCAAAAGGTTTCTCACCAGGAACTGTAAGTACGATATTTTTTACCGATCTTGCAATTGCATTTTCATTTTTAAGTGCAATCAAATCTTTTGTCAGAGGATTAGTCTGAAAAGTCATACTAATATCTTTAAAACCTTGACTGATCCTCTCTAAAGGCACAACAATAGGGCAATTATGTATTATTTATCAAGGAATTCAGTGATAATTCTTATCACTTTATTCGTATAGTGGTTCAGGATTACTTTCTACTTCAAATAATTCAGTTTCAGTGATTTTATCCTTCTTTTTAGGTGTTAAATCGTCATTTGCAATTTCACGAAGCATCTTTTGATGCTGATCATTTGCTAAGTTGTCTAAAAAATCGTTCATTTTCTTAAAAATCGGGAATTTCGGGTTGATTTTCTGTAGTTTTACGTTCTTTTGCAGTTTTCCAGAAATAATTTTCATCATTTCCAAGTCCATCACGGTCATGACCATTCTCAACTTGATAATATACGGTTGAAACCTTAAAATCTGGAATCTTTGGTTCCTCAGGTGTCAAACTA